>ENA-UPXM01003141-UPXM01003141.1-activated-sludge-metagenome-genome-assembly--contig:-NODE-3141-length-18359-cov-4.888549_pt1 | contig 18359 bp, 18 predicted proteins | sample MGYA00238178_ERZ772708 | MGnify/ENA primary metagenome ERZ772708 (study PRJEB29002, sample SAMN05720212) | activated sludge metagenome | isolation source: anaerobic digester from wastewater... | reverse complement strand
GGCCTGTAGGAACCTCGGCACGCTTCTACAACTTCAAATGTCCCCGTCGAAACCATTACACCCCCTTTTTTTAGTTTTCTTAATATAATCAGTTTATCTCCTTTTGTCAAAGGAAAGGGCCGATTGACGGCCATGTGCCGTTTGGGTGATACCACGGGAGGCGAAGCCGCGGCAGGCATGCTCTCCATGTGAAGTCACGCCCACGGGGCAGGCCCGCCGGAGGCTTTTTCAGTCGCAGCCTCTTTTATGTCTTTGCCTTTCCTTTTCTTTTTCGGCAAGACGCATCTCGCGTCTTTGCCTGGCCTCACGATTACGATGGCATTCTTCGTCAGTCTCCAGAATCAAAGGCGGGAGGGGTCTGGGCCGCCTGTTTTCATCAAGCGCGACAAATGTCAGGTAGGCGGAGCCTGTGTGGCGCACTTCGCCGGTGATCACGTTTTCCGCTTCCACCCGGACGCCCACTTCCATGGAGGTACGCCCCACATAGTTGACGGATGCCTTGAGGGTCAGCACATCACCGATGTAAACGGGATGATGAAAATCAAGCCGGTCAATGGAGGCGGTCACCACGTGGGCACGGGCATGACGTGCGGCAGCAACACCCCCTGCCGTGTCGATGAGCTTCATGATATCTCCGCCGTGCACGTTGCCTGCCGGGTTGGCATTTTCCGGATTCATCGCCTGCGCGATGATCACGCGGCTTTCACTGACTTTTTTACCTTCCATTTTGTTATCTCCTTATTGCCCCCGCAGCGGTCGCTGACACGCAGAGTTTTTCGCCCTGACCACAGGTAGTTAAAGCTGAATGATATCCTATACTTTGATGTGCTTCGATTTGAAATCGCGCGCGATGGAACGACGCTCCTCGCGTTTTTTGATATCCTGGCGGCGGTCGTACAGCTTCTTGCCGCGCCCGACGCCTATCTCGACTTTCACGATGCCTTTTTTGAAATACATTTTCAAGGGCACCAGCGCCAGGCCCTTCTCTCTTGATTTGCCGTAAAGCTTGCGGATTTCGCGCTTATGCAACAGAAGTTTTCGCACGCGCAGCGGTTCGTGGTTGTTGCGGTTGCCGTGATCGTAGTGGCTGATGTGCATCTCGCGCAGAAAGACCTCATTATTGTTGACCACCGCATAGCTGTCTTTGAGGTTGGCCTTGCCTGCCCGCAGCGCCTTCACTTCCGTACCGGAAAGAACGATGCCCGCTTCATAAACCTCATCGATATCATAGTTGACGCGCGCGAATTTGTTTGTCGCGATCAGTTTTTGTGCCGTGTTTTCTTTTGCCATAATCAAATTCTACATCAATCCGTCTTTATTGCCACTGTTTTTCCATTGTTGGGACTTTTCATTGTCTGAACAGCTCCCTCGACAATGGCCCTGCAAAGGATCGTCAACTATATCACTTGTACTTTGGCTGAAACCCGGAGGCCACAGGCCTTCACGCACCTGCCGTGCCCTATTTTTTCTTTGTCAAAATATAATCCGGTTTCACATGACTCATGGCCGTGTAAATATTGTGACGGATGTCCGGATTGTCAATCTCCAGGCTGTCCAGGAGTTTTTTCACATAGCTTCTACGTGAATTTTCACTCGAGGGGCAGGCATTTTTGGCGGCCGGAAACCCCCTTTCCCGGCTGTATTTCTTGATGAGGGCTTCCTGCAGCAAGGCAAGCGGCCTGATGATGTGCAACTTTCCTCCGAACACACTCTGGCAGGGCATCATGGTGCTGATTTCACGCCCGTAAAACATGTTGATCAGAAGTGTTTCAATGATGTCGTCGCGGTGGTGGGCAAAGGCGATTTTATTGCACCCGCAGTCCTCGGCGATTTCAAAAATTCTCTTGCGGCGCAGGCGCGAACACAAAAAACAGGGGTTTTTTCTGTTGAAATCTGAGTGTGCAAGCTTGCCGATATCCGTCTTTTCCATCACATATTCATAGCCGTTTTCCTCAAAATATTTCTGTATTTCCTGATAGGTTCCATATTCCGGGTCAAATCCCATATCTATGTTGACGGCAACAAATGAAAAATCAGGGATGAAAACCATTGGAGAATCAAGCAGATCCAGAAGCGCAAAGCTGTCCGCGCCGCCGGAGACGCCAACCAGCAGCCGGTCCCCCTCAGAAATCATGCAATAGTCCATAACCGCTTTTTCCAACCATTTTTTCAGATGAAAAAAGAGTTTTGTGTTTTTTTTCGTTTGGTCCGTTCCCATTTTACCGCTCGTCCGACGTCACAATTTTTTTTTTGGCTTTTATACGACTTCCCGGCGTAAAACAAGAATCTCTTTGAATCTCGTCTTGAAACCGACGCGGCTGTCTGTTATAAAGCGGGGCAAAGCGAAAAGGAGGAATTATATGCCGGAAATCATCAATATTCATGCCCGTGAAATCCTTGACTCCAGGGGCAACCCAACCGTAGAAGCGGAAGTAACCACCGTCTCCGGAGTAACAACCCGTGCGGCCGTGCCTTCGGGCGCTTCCACCGGGGAACATGAAATGCTGGAACTGCGTGACGGCAACAAAAAACGCTACAATGGAAAAGGTGTGCAAACCGCCGTCAAAAATATTTTGCACAAGATCGCACCGGAAATCATCGGCATCGACTGCCGCCTGCAGCGTGAGATCGACTTTGCCATGATTGAGCTCGACGGCACACCCAACAAGGGGAAACTGGGCGCCAACGCCATTCTTGCCGTTTCCATGGCCGCGGCCAAAGCAGCCGCGGAATTTTCCGGGCTGTCTTTGTACAGGTATCTGGGCGGCGTCAACGCCAATGTTCTGCCCGTACCGATGTGCAACATTCTCAACGGCGGCCAGCATGCGGACAACAATGTCGACATTCAGGAATTCATGATCATGCCGACAGGCGCGCCTAATTTCAAAGAGGGCATCCGCATGGCGGCGGAGGTTTTTCACTCTCTGAAATCGGTTCTTAAAGGCAAGGGACTCAACACTTCCGTAGGCGATGAAGGCGGCTTCGCCCCGCATCTGAAATCGAATGAGGAGGCGCTGGCCTGCATTATGACCGCCATTGAAAAAGCAAACTACAAACCGGGGAAAGACATTTTTATCGCCTTAGACTGTGCAGCCAGTTCTTTCTACAAGAAAGGAAAGTATGTTCTGGAGGCGGAGGCCAAACCTCAGAAATCCGCCGAGGAAATGATCAAGTTCTATGCTGATCTAGTGAAACGCTACCCGATCATCTCCATTGAAGACGGCCTGGCTGAAGACGACTGGGCGGGATGGAAAATGCTGACTGAAGAACTGGGCGGCAAAGTGCAGATCGTCGGCGACGACTTGTTTGTGACCAATGTGAAAAGGCTGGAAAAAGGCATTTCCCAGGGGACTGCCAACTCCATTCTGATTAAGCTCAATCAGATCGGAACGCTCACCGAGACGCTCGAGGCGATGAGCCTGGCCAAACAATCGCGCTACACTTGTGTGGTATCGCACCGCTCAGGCGAGACGGAAGACACTTTCATGGCGGACATTGCGGTGGCCACCAATTGCGGTCAGATTAAAAGCGGCTCTGTGTCGCGCACGGACAGGCTTGCCAAATATAATCAGCTGATCCGCATCGAAGAGGAGCTGGGAGATTGCGCCACTTACCCGGGCCCGGCCGCCTTTTACAGCATCGACAAACCGGCCACGCCCAAAAAAGGCAAAAGAAAATAGAGTTCATCTGTTGATGATCGGAAAAGGCCATGGCTTTTATAAGTCATGGCCTTTTTTTGCTGGTCTGCATCCGTTGCCCGGAAATTTCCTTTGCCGGCCTGCTCTCATACGGTTCACCGGGCGCGCCACCGTCGGCAGGCTGCCCAACTCTCATGTGCTTGACGGCATTCGAACAATCACTATTATAGGGGCTGACGGAGGTTTACGATGAAATTATATACAGCGGTAATCACTGCTGCCCTGCTTTTGTTACTCAGCCAGAGCGTGGTCACATCCACGGCCGCGCAGAGGCCTGAAAAAGAGACGACCGGCCGAAAATCATCGTCCAAAGAGGTCAAAAGCGGAGTCAAATCAATAAAATCCGTAAAAAATGCGGCAAAGGAAAAAACCGCTTTGAATAATAAGTCCCCGGATGCTTTAACCGGTCCGGCGGCCTTTGACAGTCCCGATTACGCAAATTGGCCGTTTTATCGCGCGGTGGGCATCTATACGTCTCATCAGACGGAAATGATTTTCGCGCCGGAGCTGTCTGCCTATTTCAAGCAGTCTTCTCCTTACTTCTTAATTTCAGAATCCTCCTTGGTTGAAGATGGTGGTTTGAAAAATGGACAGAAGTCTGCCGCAGCAGTAAAAGACAATTTTCCAGGCGGGCAAAATCATCATATGATGGATTTCGCACCCTACAAATATGAAAGTAAATACAAAGACAATCTCTTTTCTGTGTCTTTACCGATACCGGCCACAAAATATTTGACGATTTCACCGGTTGTTTCCTACCTGCTCAATGACAACAGCACTGACAAAGCCGGGGATAAAAGCAGGACGGACATCACACAGGGCGAATTTTTCTATGGCGGGATCAATCTGATATTTAACTTCTGATCGGCCGGCGGCGCGTCATTTCAAATACCGCCTTTTGCCTTGACCGCGTCAACAAAGCAAAGCCGGAAATTCTTTTTTCGTGTTTTCTTTTTGTGGCTGTCGTGATGTGTCAACGCTAGAGGAACCTGAACAGACGGCGGCGGAGCACTTCCACCTCCGCCCGGTTATCCGTCGGAGCGTAGATCGTTTCCCTGCGGCCACCCTTCTCTTCCCTGGACTGTGAGACAATCATTTCCGCGTCCTCCAGAAATTTGATGGCATTGCGGTAGTTGGCCTGAGACAGAGCCTCGGCGCGCAGTACTTCCCCTTTGCGGTACATACGGTCTCCCAGCGGCCTTATTTTGGTCAGCCACTCGCGCTCGGTCAAAGGCTTTTTCTTCAGGTAAACGATACTGCGAATTACAATCCAGTAGGACTCCAGATAGTTATGAATCAGCCCGGTAAACGGCTTTAATTTGGCCCCGCCGCGGCTTTTGACCTCTATCCATACCTCACCATCCTTTTCGCTGGTAACAATCATTCCCCGGCCGTGCAGATAGGCAAGGACATCGTCAACCTCCTCGACGTCATCGAGTTGATAATCGAAGATAAATTCGTTCCACAGCAGCCACTTGAGAAACTTGTAGTCCCCCATGACTTTAGCCAGGGACATCGAGTCTTCCTTGTGCTTGACCATCGACGTGGCGACAAAACAAATCGGCAGGAAGAAGTGAAGAATGTTGTTTTTGTAATATTCCAGGTTCAGCCTTTTGGCGTCTTCCAGCGAATAGACCACCTCCTGCATTTCCTCTTCTTCTTCCAGAGCCTCTATTTTGGAGATGACGCCCGTCTGATCGAAAATATTCAGCGCGTCGGAAACAGCCTTGTCGCGGCGGGAAAATGTTTCGGCAAACTTTACCTGCCTGCTGGAGCTGGAAAGATATTCATAAAATTCGTTGAGGATGTCGTTTAACTCATCCTGGGATATGCCGCGCCGGTCATGGCTCAAAAGACCACAGGCAACCATCGCAAACGGAGTGACCACAGATACGTTGTTGATTTTCAGGACAACTTCATAGCCGATTTTCCGATACAGAGACTGGCGCTCATCGAGCGTCATCTCCTCCATGGGTTTTTCCTGGGTCTCCAGATATTCCTTCATGACAATCGGCTCGCCGATATTGATATAGACCCGGCCGAACCGTTTGCGCAAAATTTTGGTCGTTTTGATGATTTCCGCAGTATTTTCGGGAACCTTCGGAGAGCCGGCCAGTTCGTTGAGGTAGGCACGCTCTTCGATAACGCGATCGTAGCCGATGTAAACAGGCACGGCGGCCAGGTTTTCACAGTAGCCTTCCTGGTAGGCCTGAATGATCATCGATAAGAGTCCGTATCTGGGCATGACCATTTTACCGGTTCTGCTGCGGCCCCCCTCGATGAAAAACTCCAGCGGCAGTCCCTCGCGCAGAAGTGTCGCCATGTATTTGGTGAATACTTCACCATAAACTTGATTGCCGCGGAAACTGCGCCTGAGAAAAAAAGCCCCGGAACGCCTGAAGACATAACCCAGCGGAAAAAAGGAAAGGTTGTTGCCCGCCGCAATAAAAGGCAGTTGAATGTTGTTTTTATAAAACACATAGGAAAGCAGCAGATAATCGATGTGGCTGCGATGGCACGAGATAATCACAAAAGGCATTTTCTTGGACAGATTACGTATGCGGGCCAGTCCTTCGGCATCGATGGAAAGGCCGTCATAGACTGTGTTCCACAACCAGGTGAGCGCCTTGAGCCAGATTTCAATAAAAGTCTCCCGATAGTCCGCCGCTATTTCATACAGATAGCGGCGGGCATCCTTGGCCACGGACGCGGGGGCTCTTTTGTGCTCAACGGCGTAATCTTCGAGAAAATGTTTAAGTTTCGGATCCTGCATCACCATGCCTATGAGCTCGGCGCGGGACTTCAAAGCAGGCCCGACGATAGCCGTCTTCTCCTGCTCAATCCGGTCAATCAGCTCCCCGCGCAGATCCTGGATCATTTCATTTCTGGTGAGCATCTGATTAGCCGCAAGGTATTCCTGCATGTTCACCGGCTGGGCCGGCAGGACAAACGCCTGCCTGGAATAGCGGATGAAGGTGATCAGCCGTCGGATCGTACCGGTATTTTCCATCTGCCCGAAAAGAATATTGAACAGGCTTTCATTCTCCTTTTCGCGTCGCCGGCCGTAGGCAACAAGGACCGGCACGACAAAAATGGGAAACGGAAGATCGGGCTGCAGATCGATCAGGGTGGCCACTGCGTCTTCTGCGGAGGGATATTCAATGAACTCCGACTCGCCCAGATGGATGACGACACTTTCTTTGGCGCCCAGTTGCCGCGCCATGAAATCGAGCTTCCCCTGCCTGGCTAATCCCTTGCGGCGGAAACGCCGCAAAAAAGACGACCAGTAAAACTTCAGCATCTTGGTCAGAGGCTGCCAAAACGACATGTTCATGCCGTGGCAGTACACAGGCCCGGGCAGACCGCTGCGGCCGGCAATCTCGGTGATGATCAGGCTGTTGAGTTTGCTTCTTTGCTTGATCGCGTAAACGATAACGCCCCTCCCGGCAAGCTCTTTGAGGGAACTGACCTCCTCTTCGGCAATGGCGACACGCGAAAGGTAGAGCTTGGCCAAGCGAAAGCGCCAGAAATCCTGCTTTTCATAAACACATCCCGAATAATATTCTTCATCGTGATGCTTAATTTTTGTCGGCTCTTTTACACTCATAAGACAATCCGGAGGGCAGTGCCGCAGAATGGCGGGCGCCGATTAGACCTCTTTTTTTTGAAATTCGTCCGGGAAACGTTCACTCATGTAATTTTGCACATAAGCCCGCACATCAACCGCTTCGCTGAAGGACAGAGCTTGACGGAGAAGTTCTTTGGCTTCCGAAATGGTCGCGTGTCGGACAATACGCTTGATGCGGGGAATCGCCAGATGATTCATGCTCAACTCGTCGAGCTGCATGCCCAGAAGTATCAGGCAGCACAGTGGATCCCCCGCCATCTCCCCGCACATGGCCACGCGTATGTTCGCTTCATGTGCATGATCCACGATTTTTTTGATCAGCCGCAGCACAGCCGGGTGGAGAGGCTCATAAAGGTACGACACTCTTTCGTTGGACCGGTCGATGGCCAGCGCGTACTGGATGAGATCATTGGTGCCGATGCTGAAATAATCAACTTCCCTGGCCAGTTGATCGGCAATGACGGCGGCGGCCGGCACTTCAATCATCGCGCCTATTTCCAGTTTTTCACCAACAGGCACACGCTGTGCCACCAGTTCATCACGTGTCTCTTTCAGCAGCCTTTTGGCTTCGCGGATTTCCTCGACGCTGGAAATCATCGGGAAAAGAATCTTCACCGGCCCCAGGGCGCTCACACGCCAGATCGCGCGTAGCTGCGTTTTAAAAATTCCCGGCTCTTTCAGGCAGAAACGAATCGCCCTCAAGCCCATCTGGGGGTTCAATTCCCTGGTCGGCTTCTGATATCTGGTGAATTTGTCGCCGCCCAGGTCAAAGGTGCGGATGGTTGACCACTGGAGATTTTTTTCGGTAACCACCTGACGGTAATTGTTGAAATGGTCTTCTTCCGTAGGCAGATCATCACGGTAAATATACAGAAATTCCGTCCGGTAAAGACCGATGTGCTCCGCCCCGTGAGTAATGGCCGATGGAATTTCTTCGATGAATTCGATGTTGCAGCCGATACGCACACGGTACTGATCCTGCGTTACAGCAGGCTGCCTGGCGTATTTGAGATATTCCTCCCTGGTCTCGTCATAGTGGCGCTTCTTCTCCTCATAGCGCTTGAGCATGTCGGGATATGGATTGACCACGACAAGCCCTGACGTTCCGTCCACGATAATATCATCGCCGGTACGGGCAATGCGGGTGATATTGTCCAGCCCGACAACGGCGGGCAGCTCCATGGACCTGGCGACAATGGCGGTGTGCGAAGTGCGCCCCCCGCTGTCGGTTGCGAAACCGACAATTTTATCCAGTTTCATCTGGGCCGTGTCGGCAGGCGACAGATCGTGCGATACAACGACGACCCCTTCTTCCCCCACCTCCCAGACAGTGTCTCGTTTTTCACCGCTGATATTGCGTAAAATCCGCTGTACGACATACTGTACGTCGCTGATGCGGCCGCTGATATAAGCATCCTCCAGACCTTCAAATATCCGTCTGTAATGATCCAGCGTCATTCTGAGCGCCCATTCGGCGTTGACTCCCTCACGACGGATATAATCGATGGTGCGGTTGATGAATTTTTTGTCCGACAACAGCAGCACATGAACATCGATGATATAAAGGGGCTCTGTTGTTTTTGTTTTTTTGAGGTTTTCCTGAATTTCCTGAAGCTGGCGCGAGGATTCCGAGATGGCTTTCTTCAGACGTTCAACTTCCAGGGGGATGGCCGACGGATCGCTTAAGCGATAGAAAGATACCTGGGCGTCAATCGGGTCAAAACGAAACGCCTTGCCGATAACGATGCCCGGCGAAACCCCGATTCCTTTAATGACGAAAGTTTTATCCTCCCTGTCAGTTGTCATGCGCTGTTTCAGTCTTCCCCGAATTTATTTTCAATCAATTCTTCAAGTTCCGCCAGGGCGGCCGAGGCGTCCTCGCCTTCCGCTTTTACAGTTATCATACCACCCATCGGACAGGCAAGAGTCAAAATGCCCAGTATGCTTTTCCCGTTGGCGGTCTGCCCGTTGCGTTCGATGAATATCTGGGCCCGGTATTTCTGTGCGGTACGTACAAACTGTGCGGCCGCGCGTGCGTGCATCCCCAGTTTGTTTTTCAGCTTGAATACTTTCATTTCCACCATGCAGACCAATCCTGACATGAAATAAGCAGCAACAGGATAACCCCTCCATATAATATGAAAATCTGCGACACACCTTTCCGCAGCAAACTACGGCAGACAAGAATGACGCCCAGCCCCAAGGCAAGACACAGCAGATGCAACCATGCGGCCCCACCCGCAGGGCAACCGGATAAAAGCCATACGGCCATACCAGCCAGCAACAGAACTGACAGCCACCTCATCCGCAGCGCAACACCGGGCAGGGACATTTTGCGGATAAACTCGACTCCCTGTTTTCCCCTGCGCCAGCCTTCGATGAAGCCTTTTATCCGCACCCAGAGATGAGCAGGCGTGTATACAAACAAAAATACCACTGGAGCCACAATGCCGCCTGCAAGAGCGACACACGAGGCAACTATGCCGGCGCACGGCCGGAGCGCTCCCCAGAAAAAAGTATCACCGATGGCTGCGTAAGGACCGGTCAGACTATTTTTGACCATCTCTATGGAAGCAGCATCATCACCGTCAGGTCTGTCTTCCTCCATGCGGAAAAGCGAACCGATCAGAGGCGCACAAAGGTAAGGATGTGTGTTGAACATCTGCAGGTGACGGCCGAGAAAATTCTCCTTGTCTTCATCGGACATTTTTTTTTCTCTCAAAAAGGGAATGAGCGCGTACGTAAAACCTATATTCTGCATCCGCCGAAAATTCACCGCGGCATGAACAAAAAAAGATCTCCACAATACTTTAATAAGGGTGCCTCTTTTCATCGCTTCATTTCCAACATATTGATCTTGAACAGGTTCCACTCTAAAGTGTGCCGCAGGAACTAACACAATCACTTCTTTAAGTCAATGAATCGTGTCAACAGTATATCCTCCTGCAACCTCTGCGCTCCGACAGACTGCAAATACAAAACAATCAATGAAGTTCGGCTAATCGGAGAGTAAAGTGCTCTTATTTTTCTTGACAGGCGTTTTTTTTGTTGTTAAGGACACGCCGGTTTCAAGCACCGGCTAAACGCTTGAGAATACTTCTTTGCATATATCTTCGCTTGCAAAGATCTTCAACAAATTAAATTAAGAATTAGTTAAGGGGGTCCAATAAAATGCTTTGTGATACTGTTAAAAAGGGAGTGGAATGCGGTTTTATGAGTAAAAAAGGCTGCAGCTACTCCGGAGGCACATGCCATCCGGTCATTGACAGATGTGATGACTGCAATAAAATTTCTCAATTCGAAACAGGCATGTACTGCAAGGTTTATCCGGAACCGCAGGTCAAATGGATAACCGGCAACTGCCCGTCTGCTTCTCATATAAAAATCGAGATTAAAGAAGCCCAGAAGATCAATCCGATGAAAGTTTCCAAAAGAGGCGGCAAGAAATAAAGAAATATGGTCAGCACCACTCAAAAGCCGGCTTTTAAGCCGGCTTTTTTTAACTCATCATTTTTCTGATCCGCTTCAATTCTTTCTTGATCAGGACTAATTTATCCAGGTACGACTCTTCTTCCGGGGCCTCACGCATTTTCAAGAGCTGTTTTTTCGCGCCGCTGATGGTGAAGCGTTGCTGATACAGCAGATTACGTATGGTAAGGAGCTCTTCAACGTCTTTTCTTCTGTAGAGCCTTTGTGCCGCTTTCGTCCTGACCGGCTTGACTGTTTTAAATTCAGTTTCCCAGTAGCGGATGACATACGGTTCGACGCTGAGAATTTTACTCACTTCGCCGATACGGAAATAAGCCTTTTCGGGAATGACACTGTCCATAGAATTCCTGAATTTAACAGGGAGAAAAAACCGCCGGCGCCACGCGCACGAAAAGAGGCTTTCGCACAGCAAGGACCAGCGGCAAAGAACAAGGAAATGATTAACCGTTTATTGATTTACGCAATACCTGGGAGGATTTGAATGTAAGAACCCGGCGCGCGGTAATCGATATTTCCTCTCCCGTCTGAGGATTACGGCCTCGTCTGGAGCGCTTTTCCTTTACTACAAAATTCCCGAAGCCCGATATTTTCACCACTTCACCCTGAGCGAGGCTGTCTTTAATTATATCAAATACCGCTTCAACGATTTCCGCCGATTCCTTTTTGGAAAAACCGAGTTTTTCGTAGACATTCTGAATGATATCGATTTTTGTCATTTCCTCTCCTCCGTTTTAGCGTCGTCTATGCTGTCAGGCTCTTATTTTCGCCCCTGTCCTTGCGATCGTGTTTTGCACGATTTTTTCGTGAATCGAGTTGATTTCCGTATCTGTTAAAGTTCTGTCCGGCGCCTTGTAGGAAAATCTCAGGCCCAGGCTTTTCGTTCCGGCGTCAAGCCCCTTGCCTGCGTATATATCAAAAATCACGACATTTTCAAGCAATTCTTCAGTCTGACCTTCAACAATTTCGAGCATCTTCCCCGCTTCCATGTCTTCGGAAACAACAAATGCCACATCGCGCACAACGGCGGGAAATTTGGATATTTCCCTGTAAACAATCTGCCGGCTGACCTGTTCATTTAGCAAATCAAGATTAATTTCAAATATATATGCTGTATTTTTTATGTCCATTTTCCGCAGGACATCCGGATGAACCTCTCCTAAATATCCGATCGTCACGCCGTTGTGAACAACGGCGCAGGAACGCCCCGGATGTAAAAAAGGCTCTGTTTTTTCAGCTTCATAGAGACAGTGCTCTATTTTTAAATCATAAAAAACATTTTCCAGGCATCCCTTGAGATCGTAAAAATCGACCGCGTTTTTTCCACCCCAGAGATCCTCCGAAACTCCCCCGGTTAAAAGCCCCGCCAGAATATTTTTCTCTTCGGGCAGTTCATCATTGTTGCCACGGTTAATGAAGCTTCTGCCTATTTCAAATATTTTAAGATTAAAAGACGAATTGTTAATGTTTTTCTTTAACGTTTCAAGCAGTCCGTAGGCAAGCGTCGTGCGCATCACTGATTGTTCTTCGGTGAGCGGGTTTTTAATGGTGACAAAGTTACGCCTGATGTCGTCGCCGGGCAAAAGCAGATAATCCACCGAAGCGGGAGAAGTGAAACTGTAATTAATGATTTCCGAATACCCGCTGCCGGAAAATGTACAACGTATTTTTTCTTCCAGTTCGAGGCGTGAAATGGCGCTTATTTCGCTGGCGGCCGCAGCCGGCAAAGAAGGCGGCACTTTATCGTATCCATAAAGACGGACAATTTCTTCAATCAGGTCAACCTCTCTTTCAATATCCACACGTGCGGAAGGTGGATCGACCAGATACTTTCCCCTGCCGTCCGACCTGACCTTCATACCAAGGCTTTTGAGAATCCGTATCGTCTCTTTGGGCTCTATGGCTGCACCGATGACGCTGCGCAGGCGGTCCAGCCGCAGAGGAATGCTTCCGGTTTTTTTGATTTTGCGGGGGTATTCGTCCAGATAGTTTTTGCAGACTTGTGCGCCGGCAAGCTCGGCGATCAACTGCGCCGCCCTGTCGAGCGAACGGAGCACACCTTCGGGGTCGATACCTCTTTCAAAACGAAAAGCCGCGTCCGTCGGCATACCCAGACGCCTTGCGGAACGGCGTATCGCTGAGGGATTGAAATAAGCGCTTTCCAGAAATATGACTGTTGTATCGTCTTTGACCTCTGAATTTAGGCCGCCCATAATTCCGCCGATGGCGACCGGCTTTTTGCCGTCGCAGATCATGGTCGTATCGTCCGGGAGAACATGACTTTTTCCGTCGAGCGAAACAAATACCTCGCCCTTTTCCGACCTGCGCACGACAATCCTTCCCTCTTCCAAGAAATGGAAGTCAAACGCATGCAGCGGCTGTCCTGTTTCGAGCATGACAAAGTTTGTCACATCCACCACGTTGTTGATCGCGCGCATCCCGGCCGCTTCGATTCTGGTCTTCAGCCAAACGGGCGAATCTGCTATCTTCACGTTTTTAATCATCCGCGCCGAATAGCGGGGACACAAATCCGCATCAATGATGGTCACGGATGACAAAGACAAGATATCTTCGGATGCTTCCTTGATTCTCACCGAGGGCAGGCGAACTTTTTTCCCGGTCAGAGCAGCCACTTCCCGGGCCACGCCGATCATGCTCAGGCAATCGGAGCGGTTCGGCGTGACGCTTATATCCAGCACGGTATCGCCAATGCTCAGTGCGGCCTCCAGAGGGGTTCCCGGATGCCAATCCCGGGGCAACTGCATAATGCCGGAGGCGTCGTCGCCGATCTCCAACTCGGCCTCGGAACAGAGCATGCCATCGGACTGCTCACCGCGCAAAAGAGTGGATTTGATTGTGTACCCGCCCGGTATCACCGCACCAACCTTTGCCAGGGGCACGATGTCCCCTGTTTTAATGTTCGGCGCGCCGCAGACAATCGGGTATGTCCGCTCACCATCGGTCACCTCGCACAAAGACAATTTGTCCGCAGCCGGATGCTTTTTTACAGATAAGATCCTGGAGACGACCACACCGGAAAATTCCGGCTCAATAGTTTTTATTTCCTCCACTTCGAGACCGGACATGGTCAGCACATCCGCCAGTTCCTGCGGCGTAACATCAATGTCAACATAGTCTTTCAGCCATTTGAGACTAACGAGCATGAGACGGGACTCTCCTAGAATTGCCTGAGAAATCGGATATCGTTTTCAAACAAAAGACGGATATCTGAAATACCATATTTCAGCATGGCGATGCGCTCCAGACCGAGACCAAAGGCAAAGCCGGAATAAACCTCGGCGTCATAGCCGACATTCTGGAAAACAGTCGGATCCACCATGCCGGAACCTAAAATTTCCAGCCAGCCGCTGTGTCCGCAAACGCGGCATCCTCTGCCGGCGCACATTACACAGCGTATATCCACCTCCGCCGATGGCTCTGTAAACGGGAAAAAACTGGGACGGAAACGCAAGGTTGTGGCGTCGCCGAACACCCTTTTCAAAAAGGCGGTCAAAATGCCTTTCAGATCGGCAAAGCTGACATCGTAATCGACCAGCAGGCCTTCAATCTGATGGAACATCGGCGTGTGAGAAACGTCTGAATCGCGCCGGTAAACGCGTCCCGGCGATAAAATGCGCACCGGCGGCTTCACCTGTTGCATAACCCTGACCTGAACCGGTGAAGTGTGCGTCCGCAAGACGGTTTTTTCTTCGATATAAAAGGTGTCCTGCATGTCCCGGGCGGGATGGTCCGGGGGCATGTTGAGGGCCTCAAAGTTGTAATAATCAAGCTCCACTTCCGGCCCCTCAACTACCGAAAAGCCGAAAGAAGCGAAAATATCACATATCTCACGCCGGATTTGAGTAACGGGATGTATCCTGCCGGGCCTGGTTCCCCGACCGGGCAAGGTGACGTCTATTTTCTCCCTTGTCAGAGTCTGCTTTTTCGCGCCTTCCGACAGCCTCAGGAGAGATTCTTCTATTTTATTTTCCAGAAGAACCTTTACTTCATTGCAGCGTTTTCCGAAAAGCGGCTTTTCCTCGGCCGGAACCTGTGAAATATTTCTCAACATACCGGTCAAAAGCCCTCTGCGGCCAAGATATTTCGTCTTTACAGCGAGCAGCGCGTCTTGTGAGCCGGCATTTTCCAGCTCGGCAAGAGCGTCTTTTTCCAGCTGTTGAATGTCAGCGATCATGCCGCCTGCTCACCTTTTACCGTTGCAACGATCGAGGCAAAAACCTGCGGGTCATTGACTGCCAGCTCAGCCAGAATCTTGCGGTCGAGCATAATATTGGCTTTTTTCATTCCGTCGATCAGCCGGCTGTAGGAAATATCGTTCATCCGGGCGGCGGCATTGATGCGCGCTATCCACAGGGCGCGGAATTCACGTTTGCGGACCCGACGGTCGCGATACGCATAATTGAGAGCCTTGTTAACCGCTTCGGTCGCACTACGCAGCAGGCGGCTGCGAGCGCCGAAAAAGCCCTTGGCTCTTTTTAAAATAGATCTTCTTCTTTTACGGGCTGTAACGCCTCTTTTTACCCTTGACATGACTTTTACTCTCCTGTGTTAATTAAAACTGCAGCCTGTGCAAACTCAGTAAAAAGTCCGGATGCGGCTCTGCGCTACGGAGTTTTTTACGAAGCGTTCTTAATTTGTTATATTTGCCATCTTTTACGAAACCATCATCAGTACAAAATCTACAGGTAGGGAATGAGTCTTTTGATGGCGCTTTCATTTGCCGGATGCACAAGCGCCGATTTGCGCAAACCGCGTTTCCTCTTTGTGGTCTTCTTGGTGAGGATGTGACTGGCAAAGGCTTTGCTTCTTTTCACCTTGCCGCTGGCTGTGAGTTTGAAGCGCTTGGCCGCTCCTCTGTGTGTTTTCATCTTTGGCATTTCATCACCTCTTTATTTCATTCACGCTAATTTATTTTTTTGGCGAAACGACCATGATCATATTCCGGCCTTCCAGTTTAGGCTCCTGGTCAATTACACAATCATCGGCCAGTTCAGATTTAATCCGCTCCATCACATTGCGGCCCAGAGCGGTAAAGGCGATTTCCCGCCCACGAAACATCATTGTTATCTTAACCTTGTCATGCTGCTGGAGAAACTTTTTAATGTGTTTAATTTTCACCTGCAAGTCGTGTGCTTCCGTTTTAGGTCTCAGACGAATTTCCTTGAGATGAACGATCGTCTGACTTTTTCTGGAGTCATGGATTTTTTTGCTCTGTTTGTAACGGTATTTGCCGTAATCCATGATCTTGCAGACGGGCGGGTCGGCATTGGCGGAAACCTCCACCAGATCCAGACCGGCTCTTTCCGCGTGGGCGATCGCCTCATCAAGGGGTAAAATACCCAGCGACTGGCCCTCCTCGCCGACAACTCTCACCGTCGCCGACCTTATCTCTGTGTTGACCCTTAAATCCTTAGCTATATGCCACCTCCCGGGATAATCCTTAATATTATTTCTTATTTTCGCACATATCACGCACCAGTGCAATAAACTGATCTGTCGGCATCGGCCCCAGATTCCGTCCGTCGCGGAAGCGCGGAGCCACGGTCTGCGATTCCACTTCCTTATCGCCGATCACCAGCATGTAGGGAATCTTCTGCATCTGCGCCTGGCGGATTTTATACCCTAATTTTTCATTTTCAAAATACTTTTCACTGCGGATGCCCGCGGCAATGAGCCTGGCGTGCACCGCTGCGGCGTATTCAATGTGCCTGTCGGTCACGGTCAGCAGCATGCATTGCACAGGCGAGAGCCATACCGGAAAGGCGCCCGCGTAATGCTCTATCAAAACACCCATAAATCTTTCTATGGCGCCCAGAATCACGCGGTGAAGCATGACGGGACGGTGCTTTTCGCCGTCGGCCCCCACATAACTCAAATCGAACCGCTCCGGCAAAGTGAAATCGCACTGGATCGTGGCGCACTGCCATTTTCTTTTCAAAGCATCCTTGAGCTTGAAGTCTATTTTCGGCCCGTAGAAAGCTCCGTCTGCCTCATTGACCTCATAGCTTATCTTGTTGTCCCTGAGCGCGCTTTCCAGCGCATTGGTCGCCAGCTCCCAGTCAGCATCAGAGCCGATTGACTTTTCCGGCCTTGTGCTCAATTCCACTTCATACTCGAAGCCGAAAACACCCATCGCGTAATTGACGAAATCGGCAATGGCGCGGATTTCGTCATTGAGCTGATCCGGCCGACACAGAATATGCGCATCGTCCTGCGTGAATTGACGCACCCGCAGCAAGCCGTGCAGCACGCCGGTTTTTTCATGGCGGTGAACCGTGCCGAGCTCGAAATAGCGCAGCGGCAGATCGCGGTAGCTGCGGATTTTCGACTTGTAAATCAGCATGTGCGACAAACAGTTCATCGGCTTGATGCCGTAGGTTTGCTCGTCAACTTCGGTAAAATACATATTTTCACGGTAATGGTCGAAATGGCCGGATTTTTTCCACAGCTCGGACTTCAGAATCTGCGGCCCCATGACCATATCGTAACCGCGTTTTATGTGCTCTTGCCTTTCCCATTCCTCAATGAGGTAGCGCAGCATCATCCCCCGGGGATGAAAAATCACCAGGCCGGCGCCGGCCTCTTCATTGATCTGAAACAAATCAAGTTCCCTGCCCAAGCGCCGGTGATCACGCTTTTTGGACTCTTCCAGCAGGGTCAGATATTCTTCAAGCCCCGCCTCATCGGCAAAGCTCGTACCGTAAATGCGCTGAAGCATTTTGTTGCGCTCGTCGCCCCGCCAGTAAGCTCCCGCCACATTCAGCAGCTTGAACGCCCTGACCATGCCTGTCGACGGGATGTGCGGACCGCGGCACAAATCGATGTAATCACCGTCTTTGTAAATGCTGACAATCTCAACATCCGCCGGCAGATCGTCAATCAGCTCGACCTTGTAATCTTCCCCACGCCGGGCAAACAACTCAACCGCCTCAGCCCGGGACAGTTCCTCCCGAATAAAGGGATAATCAGCTCCGGCAATCTCCCGCATCCGTTTTTCTATCTTTTCCAGATCGTCGGGCGTAAAGGTTTCGGCATATTCAAAATCATAGTAGAATCCGTCTTCAATCGAAGGACCGATAGCCACTTTGGCCCCCTTGAAGATGTCCTGAACCGCATGCGCCATGACATGAGAGGCGCTGTGGCGCAAAATGGCGAGCCCCTCGCGCGAGGCGGTATCAACCGGCTCGACAGCGCAATCTTCCGTCAGGCGATAGCTTAAATCTACCTGATTCCCTTTTATTTTTGCGGCCACCACAGACTGGAACAAATCCGGCTTCCAACTGCTGATGGCTTCTCCGGCGGTCACACCGGCGGAAAATGTCCGCAAGGTTTTATCTGGAAACTCAACTTTTATATTCATAACGGCACCGGGTTGGCGCTATACGCGCTTGCGCTTCATTTGAAAAGGGCATCACCTTTTCGCTGATGCCCTTTTATCAATCTGCGTTTACGGCATATGCGCGTTTACAAACAAATGGTAGGCAAGCAGGGATTTGAACCCTGGACATCCACCGCGTCAGGATGGC
>ENA-UPXM01003137-UPXM01003137.1-activated-sludge-metagenome-genome-assembly--contig:-NODE-3137-length-18376-cov-6.776049_pt1 | contig 18376 bp, 15 predicted proteins | sample MGYA00238178_ERZ772708 | MGnify/ENA primary metagenome ERZ772708 (study PRJEB29002, sample SAMN05720212) | activated sludge metagenome | isolation source: anaerobic digester from wastewater... | reverse complement strand
GTCGCGAAGATCGGCGCGGGTGCCTCTTTCGGGGATATGGCTTGGAAGGCCGTGAACCTCGGCAAAGACAGGGTGGCGGGGTTCTTGTGCGACGCGAATGGCGTCGTGACGGCGCACTTCCGCAGCACGGGCCTCGCGATCTATATCCGCTGATCACTGGGGCGTCGACGGACAGGGAACAAAAGCCGAATGTTCGACACGCGGCTCGCCGCAAGCACGATGTTGCCTGCGGCGAGCCGTTCTTTTCAACGTTCAACTCTCAACGCCTCAAGTGTGGATAAAAACAGAACAGAGCTTTTACGCTCGCCGTTGCGATCCACTGCGTGGGCGCAACAACATCCACGCGACCCCGATCCCGACAGAGTCCACCTCATCTCTCGGCGCGAGGATATCGGAAATAATCACCGACCAGGGACTTTGGGCGGGTATTTTTTCTGGCAGCGATCAGGATTAATATATTTAAAGGCTTGATGCGCAAATAGTTGTGATGAATTACCGCGATGCGTCAACGTGGGATTTGGCATTGACTTACGGTGGGGAAAGGTGTTGAATAATGTCAAAAAGGGTCAAGGTATGGCTTTTGCGGGTGGACAGAGTGTGGCGGCGGCTGCCGGACCGGGTTTGCTGGTCGGGCGGTTTGACCATGCTTTGGATCCCAAGAAAAGGCTGACCGTGCCTTCGGGCTGGCGCGACCTGATGGGGTCGCCGGCCTACGTGTATGTGTTTCCCGACCCGAACGAGCGGTGTCTGAACCTGATCCCTCCGGCGGAGATGGAGGGGCGGCTGGAGAAGTTGCGGCAGCGGTCGCTCTTCGACCGGCGCGCGGGCGAGGCGCTGCGGGTGTTCGGCGAGAATGCCGAGCAGGCGGTATTGGACGTGCAGGGGCGGATTCGCATCCGGGACCGGCTGCTCGCTTTTGCCGGCCTGAGCGGCAAGGTGGTGATGATCGGCGCGATGAACCGCGTCCAGCTCTGGTCGCCCGAGTTGCGGCCGGAGGCCGAGACGGTGGATCAGGCGGCACTGGCGGCGGCGTGCGAGACGCTGGAGTTTTAGCGGCGTCCGGCAGGGGCCGGCGCGGTGTGACATGTGATTTGGATCGCGGGCATGGCGGATCCGTCCGGTGGACGGACGCGTGTTCCGGACGGGGCCGTGGTGCCGCGCGATCATTGTTTGAGGCGGATTCAGTCTGGAGGGACGATGCACCTGCCGGTGTTGTTGCAGGAGACGGTGGACGCCCTGGCGGTTGTCCCCGGGGGCAGCTACATCGACGGAACACTCGGCGGCGCGGGCCACGCGGCGGAGATCCTGAAGCGCGCGGGGCCGTCCGGGCGGTTGCTGGGGATCGACAGAGACGTGTCGGCCTTGCAACGTTCGGCGGCGCGGCTGGCGGTGTTGTCTGGCGAGAAGGTCCTGGCGCACGGGACTCACGGCGAGTTGCGGCGCCTGGCCGAGGCGAACGGGTTTGCGGCAGTGGACGGCGTGCTGTTGGATCTGGGCGTGTCATCCGATCAGCTCGACACGCCTGGACGGGGGTTCAGCTTCCGATTTGACGGACCCTTGGACATGCGCATGGATACGACTCGGGGGGAGTCGGCGGCCGACCTGCTGGCAAGGCTGGACGTGCAGTCCCTTGCAGACATTTTTCGGAGGCTCGGCGAAGAGCCTCACGCGCGGCGGATCGCGCAGGCGGTTGAGCGTGCGCAGCGGCAGGCGCCGATCGTCACGACCGGCCGCCTGGCGGAGGTGGTGGCAGAGGCCGCGGGCGGACGCAGCGGGCCGCGGCACCCGGCGACGCGTGCGTTCCAGGCGTTGCGCATGGCGGTGAACCAGGAGCTGGAAGATCTGGAGCAGGCGCTGGAGGAGGGGCTGCGGCTCCTCAGGCCCGGCGGACGGATGGCGGTGATCACGTTCGAGAGCATCACCGACCGCGCGGTGAAACAGCGCTTTGCGGCCCATGCCGGGCGCTGGGTCTCTCTGCAGCAGGGCGGCGAGCGATGGGAAGGTGAGCTGCCCGCCGTGACGCGGGTGACGCGGCGTCCGCTGGAGGCGGGGCCGGACGAGCTGGAGGCCAATCCGCGGGCGCGTTCGGCGAAACTGCGGGTCGTGCAGCGCTGCGAGGCGCCGGTGCGCGGCCGGATGGATGTTTGAGTGGCAAGCGGTTTGATTGATGAAAACAACCACAGCCCACAGGAGGGTGTGAGATGAGACGGAATCGTAAACGACAGGTGTACGCAAAAGTGCTGCCGCGCTCCGTGGCCGGCTTGATCGTGCTGATGGTGACCTTGGTGTTGGTGTACTGGGTGATGGATTCCAAGTGTGCCCAGCTCGGCCAGGAAATCCGGAAATGCGAACAGAAGATCCAGATGCTCGACGCGGAATACGCGCGCGAAGAGTCACGCTGGAGCGAGAAAAACACGCCGGAGAAGCTGGAAGAGGCGATGCTGCAGCACGGCATCGCGATGTCGTATCCGGTTGCCGACCAGGTGGTGCGCATGGACGCGTCGGGGCTGCCCATCGAAGGCCAGCTTTCGCTCGCCCGTTTCAAACGCAGTCAGAGTGCGACCGAACGTGTCGTGAAGACGCTGCCGAAATAGCGCGGTCGGAAGGTGGCGGCGCTCCATGCATGAACGCGGTATACTGATTCGCATCTGGTTCATTGCGCTGTTGCTGCTCGTGTCCTTCTGCGGCCTGGGGGCCAAGCTCTGCTACCTCCATCTCTCGAATCATTCGAAGGTGACGGGACGCGAGTACAAGCGGACTCTGCTGGGGCTGCGCGGCGGTATTTACGACTGCAACGGCAAGCAGTATCCGATGGCGGTCAGTCTGCCGGCCCGGCTCTTCTACCTGGACCCCAAGTCGGTCAAGAAAGAGCATGACGTGGGGCAGATCGCCCGGACGGTGTCCCAGCATCTCGGCCTGCCCGAAGCGGAGGTGCAGGCGCAGTTCCGGCGTACGGATTCGCGCTACATCAAACTCGGCTACAGTCTGGACGACCGGGTGTTCGAAGCGCTTTCGGATCCGCTGACGATCAGCGGGGTCGGCGCGGAAGAGATGGTCATCCGGCGCTATCCGCAAGGGCGGCGCATGTCGCATGTGTTGGGCTTTGTGAACAACATGGGCGTGGGCGGGGCCGGCATCGAGCAGCAGTACAACCGTTACCTGACCGGCACGCCGGGGCTGATCGAGGGCGAGAAAGATGCCGGACGCCGCGAGATTTTCAGCCGGCGCAAAGTGTATGTGCCGCCGATCGCAGGCTCGGATATCTATTTGACGCTCGACCACCGCATCCAGTTCGAAGTGGAACGGGCGATCCAGGAGGTGGTGGAAAAATTTGACGCGCTGTCGGGATGGGCGATCGTGCAGCACGTGCGCACGGGCAAAATCTTGGCAATGGCATCGTTCCCCGACTTCGAGCCTGAAAACTATACCGAAACCACACTGGATGTCTGGCGCAACAATGCGTTGGCGATTGTCTATGAGCCGGGCTCGATCATGAAGGCGGTCACGGTGGCCGCGATGCTCAACGAGCGGCTGGCCACGCCCACGACAGAGTTCGAGGTTGGCGAGGGGGTCTGGTTCTATGCCGGCAAGCCGTTGCGCGATCACGTCTACGGGCGCGTCACTGTGAGCACGGCCCTCAAGAAGTCCAGTAACATCGCCTGCGCGAAAATGGGACTCCGGCTCGGTGCCCAACGGCTGGAAAATTATCTGCGGGCATTCAATTTCGGCAGCAAACTCGGCATCGAATTGCCGGGTGAAGAGAACGGGATCTTGGCGCGCGCCAAGGACTGGGACAAGCTGAAGCCGACGCGCATTCCGATCGGCCAGGGCATCGCGGTGACGGGGCTTCAGATGATCAACGCCTACTCCACGCTGGCCAATGACGGACGGATGATGCGCCCGTACCTGGTTGACCGGATCGTGTCACCCAGCGGTGAGACCGTCTTTCAGGCACGACCGGAAGTCATCGGCCGGCCGGTGCGCCCCGATGTCGCGCGCGCCGTGCGCGAGATGCTGACGGGTGTCACCGAAGAGGGCGGCACCGGCAAACGTGCCGCAGTTCCCGGTTTTTCGATCGGCGGCAAGACCGGGACCGCGCAGAAAGCTGTGCCCGGCGGTTATTCAAGCACCGATTACTACGCCTCGTTTGTCGGCTTCGTGCCGGCGGGCGAACCGGTTTTCAGTGTTCTGGTTTCGGTCGAGCGACCGCGTCCCCAGCATACCGGCGGATTCGTGTCGGCCCCGGTCTTTGGCAAGATCGCGGCGGCGACTGCGCGCTATCTCGCCTTGGACCCCGATCTGCCGTCCGACGAGGAGGATGGACTCGACGCGGCGCAACCGTGACCGCGGGCTCCGGCCCGGCTCTTTGACCGATGAGGAAACAGCGATGAAATTTTCGGATATTCCAGAGTTAGAGCCTTTTCTCAAAGAGAAGCCGGCTCCGTTGATCTTCAGCGGCGTGCAGTGCGATTCGCGTCGTGTCAGGCCGGGCGATCTTTTCGTGGCGCTGACCGGCAGCCGTGACGATGGCGCGCGTTATGCCGCGGCCGCGCTGGCCAAGGGGGCGGTCGCGGTGTTGGCGCAGACGCCGGTGCGCGACGCGCCCAAACAGACGATTGCGGTCAATGATGCGCGCGGTGCGTTGGCCTGCCTCGCAGCCGCGCTGAACGGCTGGCCCGCCCGTGCGCTGCGCGTGACCGGCATCACCGGCACGAACGGCAAAACCACCACCGCCTGGCTGCTGCGCGAGCTGTTGCGTGCCGGCGGCCGCACGCCCGGCCTGCTGTCCACCGTACAGGTCGAGTACGGCGGCCGCACGATTCCGGCCACGCGGACCACGCCCGACGCCTGTGAGCTGCAGGGGCTGCTGGCCGCGATGCGCGGCGCCGGCTGCGACACGGCGGTGATGGAGGTCTCCTCCCACGCGCTGGACCAGCAGCGCACCGCGTTCCTGCGCTTCGAGGCCGCCGCCTTCACCAACCTCTCGCAAGATCATCTCGACTACCACGGAACGATGGAGGCGTACTTCCAGGCCAAGCAGCGCCTGTTCACGCAGCTTGCGGACAGCCATCCGGGCGCGTCCGCGCTCTGCTGCATCGATGCCGGCTACGGGGCGCGCATGGCGGAGTTTGTCGCGACACTGCCTTTGCGCCGCGTCACCTGCGGGTTCGCGCCGAGCGCCGATCTGCGCGCCGAAGAGGTGTCGGTGACGTCCGACGGCAGCCGGTTCACACTGGTCGCGCCGGATGGCCAGTGCCATTCGCTGTGCGTGCACCTGGCCGGCCGCTATAACATCGCCAACATGCTGTGTGCGGCTGGACTCGCCCTCGAAGCGGGCGTGCCGCTGGACACGGTGGCCGCGACGCTGGAGCAGGTGCGCCCGCAGTGGGGGCGCCTCGAACGCGTGCCCACAGCCCTTGCCGCCGCCGTGTTCGTTGATTACGCGCATACTGACGACGCGCTGCGCAACGTGCTCGCCACGCTGCGCGAAATCACGCGCGGGCGCCTGATCGTGGTTTTCGGATGTGGCGGAAACCGTGACCGCACCAAGCGTCCGCTGATGGGCCGCGCCTGCGCCGAATGGGCCGACCGGCTGGTGGTGACCTCCGACAATCCGCGCGGCGAGGAGCCGATGGCGATCATCGGGGAGATTCTGGCGGGCGTGCCCGCCGGCGCGGAGGTGACCGTCGAATGCGACCGGCGCGCGGCGATCCGGCTGGCGCTGGCCGAGGCTGGGCCGGACGATGTGGTGCTGGTGGCCGGCAAGGGGCACGAGCCATTTCAGGAGCTGGCGGACCGCACCGTGCCGTTCGATGATCGGCAGGTGGTGGCGGAGGAGGCGCGTACGGTAGGCGGTACGGGTCGTCAGGACCGGTAGATCCGGCTGGGCCGGGCCGTCGGGGTGGATGTGAACATGTCAAACGGGGATCCACAGGTTTTTGACGCGGCCGCGTTTGCCGTCTGGGCGGGCGGCGACGCGCAGGCGCTGCCGGCGACCTTCCGCGGTGTGACGCAGGACACGCGCCAGGTGACGCCGGGCTGTCTCTATGTCGCCCTGCGCGGCGAGCGTTTTGACGGGCATGATTTCGTGGCGCAGGCCTTTCAGAACGGGGCGGCCGCGGCGCTGGTGGAGCGGGCGTGGCGCGCGCCGGACGCGGCCGCCGGATGGCCGCTGGTCCGCGTGCCGGACACGCGGCGCGCGCTGGCGGACGCCGCGCGCGCGTGGCGGCTGCGGCAGTCTGCGCGCATCGTGGGGATCACCGGCAGCTCCGGCAAAACCACCGTCAAAGAGATGGCGGCCGCGCTTTGTGGCGGCGGCGGCCCGGTCTGCGCGACGCGCGGCAATTTGAACAATGAGATCGGGCTGCCGCTCAGCCTGTTGACGTTGGGCGCAGAGACGGCATACGGCATCTTCGAGGCCGGCACCAACCACCCGGGCGAGATTGCAGGGCTAGCCGATGTGCTGCGCCCCGATATCGCGATCATCGCCAGCATCGGCTGCGCCCACATCGAGCACTTCGGCTCGCTGGAGGCGATCGCCCTTGAAAAGGGTGAGTTGCTGCGCGTGCTACCGTCCGGCGGCGCGGCGGTGCTCTGTCGCGAGACGGTCTGTTTTGAGCGCCTGGCAGCCTGCGCGACGGCACCGGTCGTGACGACCTCGCTGACAACGCGCGAATCGGATTATTACGGCGAGCCGCTGGATCTGTCAGTCGGCCGGATGCGGGTGTCGGAGCGCGCGACCGGCGAACAGACTGAGCTGCGCAGCGGGTTGCCCGGGGAGCACAACGCCTCGAACCTGCTGCTGGCGTTCGCGGCGGCCCGCACGGCGGGCGTGCCGGCGGGGGCCGCGGCGGAGGGACTCGCGCGGCTGGTTCTCCCCGGCATGCGCTGGGACGTGAGCGAGCGTGGCGGCGTCACGGTGGTGAACGACGCCTACAACGCCAATCCGCAGAGCATGCGCGCCGTGCTGCGCACCTTCATGCAGGCACCCTGCGCGGGCCGGCGGATCGCGGTGCTGGGCGACATGCTGGAGTTGGGCGCGCATACCGAAGTTCTGCATCGTGAACTGGGGTGTGTGGTCGCGGAACTGGCGCCGGATGCGTTGGTTGCTGTGGGTTTTGACACTGCGCGCTATGTGGCAGATGAGGCCGTCAAACGCGGTTATCCGGCGGCGCGGGTGACGTGTTGCGCGGATGCGGCGGATGCGGCCGCGACGGTATCGGCGCTGGCGCGTGCCGGCGACAGCGTGTTGTTAAAGGCGTCACGCGGCATGAGATTGGAGCGGATACTGGATGCGTGGACCGTATGATCAGGTGAATGCGCTCGTGTTGGGCGCCGGGGCCAGCGGTGAGGCGGCGGCGCTGCTGCTGGCGGCGCGCGGCGGCCGTGTACGGGTGCTGGACGAAGGCGACGGCGCGGCGCGTGCCGCCGTGGCCGGGCGGTTGCGTCAGGCCGGGATCACGGCGCACTTCGGTGCCGGCGGCCTGCCGGAAGAGCCGTTTGACGTGTGCATCGCGAGCCCGGGGTTCGCCCTCCAGCATACATGGATCGCGGCATGCCGCGTGCGCGGCACGCCGGTGATCTCCGAGTTGGAACTGGGCGCATGTTACTGGCCCGGGCGCGTGCTGGCCGTGACCGGCAGCAAAGGCAAGAGCTCGCTGGTCAAGCTTTGCGCGGACACGTTGAACGGTGCGGGCGTGTCGGCGTCGCCGGCCGGCAATTACGGGATTCCGCTCAGCCGGCTGGCGCTGGAACGGCCTGAGCTGGCGTGGGCGGTGACGGAGGTCAGCTCGTTTCAGATGGAGCATACGCGGACGTTCAGCCCGGATATTGCGATCCTGCTGAATCTTCAGGCGGATCACCTCGACCGCCATGCGGACATGGCCGAGTACAAGGCGCTCAAGCTGTCGCTGTTTGCGGCCATGCGTCCGGGGCGTGTCGCGTTACTGCCGTCCGGGCTGTCGCACGAGGGGCGCATTCCGGAAGGTGTCGATCTGTTACGCTTCGGGGCGGACGCGGGCTGCGACTGGGCCTATGCGGATCACGCGGTGATGGGCGTGATGAGAGGATGTGTCTGCAAGGTCGAGCTGCGCGGGAGCTGGTTTGACAATGCTGTCTTGGGCGCGGCGGCGGCGGCCGGCGTGGCGGCGCTGCGGCATGCCGGGCTGGATGATGCGAGGATCGAGAACGGGTTGGCCTCGTTTGTGCCGTTGGCGCATCGCATGCAGACGGTCGCGGTCAGTCGGCAGGGGGTGCGGTACGTCGACGATTCCAAGGCCACCAGTCTAGCGGCGACGGCTGCCGCGCTGCGGATGGCGCAGGGCCCGGTCCGCCTGATCGCCGGCGGACTTCTGAAAGAAAAGGACCTGGACGGCGTAAAAGAGTTGCTGACACAAACCACAAAAAAAGTGTATCTTATCGGGCAATGCGCTGAGCAGATGTTTCAGGCGTGGTCAGCGTCGGTTCCCTGCGAGGTGTGTGGCACGCTCGAGCGAGCTGTGGAGTCCGCCCGGTGCGATGCATTGCCGGGGGATGTCGTGCTGTTGTCGCCGGGCACAGCCAGTTTTGATCAATTTTCAAGCTATCGGGAAAGAGGAGAACGTTTCACAGAACGGGTCCGTGCGGTTGCGGATCTTGATGAGCGTTTCTTTTCTGAGGGCAAGAAGGACAAGGAGACACAATGAATCGTCAAATCATGCGTGTTGCAGCGGGCGCGAATCTGGTGGTGGGATGCCTCTTGCTGCAAGGATGCGGTATGTTTGGAAAGCCGAAGGATCACACCGTGACCCAGGTGCCGGACGGCGATTTGCCGCCGGTCGAGGTTCAGACGCTGGAGCCCGCCGCGCCGGTCGAGACGATGCCGGTGGTCGAGACGGCGCCCGCCGCATTGCCGACGGTGCCGAGCACGACGCCTTACACGATTCAAAAGGGCGACACGATTTCCTCCGTGGCCTACAAGTACAGCTTGCGTTGGCAGGATGTGGTGGCGGTGAATCCCGGCATCTCGCCCAACCGCCTGCGTATCGGCCAAGTGATCCAGCTCCCGGGGCAGGTCGATTTGGGCCATGTGCGCCAGGTCCCGGTGGCGACGCCGCGGGCTCCCCGCGTGAGCGCGCCGAAGGTTTCAGCACCGAAGACGTCGACGAGCACAGCGGCCGTGACCGGTCCGGCGACGACCTACGTGGTCAAGCCGGGCGACTCGCTCTCCGTGATTGCCTACCGTCACGGCATCAAGACGGCGGATCTGCGCGCGGTCAACGGACTGAAGGGTGACAAGATTGTGGTTGGCCAGAAGCTGAAGATCGTGGGCGCGACCAAGAAGCCGGCCGCGACGACCAAGGCTTCCGCCGCCGCGCCGAAGATGGCCGCGCCCAAGGCGACGGCCGCTGCGCCCAACGCGTCAGAGGTGAAGCCGAAGGAGACGGTCGTTGCGCCGCCGCCCGCGCCCGCGCCGGCCCCGGCTGCCGTCGAGACCGCCGCGCCCGTGGCCCCGGTTGAGAGTGCGCCGGTGAAGATCGATGCCGCCGCCCCCGCCCCGGCGGCCGCGGCTGATCCGAATGTCCAGACCTATACGGTCAAAGAGGGCGAGGATCTCTATGCGGTGGCCATCCGCTGGGGTGTGAGCCCGAGCGACCTGAAGGCGCTGAACAATCTGACCTCGTCTGAGCTCAAGGCGGGGACGGTCCTGAAGATTCCTGGCGGCGTGCAGTAACACGAGACGGCTCCATGCGTAAGACGCTGACTACTCTGGCACTCACCGTAGTCGCGCTACTGGGTCTAGGAATTGTTCTGCTGGCCACGGCCAGCGCGGTGCGGGCTCAAGGCTTATATGCCGACCCGCACTTTTTTGTTAGACGTCAGTTGATGTGGCTCGGCGTGTCGTTTGTGGTGGTGTTTGCCGCCACCCGCTTTGATTACCATTGGTGGAAGGAGACACCGGCGCTGAGCGTCGGCTTCTACCTGATGGTGGTAACAGCCTTGCTCTTGGTGTTCGTTCCGGTGATCGGCAGCAAGGTCAAGGGCAGTTACCGCTGGCTCAATCTGGGCCCGTTGCGCATGCAGCCGAGCGAATTCGCGAAGGTGCTCACCGTGGTGGCGATGAGCGTCTGGATGGATCGTATCGGACGGTGCGTGCGCCAGTTTTGGAAAGGTGCCGTATTCCCTGCGTTCGGCCTCGTGGTGATTGCCGGACTGCTGGTCATGGAGCCGGATTTCGGCGCGACGATGGTGGTGTGCGTGGCTGGCGGCGCGTTGATGTTTGTGGCCGGCACCCGCATCATCTATCTGCTGTTTTTCGGTGTGGCGGGCGTCTCGGTGGTCGGGGCCTTTGTGCTGGCCAACGCCAACCGGATGGAACGCATCACGGCGTGGCTGCACGGCGAGGAGAGCGGGTCGTCCGCCGCCTATCAGTTGAAGCAGGCGCTGCTGGCGTTTGAGAATGGCGGGCCGTGGGGCGTCGGCTTCAACCAGAGCATTCAGAAATACAACTACCTGCCAGAGGCGCACACCGACTTCATTTATGCCATCGGCGGCGAGGAGTTCGGCTTCATCTTTTCAATCAGCGTCATCGCGGCTTACGTGGTGATTCTGGTGTGCGGCATGCTCATCAGCCTGCGCGCGCCGGACCGTCTCGGACGGTTTCTGGCATTTGGCATGACGCTGTTGCTGGTGTTTCAGGCGGCGTTCAATATCGGCGTCGTGACCGGATGCCTGCCCACCAAAGGGTTGGCCTTGCCCTTTATGAGTTATGGCGGGACGAATCTGGTGACGGCCATGCTGGCCATTGGCACGTTGATGAATATCGGGCGGCATGTCGATGTGTTTGACGAGCGGCTGCATACGCAGGTCGTCAAAAACGCGACGATCAAGTTGTAGTTTTTAACGCAGAGGCGCAGAGGCGGAGAGACGCAGAGTTTTTATTGAGCCTGCCGCATTAATTTGGTGCGGCGGCAAGCGGTCTGTCGGCGGCAGCTTCAATGCTTGTTTTTCACATGGCTTAACCTACTCGTGCCGCAGGGCGGTGAGCGGATCGAGCTGGGCGGCTTTCCAGGCCGGATGCGTGCCGAACGAGATGCCGGTGATCACGGAGACCGCGAGGGCGACGACCAGCGATTCGGAGGTGACGACCGCTTTGAGTCCGGCCTCGCCGCCGATGCGCGAGATCATCTCGGCGGCGGCCGCGGTCGCAATGCCCAAGCCGGCCCCGAGCCCGCCGCCGATGGACGTCAGCAGGACGGATTCCGCGAGGAACTGCCACAAAATGTCGCGTTTGCGCGCGCCCAGCGCCCGGCGCACGCCGATCTCGCGTGTCCGCTCGAAAATGTTAGCGAGCATGATGTTCATGATGCCGATGCCGCCCACCAGCAGGGAGATCGCGGCGATCGACGTCATCACCACGGTGAAGATGCGTTGCGTACGGCGCGCGCTCTGCAGCAGTTCGTAAGGGACTTGCACTTCGTAGTCGACCTGCGTGTGTGCGCTGCGGAGGTAGGTGCGTAGCCGGCCGGCCGTGCCGGGGATGGCGTCGATGTTTTTGGCCGCGAGATAGAGGAAGTCATAGTCCACCTTTTCAGCCATGCCGCGGCGCATCTGGATGGTGATGCCGCCCCAGAGCGAAGTGGCTGTCTCCAGCGGCATGCAGACGAGGTTGTTGAGTTCGAACTGGCCGCCGATGCGGCCGCCCCCCGGATTCTCCATCAGGCCCACCACACGGAACGAGACGTTGCCGATCACCACGGCTTGTCCGAGCGGGTCGCGGTGGCCGAAAAGACGGCGCGCGGCCTTGGTGCCGACCACGCAGACCGGGTCCAGAATCTTGCCGTCGGTCGGCGTCAGGAAGCGGCTGCGGCTGTCCACCAGCCGGCAGCGGGAGACTTTCAGAAACGCCGGGGTGGTGGCGACGGCTTTAATGTCGGTCGAGGTCTGGCCCAGATAGATCTCGCGCCGTACCTCCATGACCGGTACGATCAACCGCACATTCTCAAAGACGTTCTCGATGTGCTCCACATCGCGCTGGGTGATGCCGTACCGCTGCGTGTAGGAGCGCGTGGTCTGCTGCGCGTTGCCTTCCGCAGGCTTGACCGAACGCAGGATGATGTTGTCGATGCCCTGCGACTCGATCTGACGCAGCGCTTCCTGCCGCCCGCCCTCGCCGATGGCCAGCATGGCCACGACCGCCGCGATGCCCAGAACGATGCCGAGCGTGGCCAGCAGCGACCGCACCAGGTGCCGCGTCAGGCTGGCGTAGACGGTGACGCTCATTTCCAGCAGGTTCATGTTTCGCTGGCCCTCCCGTCATGGATGCTGACCGCCTGCGTGGCGTATTTGCGGTAGGCCGGGTTGTGCGTCACCATGATGATCGTCTTGCCGCTGCGGTGCAGCTCTTGGAAAATGCCCATCACCTCCAGGCCGGTCTGCTCATCGAGGTTGCCGGTCGGCTCGTCGGCCAAGATGACGGGCGGATCGTTGGCCAGCGCGCGCGCGATGGCGACGCGTTGGCATTGTCCGCCTGAGAGCTGGGTGGGGCGCGAACCGTAGCGGCCGTCCAGGCCGAAGCGGTCCAGCAACGCTTTGCCCCGCTGGCGCATCGCGGCGCGCGGGATGCCGGCATACTGCATCGGCACGCAAACGTTCTCGAGGATCGTCAGGTGCGACAGCAGATTGAAGGACTGGAAAACCATGCCGATCATCTTGCAGCGGACCGCTGAGGTGGCATCGTCGTTGAGCCCCGACACCGCGCGCCCCTCAAGCAGATAAGTCCCGGCGGTGGGACGCATCAGCAATCCAAAAAGATTGAGCAGGGTGGATTTGCCTGAGCCCGAAGGCCCCATCACGGTCAGGAACGCGCCATGCCGCACGATAAGGTCGGTGGCGCGCAACGCATAGATCAGCGTGCCTCCGACCGCGTACGTTTTTTCCAGCCCGGTCAATTCGATCAACGGCGGGGTCGGCGACAGGGCGGGTGGGCTCGGCTGGGTCATGGCGTGATCGGCTCCACGAAGCGGGTTGACAGAATCTCCAGCGCGGCGCGGTCCAGGACAAACAGCACGTCCAGTCCGCGTATGGCGGCATACCGCTTGCCAAAGCCGGCGTCGCGCCCAACCAGCAGCGTCTTGCGCACGGCGTCCTGTGCGTCAACGTCGATGCTGATTTCAAGCCAGGGGGCGCTCAACCCGTAGGCCGCGAGGCGCTCGGCCGTCAGCCCCACGCCCTCGATGCGGTCGGCCCGCAGATCTTCCAGGCCGGCCGTCAGCGCGTGCAATGGCGCTTCGGCGATGCGTCCTGAGGAGCCTTCGCCCAGGTGCCAGAGCGCCTCGCCGCTGTCGCGCTCCACGGTCACCACGGCCGGCGCGTCGTCGCGCTTGACCGTGATCCGCCGCAGGCTGGCACGCGGCAAGGCCAGCACGCTTTTGTCGCGCAGGCTGAACACGCCGGCCATGTTGACCAGAGCCGGCGGCAGATTGCTACTGGCGATTTGGAAAACCGTGGGCGCATTCGTGAAGACCAGATGATACACTGCGTTCTCAAGGTCGCCGGGCTGGATCAGAAACCGCCACGCGCCCTGGTCGGAGGCGACCTCGACATGGCTGAGCGGCAGGGCGCGTTCGAGCATGTCCGCAGCGGGCTCCGTGCCGTTTTCAAAGATCGCGTCTGCCTTCAGACGTAGCAGCCGCTCCACGGTTTCGCGCACCGCCGTTTGGTCTGCCGCATCGGCCACAGGGGCCTCAAAGCGCCAGACCCCGTTGGTCTGGGTCAACACGAACAGCGTGTCGGCCAAATGGATCTGAAGCCGTCGCACTCCCGCGGCAGGCCCGTAAAAGGGGCGGGGATCGCGCAGGCTGCCGACTGTCAGTCGGAACGCTTCTGCGACCGAGTTGGAGACTGCGCCGATCGTTCCGCCGTCCGGCAGCAGCGCATAGCAGAGTGCCGCGGCGCTGTCGAGCGTGTGGCCGAATATGAGTTTCGCGGGAGGTGCGCCGCTGCTCTCCTGCACGCTGATATGAACGCCATAATCAATGCCCAGTCCGTACACGCCCATCCGGGTTTTCAGGGCGGTTTCGGTCTCGGCCACATCCATGACGTTCGAGACGGTCGGCCAAACAAAGTGCGACAGCCGTGCCTCGTACAGCGTGTCCAGCAACGCATTGACTTTGTCGTCGTCTGCGGGGGCCGCCGCCGGCTGGACCAGCCGCCACGTGCCGGACTCTTTGGCGAGCGTGATGAACGGGCTGCCGGGGGCGCGGATCTCCAACGTTCGGACCGCGCTGCGCGGGCCGTACACCAACTTGCGAGACCGGAGGTCGTCTGCCGTGCGCGGGATCGCATCGTGCAGCGCGGCCGGCACCACGAGGATGTGATCGGTCCCGTTTACACGCACGTAAAGTTCGTTGCCGAGCGGTGTGAACGCGCCGAGCAGAATCTCCTGGCGCTGCTGCGAGCCTTCCAGCATCACATGGATACGGGCTGGTGCCAGGCCGAATTCGCGCAGCGATAGCTCGCGCTTGCGAATCTCATGGAATGCGAGGGCGTCATGGATGCGCGCGGTTTCAAAAGCGTCGAGCACCCGCGCCACCGTTCCTTGCTCGATCTGAGCGGAAAAGGGCGCGGTCAGATGCCAGCGGTCCCCCGTCAGCGCGAGGCCGATCCGCGTATCTCCCCGGTCGATCGTCAGGCGTACCACGCGGCCCAGAGCCTCATCAATCAGGTTGGGCCGCGCCTTTTCCTGCACCGCGAAATCACGCTGTCGCTGGTGCAGCGCCCAGAGGAGCAGCGAACAGGCCGCGATGGCCGTCAGCAAGAACAGAATGATCCGGCGATTACCCATAACCGTTGCCTACCGCCTCGCTTTCAGTGATGCCAGACAGAACGCCAGGAAGACGCAGAACGGCACGACGCCCGCGGCTCCTGCCATGAACATGATCCAGTCGCGTCGCGCGAATCCTGTGACCAGCGTGGCGTCGCCGCCCAGAGAGGGCGCGGAGCCCATGTCGATGCCGGCCAGCCAGGCCACGGCGTTCAGGAAGAAATCGCGGTTTGCGTTCGCGCGGGAAGCCAGCATGCCGTTCATGACAAAATCGGTCTCGCCGATCACGCACAGCCGTGTCGGCCGGAAGGCAACATCCTTGGCGACATTGCCGCCACGCTCGGACACCGCCGCCACCGCCACCGGCCCGGACGGTTCGATCTGCGGATCGAAGCGGCGCGGGAAAACGTCAGGTTTGCTTTCGCCCCATCCGCTGGCGTCGGTCGAGGCCAGTAGCGTCACCTTGGGTTGATCGGCGCCGGCCGGGGCCGACGGCTCGGCCAGCGCGCGCAGGCAATGCGCGTCATTGAAGACCAGCGAGGCATTGGTGATCTCGCGCGTGATCACGTGGTCGGCAAAACTGGAGACGACAACCTCATGTCCGGAAAGAGTCTGCGGACCGGTTGCGAAGAAGGGCTGGACCCCGATCCCCCATTCGGCAAGAATACGCTCCACGCCGGTGGTCACGTTCGCCGCCGCCAGGTAGAGCAGCCGGCCGCCGTTTTGCAGATAGGCGTCCAGCACCGTGAGCTCTTCCGGGGCCAGCGCATACCGCGCCCCGGCGATCACCAGCACCTGGCAGTCGTCAGGGAGCCGACTGAGACCGGGCAGCGCCAGCGCTTTCAGGTCAAAGCCGCTGCGGTTCAGCTCGCGTGCGATATCCGAAAAACCATGCAGGTCGTCGTAATCGTCAAACCGCACCTCGCCATGCCCCTGCAGCCAGTAAACGGTCGCCCGCTCAAAAGGCAGCGCCAGACGCGCGATCGCCGCCGCGCAGACGCTCTCCCCTCTGAAAACACCCAGCTCACGGTGGCTGCGCGTGTTCAGTTCTTCACGCGACCGCAACGGCGAACGTTGCGCGACCATTTCGTCGAGCGTCACAATCAGCCGACGCCGCTGCCGCTCCAGCAGCAGCGCGTTCTCCGGGACTCCCAATGTCGCGAGCTGACCAGCGCGAGCCAGGTCCCACCGCGGGTCGACATAGGCGATGACGATGTCGGCACCGGCCACGCTGCGTGAGGCCTGCCGCAGCCCCCGCAGCAGACGGGAAACAGGACGGAACATCGGGTGGCGACGGTCCATGAAGCAGGTGATGCGGAGTGCGCCCTGCGTATCGGCCAAGATGTCGCGCGTGCGCTCGGAAACCTGTGTGACCTGCCCGACATTCACCTCCCATACCCACGCTGTGCGATAGGCCAGCACCACGGCCAACAGGCAGAGCACGCCGCCCAGCGCGATAGCCAGCATCGTCGAGACCTTCAGGACGAATCGTCCCGAGGGTGCGGTTTCGATAGAGTGGTCTGGTTTTCTCACATCATCATCCCCGCAGGCGCAGCAGCGCCAGCAGCTTGGAGCAGGCAAACAGGAAAAACAGCGTGGCCGCGACATACAGCGCGATCACGGCGGTCGAGAAGAGGCCAGTGGAAAAATCATACACATGCACCAGCAGCGGCATCCAGGCCACCTGCGCGCGCAAGCCGGGCATCCACGACAGGATCGCCGCGTAGACCGCGACCGGCAACGCGCTGCACACGATCAGCGAACTGACGGCCGCGGCAGCCTGGTTGCGGAAGAGCACCGAGATCATCGTGCCCGCCGCGCACCAAACCGAGGCTTGCAACAGCAGGATGAAGGCGGTCGCGGCGATCGCGGCCGCGCTGGCCGGTGCCAGCAGCGGCGCAGACAACGCGGGCAAGAGCAGCATCGGAACCAGCAGCGAGAGCCCCAGCGTCACCGCGATGACCGTCATGGCGGAAAAGAATTTGCCGAGAACCAGATCGCGCTCGCGGATCGGCGCGGACATCAGCAGGTCGATCATGCCGGTTGCGCGCTCTTCTGCGAAAAGGCGCATGGTTAGCACGGCGCTCAGGATCGGCAGCCACGGCGCGGCCGACAATCCCCAGATGCTCTGAATCTGCAGCACGCTGCCCTCGTTGTTGCGCAAGGTCATCACAAACGTCCAGCCGTAGACAGCCAGAAACGCCGCCACCGGTACCCCGCAGGAGAAAGCCCCCCGGAAGGCCCGGATCTCGCGCAGCCAGATGACCTGGATCGCCTTCATGCCGGGGCCTCCTGTCCGCTGGGCGGGCCGGCCAGAAGCCTGTCGATCCGCGCCGTCAACTCGGCCCGCTCAAAATCGCTGGCGCGGAACAGGGCCGCGATGCGGCCGCCGTCCAGAACCATCACGCGCGTGCACCAGTCCAGCATCTCATCGATTTCGTGGCCGGTCACGACCACCGACGCGCGCGAGGAGGCCGCCACCAGCGCCGCAGCACACGCCTTGCGCTGGGGCCGGTCAAGACCGGCCAGCAGGTCATCCAGCAACAACAGCCTGGGATGCGTGCTCAAGGCGTCTGCCAGGCTCACGCGCTTGCGGTATCCGTGGGAGAGCAGGCGGATCCGCGTGTCATGCATGCCGGATAGACCGCTTATCGCCAAGGTCTCGCTGACGCGCCGCCGCACACGCAACGCGCGCTCGCCTTTCAAACGCACGCGGTAGGTCAGGTACTCTTCCACGGTCATGTCGCTGTAGAGCGGGCTGTGTTCGGAGAGGTAACCGATCCCGCGACGGTATTTGACCGGGCGGCGCAGCGCGTCGATCCCTTGCAGCCGCACGGTGCCGGCGTCCTGCATCAGCAGGCACGCCAGGATTTTCACGAGCGTGGTCTTGCCCGCGCCGTTGCGGCCGGTCACTGCGATGATCTCGCCGGGCGCCACGTCAAACGTGATGTCCGTCAGGATCCGGCGCGCGCCGTAAGAAAAAGTGATATGGTCCACATCCAGCATCGCGGGGCAATCCTCACACGCTCGTGTCAACAAAGGGAGCCAGAGCCGCTTCCAGCGCGGCCAGCCGCTGGCGCAGCAGCGCCGCGTCGCGCGTCTCGACAATCAGACGCAGATACGGCTCGGTGTTCGACTTACGCACGCTGAGCCAGCCGTCGGCGTCGTCAAGACGAATACCGTCGATGTCGGAACGGGTGGCGCCGGCGCTCCAAGCCTGAGCGGCCTTAAGGACGGCGTCGATCGCCCGCTCCTTCTCGGCGATGCGGTAGTTCAGCTCGCCCGAATTAGCGTATCGGCAGATCGGGGCCATGAGGGCGCTGAAGCTCAAGTCCCGGCGTTTGGCGTCGGCCAGGGCGGCCAACACCAGCAGGGCGGCCAGTTCGCCGGAGTCGCAGCAGAAAAAGTCGCGGAAGTAGTAGTGGCCCGCCAGCTCGCCGCCGCAAACCGCACCGGTTTCGCGCAGCAACACCTTGGCGAAGGCGTGTCCGACCTTGCCCATCACGGTCCGCGCGCCGTCGGCCTGCAGCGCTTCGATCGCGCCGCGCGAGGTTCGCACATCGTGGATGACGG
>ENA-UPXM01003129-UPXM01003129.1-activated-sludge-metagenome-genome-assembly--contig:-NODE-3129-length-18410-cov-7.664070_pt1 | contig 18410 bp, 19 predicted proteins | sample MGYA00238178_ERZ772708 | MGnify/ENA primary metagenome ERZ772708 (study PRJEB29002, sample SAMN05720212) | activated sludge metagenome | isolation source: anaerobic digester from wastewater... | reverse complement strand
TCGCTATCTCACGTACCAAATCAACTGTTGAAACCAGTTCTTTATTCTGAGGTGCAAGCACTCCACCAAGCCGCTCATCAATAACTCTCCTCACAAACTCGCAGAGATTATCGATATAAATCATGCTCTTCTTGTTCTTATATGTGGGGAAGATCGGTGTCTTCTTTGCAATTGTACTGATGCTGTTGTAGTTTCCTGTGCAGTTCTTCCCGTACACAAACGGAGGTCTAATATAAGAAACTATAAAGCTCTCATCCTCCAGCTTTTTTAATCCAAGGTCGCCCTGGAGTTTACTTTCACCATAGAAGCTCGTTGGATTCTCTTTTGTTAGATCCGTAATATTATCGCAGTAGTCCCCATAAACATTCATTGAACTAAATTGAATAAATTGTTTTACTCCGGCTTTTTTTGCATATGAACACATTTCAACTGCTAAATCTCTATTGACAGAATAAAACAGCTCCTCCATATCTGGTTTTATTTTATTAATGTGCGCAATACCTGCAAAATTCACAACGGTATCATATTGAGAAAAATCAGCCTTTTTCCATCTGCCTTCTTTTGTCTCTATAATACCCACTTGATACTCATCAGGTGTTTTTTCAAGCCATTTCTTAAAGCTTTCACCCAAATAACTATTTTTCCCCAGAATAAGAACATATTTCATAGAATTATTCCTCGTTATTTGTATTCATCCCAATGCTCAAACAGGTACTCAAAAGGAGCCGGATCTTCCTTGTTATAATAATAAGTATTCTTAGCTTCTTTAAAATCTCTGAGCCACTCCGCTAAACTGCACATACCGCCTTCAACACGTTTTCCGTAATCAATTACCTCTGACATATCCGTGAACGGTTCGAATGGTTTCTCAGCATCTGCCGGAATATTTCCTTCTTCCATTGATTTAACCCACAAATAAGCAAGCGGCATCCCAGCAACAGCTGAAGAGTAGTTCCATGCAGACGCTCTGAAATTGGCTTCCAGAAAATAATAGGTATCGTCTTTATCAATAAGGAACTCTACCTCAAATATGCCTTCAAATCCGATTTCAGAAAAGAGTGCTTGAAGCCTTGTTCGAATACTCTCGTCTTTGAGCATCATCACATCATGATACGGGCTATAATAACCTTTGATGAGGTATTTCCATGTGAGCGTTGAACCTATGAGCATTTGAGTACCTTGGTTAGTCGTAAAGCCCTCAATAGCATATTCATTCTTTTTGTCGACAAACCGCTGAATCTGAACGGTAGGACTGGAAATCTTAGTAAAGGCTTCCTTCAATTCCTCTTCGTTTTCGCAGATAAAGACATCAGATTTCCAACTGCCGGAATTAGGTGATATGTCCTTTGTAATAACAGGATATACGATACCTTCAGGGATCTCTCCAAGTTTTACAACCCAAGATTCAAGGACATTAAAGCCGTGCTTTTTTGCTATTTCTAATATCCTTTGTTTGTCCATAAACTCATTGATTCTTCCTGCTTTTCCAGAGTTAAAGAAAATGAATTTATTCTTTATTTCATCGTAGTGTAAATCGAAAAAGCCAACTGATTTATCATCTGAAAAAATCAAATAAGGCTTTTTTTCTTCATTTCCATACGTATCGAGTAAAAGCCTGTACCCTTCTTCAACCGTATCAACGTGGTGGCAAGTAGAGATATACTTACTTAAACAGGCAACTGGGCCACGACGTTTCACCGATATATATATCGGATTAATTCCGTTTTCTCCAAGACTTCTTATATGGCCAAGTGGATTATAGTGTTCCAATGCAAATACAATAACTTTATGTCCATTGAAATTATCTAACATTTTCTGTATCTCCTTCATCGCGGTAAACATTCTTACCAAGAACTACTGTCTTTATTATTCCAAAGAAGATTTTTACATCACCAACAAATGTTATATTTTTTGCATAATCCGCGTCCATTTGGAACTGCATATTTCTATCAGCAGTAGCTCTATAATCTAAATCAACTGTGCAGAACATTCCAGACCTTACATCAAATCGAGATTCATATTTCTTGTTGCTATACTCTTTATATTCCCAATCAAGCACAGGACGAGGACCGATGATCGCCATATCTCCTTTGAGGATATTAAAAAATTGGGGAATCTCATCTAGGCTGGTACGTCGTAGGAATGCGCCCACTTTTGTAATACGAGAATCCTTTTCGCTCGTTGCAATGCCACCCATCTCGTAAGCCCCTACACACATTGTTCTGAACTTATAGATATTAAATTTTCTATGATGCTTTCCTTCTCGCTCTTGCTTAAAAAACACGGGTCCGCTGCTATCTGATTTTATTGCAATAGCTATAAAAATCATTGGAATTAAAGCAACAGTAACACCAATAATCGCAAGGATCGTGTCCAGCACTCTTTTTATTATTTTTGCGTACAAAACTTATATCCCCTTACAAAGCCTTACTTTATTCTTCTAAACGCACACTCAAACGCCTCAGCATAATTTAACCCAGCCTGCATTCCCCTGTATGAAGCAAGACCCGTCAAACCTTCATTACTTCTTGGATGCGGATATTCTCTCATTACACCACGATATAGACTGAGTGCTTTGATTTTTGTGTTAATCCCTTCTGCCCCAATCTCAACATATGTATTCGGCTGAAAACGGTTTGTCGTCGTATCCACAGACCATTCAGTTGATGATGGAACTTCCATATACCAAAACTCCGAAATCGGCTTCACATCATCACGGCGCTGGAACAAACGAATTGCAGCCTGGCAAGCAATTGATGTTTGATGATGATCATTGTTGGTATCGGCAGGATGATGTGTAATAACAATCTCAGGGTTACTATCAATAATCGCCTTTTCTATAAATTGAACGAGCCGAAGATGCGGGACTGTGTTCATTTCAATGTTTGGGAAAGTCCCCAGAAATGTTTTGTGGACACCAAGGGTTTCTGAACTTGATTCCAAATCAGCTGAAAGCTGATCATCTTCCGGTCGATTTGCTCTCGCTCTTGCCTCAGCACACATGATAGCAATATCTACTTGATGACCTTCTTGTGCCAATTTATATATGGTTGCACCAGCACCAAGTACCTCATCATCAGGATGTGCTACAACAATTAAATAGTTCATCATCTGCTCCTTTGTTAATCTCTTATTTCAATCGGCAAACCATCGGGGTCTTTTACAAAGAACACCTTTTTGCCGTCATCTTTCGTTCTAATTGGTTCCGGGCTGTATTTACACAGCCTTTCCCACTCTGCATCAACATCGTCAACTTCAAATGCAAGATGTCTCAGCCCTAATGCTTCTGGATTAGTAGGTCTTGTTGGGTGAGTGCTGTCGATAAAAAGCTCCAACTTTTCTCCGTAACCGTTCATCCAAACAATCTGGTCATAGCCACGATCTACGCGGTTTTCTTCAACAAACCCAAGTCCTTTATAAAACTCAACTCCATCTTCGGAGCTAACGATAATCGCCGTATGATGCAGTCTCTTTATCATCTCAGTCTCTCTTCTCTATATTCTCAACGACCGTCCCCGGTCTGTGTTTTCCTATTATCTTCTCGTCCACATCTACCCAAGTTTATTTACTAACAGTAAATACTGTACTCTTCTTTAACTCTTTCAAACTCGCTACTTTTCCGCTTATCTACTCTTCAAAAACCCTTGTATTTCAAGGCTTCCCGCTGTGTTTTAGTAAATAAACTCCTATTTCAATCTTCCTCAGATTTCGCCCTTTTTCCCTGTTTTTTGCTCAAAAACAGCTCCTCCGCTGTTTAGTAAATAAACTCCCTACTAATTATTTTTTAGTAAATAAACTTCCCTTTTTCTTTACTCTTTCAAACTACCGTTTTTTGCCCTTTTTCTCGTTAGTAAACAAACTCTGTTTCTTGTACTCTTTTCTGCTATCCCGTTTTCCCTGTTTCTGCTGTGTTTTTCACTACACTCTTTTATCCATTTCTTTACACTTCCAAGTGTGTAAAACCCTTGATTTTCAAGCGTTTTCTACACTTTTCTGTACTTTTCTCGCTACTCTACAACCGCCCTCATTACGACACCATTTTAGTAAACAAACTGAAGCTTCATTTCCTCATCAGAATAATTATATCCCCATTGCTTAAGATTATTAATTCTCTCAAAGCCATAATTAAAAGCATCTTCAACAAATTGTGATGACATCTGATTTGATATACTATCAGAACGAAAATTTAAATGATTATATAAATATTTATTGAGCAAGTATATTGTATTCGCTTTATGAACTACCAAATGTGTTACAGCTCCGTCTTCACACAAGTGACCAACTGGAAACTGAATACCTTTGAACAACTCTTTTCTATATAATTTATTCCATACAACAGCATCTGTAAATGACCAGTATTTTGATAGAACCTCTTTTTTTGCTATAATGCCTTCAACTGGAAAACATCTTCTTTTAGAAGCAAGAATTCGTCCATGCTGTAAATATTGAAAAGCAACCACATCAACATCATAACACTGAGCAACATAAAATGGAGCCTCGCAAAATTCTGGCTCAACCCAATCATCACTGTCCACAAACATTACGTAATCCGCATGAGCAAGACTAATTCCTTTATTTCTTGCAGCAGCAAGTCCTTCATTTTTTTTTGTGAAAAACACTAAAACGAGAATCTATCTCTGAATAATAATCACATATCTTCTCCGATCCATCAAATGAACCATCATCTATCATAACAACTTCTATATTGTATAGAGTTTGACTTATCAAACTATTTAAGCACTTTTCAAGATAATCTTTTGTATTATATACTGGTACAATCACGGACACTGACGGTTTCCATGTATTAGTCTTTACATTTAGCACTTATATCACCATTCAAATAGTGAGAAAACACTATATTTTTACCATTATTCTCTCTATCTTCTTCCCATCACCCCACACAGCTTTAGAGTCATAGGGCCTGTCTGGGAATGCGCCGTATTTCAACTTAATCTTATAGCCATTTTCCTCTATAAACCGCTCTACTCTATCCGCCAGTTTTTCGGGATGTCCGGAACAAATATTGATAACACCCAGCACCTCGTCCTGTTCAACTGCTCGCGCTACCTGCTCACAGAAATCATCGTAGTCAATGAAATCGAACTGGTTCTGCCCCATCGTAAATGGGAATTCCTCTTTCCCTTCAGCCTCTGCAGCAGTGATTTTTGAGAAGATAGATGAGCCATACTGACTGTTACCGACAATATAGTACCCACGCAGCCACATGAATTTCTTGCTCTTCTGCTTGCAAAGCATAGCAGTCAGTTCACGTAGAGCATTTTTCGATATCCCATACGGAGTGATTGGATTGCAAGGTGTCTCCTCTTTGATGCTTCCTTCAAAGAATCCGATTTCATGCATGGAACCCATCCCGGCAATCATCTTCACATCAGATTCCGCAAACTTCCGAATAAATGCATAGTGCTTTGGCAGGTCATCAATGTGAGCATCAGAATAGTGAACGAATCCATCACGCCATGCAAGGTGGAGAAGGATATCCGGTTGTCCGAAATAGGTGTATGGATCTTCAACAGAGAATAGATCGCACGGTTTCTTTTCCGCTCGATCATCTACACGATCCAACTTTCTTCCTGTCGCAACAACAGTATGACCATGATCAAGAATATGCTTTACGATACCCTGGCCGAGGTATCCGTTTGCTCCTGTAACCAGTATTTTCATAGCGTTATACCCCGAATTTGAACGTATCTTTTAGTGGCAACCATTTCTGATCCTTCTCGCTCAGAATCAGCGGATGACCGTCTGACATTGTGTATCCAGAGGCATCTGCACTACCGGGATAAATGCCTTCAACTTCCGGCCAGACAATTCCAATTTCCGGATCGTTCCAGGCGAGACCACCTTCATCATTGGCATGATAAAAGTCATCGCACTTATAGCAGAACTCTGCTACATCGGAAAGGACGAGAAATCCGTGTGCAAAACCACGCGGAATCAAATACTGCTTCCGGTTATCCTCTGTGAGGATTTCACCGTGGAATTTTCCATACGTCGGAGATCCGGCACGGAGGTCAACCGCCACATCGTAGACGGAGCCTTTGATAACGCGCACTAACTTAGTTTGCGGGAACTTCTTCTGGAAATGTAGGCCACGCAGAACACCTTTCGTGCTCATTGACTGATTGTCCTGAACAAAACTAAAGTACAGCCCTGCCTCGTACATATCCTTCTGGCTGAAAGTCTCCATGAAATAACCGCGCTCATCACCATGAACAGTAGATTCAATCAGGCATAGTCCTTCTATATCGCTCAAGTTATACGTTACTTTAATCTGACCCATTACAAATTCGCCTCCGCTAAGTATCTTCTTACTGCATCTTTCCAATCAGGGAGCGGCTTGAAGCCTGCCTCCACCAGTTTACTTTTATTCAATCGGGAATTAAATGGTCTCGCTGCTTTGCTCAACCCGTATTCCACTGTGGAAACCGGAATCACTGTAGTGCTGAGCCCATACTGCTTATAGAATTCGCGGCAAAAGTCATACCAACTGATATAGCCACCTTCATTGGTGGCGTGATAATAGCCGTATTCCTCGGTCTCGACCATGTCTACCAGCAACCGCGCAAGATCCAGCGTATACGTTGGTGTGCCGATCTGATCATTGACCACACGAACGGTATCATGTGTCTTGCCCACATTAATCATTGTCCTGATGAAATTCTTACCGTTCAAACCAAAAGCCCAAGCTATGCGAACAATAAAGAATTTATCCAGAGTTGAACTTACGGCCAGCTCACCGTCCAACTTGCTCTGACCATAGACGTTAAGCGGAGCGTAGCATTTATCATCTGGCTCCCATGGGCGTTCCCCTTGACCATCAAAGACATAGTCTGTGGAAATATAAATCATCTTTGCATCAACAGACTTTGCCGCATCCGCAATGTACTGTGTACCGAGATGATTGATTGCATCAACCTTTTCTCGGTTTTCCTCATCCTCTGCCGCGTCAACCGCCGTCCATGCGGCACAATGGATAATGGCATCTGGCTTTATCTTCTCAATTGTAGCCGCTACCGCTTCCTTATCGGTGATATCCAATTGTACATATGGCGCACTCACAACTGCCGTACCATCCTGGACGCCACAATAAGTATCTTGAATATCTGCCCCCACAGCATCATGTCCACGAGCAGCTAATGTGTTGACCACATCGTGCCCAAGTTGCCCTCCAATACCAGTTACGAATACTCTCATATCGTCACCTTTACGTCCACCGGAACCGATGACTTCATGCCCGTGCTTGATAAGCTCAATCATAACGTCATATCCCAGCTGTCCTGTTACACCTGTTACGAATACTTTCAAATTGATTTGTTAGCCTTGGGTCGGCTCCTTATATCTCTGTGTATCCACACAGCGGTTGAATTAACGATTCTTATACATCTTCTCGTAATAGTTCTGGTACTCGCCGCTGATGATTTCTTCCCACCAGCTACGATTATCCAAGTACCAGGCTATAGTCTTCTTGATACCATCTTGGAACTTTGTCTCCGGCAGCCAGTTCAGCTCATTGTGGATCTTGGTCGGGTCAATGGCATAACGGAGATCATGACCTTTTCTATCGGTCACATAAGTAATCAGATCCTCGCTCTTCCCGAGCTCATGGATGATCAACTTCACGATATCTATGTTCCGCATCTCATTGTGGCCGCCAACATTGTAGACTTCTCCGATTCGTCCTTTCCTGACGATCAGATCGATGGCCTTGCAGTGATCTTCCACATAGAGCCAGTCACGGACATTCAGTCCTTCGCCATACACAGGCAGCGGCTTGTCGTTCAGGCAGTTCGCAATCATCAGCGGGATGAGCTTCTCTGGAAAATGATATGGGCCATAGTTGTTGGAGCACCGGCTGATTGTAATCGGCAGGCCGTAGGTCCGGTAGTACGCCTGGACAAGCAAATCTGCTCCTGCTTTTGAGCTTGAGTACGGAGAGCTGGTATGAATCGGCGTTTCCTCAGTAAAGAACAGATCGGGACGGTCCAGAGGCAAGTCGCCATAAACCTCATCTGTGCTAACCTGATGATATCTAACACTACCGAACGCCCGGCAGGCATCCATCATCACGCTCGTACCTATGATGTTGGTTTGCAGGAAAATTCCTGGATCTTCAATGCTCCTATCCACATGAGACTCTGCCGCAAAGTTGATCACAGCATCAGGCTTCTCTTCCTCAAAGAGAGCATATATGTCATCACGGTCGCAAATATCTAGCTTACAGAAGCGGAAGTTGGGATTGTCCATGACGGGAGTGAGTGTGGAAAGATTGCCGGCATAGGTCAGCTTATCGATGCACACAACCCGGTCTTCCGGATGTTCTTTCAAATGGTAGTGAATAAAATTGCCGCCAATGAAACCGGCTCCACCTGTTACAACGATTGTCATATCAATACCTTACCTTTCCTTCCGCGACGGCTTTCAAGTGCATTCCATAAGGACTCTTTCCATAACGCTTAGCTGATTCAAGCAGTTTTTCTTTATCAGTCCATCCGTTGATATATCCGATTTCTTCCGGCGCAGAAATAGTGATTCCCTGTCGTTTTGAAATTGTCTGAACAAAATCGGCCGCTTCAACAAGACTGTCCATCGTACCAGTATCTAACCAAGCAAAGCCTCGACCAAGGAGCTGAACATCCAATAGTCCGTCATTCAGATACATCTCATTGAGCGTGGTTATTTCCAGTTCTCCTCGTACGCTCGGCTTTACTTCATTTGCCCGTTTAGAAACATCGCCTGGATAGAAGTACAGTCCGGTAACGGCATAATTTGACTTCGGTTGTACCGGCTTCTCTTCAATACTTGTTGCCTTGCCGCTCTCATCAAAAGCCACTACCCCAAAACGCTCTGGATCGGTCACATAGTATCCGAAAACGGTAGCACGACCATTGACTTCTGCGTCTTCAACAGCAGCTCGCAGAATACGTTTGAAGCCATTACCATAGAAGATGTTATCTCCTAACACCATTGCCCCCGGCTCACCTCCAAGGAACTCTTCGCCTAGAATGAATGCCTGCGCAAGGCCATCGGGAGAAGGCTGTACACAATATGACAGAGTCACACCAAACTGAGAACCATCCCTTAAAAGGCTCTCAAACCTTGGAGTATCCTCTGGAGTGCTTATAATCAATATGTCCTTAATCCCTGCAAGCATAAGCGTAGACAGCGGATAGTAAATCATCGGCTTGTCATATACTGGCAAAAGCTGCTTACTCGTCACCATAGTTAACGGATAGAGACGAGTACCAGCTCCACCTGCTAAAATTATGCCTTTCATAGTCGGTCTCCCTTCAGTTGGTAGAATCAAGTCTTATTTTTCAAATCTTTATACAATTTGACAATTTTATCTCTATTTATATATCCAATTAATCCAATCAAAGCAATCAATACATATCTCACAATTATGTACGGATAAATCAATGTGAAAAGGATAGAAACAACTAACACTCCAACTCCAATTATAAGTATAGTCTTAATATTATATATACTTTCATTGACACCTGATAATTTCAAAGTTCTTTTCATAAAGAAATAATGGCCAACAGCAAATAGTATATAGCAAATTAAAGTAGTATAGGCACAAGCAATGTAGCCAAAGCTAAGAATACCAAAATAATTTAGTATGATATTAATTGTTCCACATGCAAGAGACACATATAGTACATATTTTGTCTTTTCGTAATAAGACTCGACACCTACAAACAAGGAATATAAAAACATGAAAAATGCACCTGTTGCAACTGGAGGAATACACCAGATACCATCGTAGTAGCTTGCTGGGTAGAATATCCTCATGATTTCAGGGGCAACCAAAATAAACAAAGCAATTAGACCGCCATAAATGATCAGTATCGAATTACTTATACTACCAATTCTTCTATACTCCTTTGCATCAAGTTTATGATATCTCCAAGGCTGTAAAACCTGGTCTAATGAAGTCTGTAGGATTGTAACAATGAATGCAATACTGTATGCGACACTGTATAATGCTGTTTCTTCATTTCCAACCATTCGGCCGATCATAATTCTATCAGCCTGGTTTAAAACAAAATACGAAAGCGAATGTACAACAAGTGGTGCCTCATACGCCAACATGAATTTCCAGTACTCTTTTACATTCTCTTTGTTTTTCAGTAAAGTATTATACTTTGCCGATTTTACCCAAAACAAAAACCAAAATATAGCCGAAACAATCAGGGTGCTTATATATTTAACATTGGCAGTTCTTGGTGTAAACAATAGAACTATAACCGGAACCGCAACATTTAGAACTGCAAATAGAACTGTTGCTATAACTGCGGGTTTATAATCATAATGAATGCGTTTCCGAGTTATCCAGGCTGTATAACCTGGATTAAATATAAAGCTAATACACATTATTAGCATTATTGGTTCACCAATTCCCGTAAAGGATGTAAAGGGAGTTCTAAATATAAACAGAATACCAAAGAAAATAATGGTCAGAACATTTGTTAATAAAAGCATTGATGAAGTGAATGTTTCCAGATTATTCTCTTTATATTTGAACAGCCCTCTTGTGTATGCTCCAAGCTGGATTTCCCACGTTGCAAGAACTAAGATAATATGCTCATATGAAATGAATAGTGAAAGAATTCCATATTGATCTTGGGGCATCATCCTCGTAAATATAAAGCTTGAAATAAACCCGATCCCTTTAATAATCAGATTACATATAGTAAACCAAAACACTGCACGAACAGTAACCGGAAATGATCTATATTTTTTTAGAATTATTTTGATCATAAGCATAACTGTAAATCATATGTTGTAAAGATTTGCCTCAGCACAAAACAGTATTCTCTACATATTCGATAAATTTAGCAGGACGTATCGAATCTATAAATTGTTTCGGATATTCTGCACCTGGTTTCCTCAAAAAATCCTCATTAATATCATTCAAAGATGTATAACTGCACATATATTTAGGATAATAAAGAGGATTATTCTTTAGACTCGTATTATTTGAAATAAACATTTTACCTAATGCAATCGCTTCATTTATTCGTGTAGTATTGCCCGAGCTTCCCTCTTGTACAATCTCTAATATAATTCTTGATTGTTCAAAATACCTAAGATACGTTTCATAACTTACCTCATTAAAGAAGTCAATATATTCAACGTATTTTTTCTCGCTTTCATTCACCCCGGATACATGAAAATCACATCTTAATCCCAACGAATGGAAATACTCAAACGCCTCATAGATTTTATCTAATCTATTTTTTGCCCTACCAATAAAGCATATATCTGAACAAATCGTCTTTTCTGTATCAGTCATTATTGAGCACGGTACATTATGAAAAAATAAATTATATTTTTCTGCATCCTTTGGGTCATAGGATATTATGGCATCAACTTTTTTTCGATCATGACTTAAAAAATACTGCTTATTTGGATCTGTAGACACAAGATCCTGAAAGAAATAAACAACTTTACAATCATTAAATGAATCTCTCAATTTTTGTGTTAATCCATACCTTTCAATTGGAAGGCAGTTTGAAAAAAGAATAAAGCAAATCGGAAGATCACTATTCGAAAATGAAGACTTTATTTTCAAATAATATTGAATTCTTTTATTAATCCAATATTGTTTAAGTATGTTTGGGATAAACTTATTTGTTCTCTTTCCAAAACAAGCCTTATGAAATAAACGTCTAACATTTCCTTTTGGGAAATTATTATCGAAGAAAGTACAATCTAATTCATTGAGCTGGCTATATGCATAATCGTACATCTTATTATTAATGCATACCACAATATAATTGTATTTATTCATGAATCTCTCCATTGCCAAAATAATTGACCCATATTTGATCTAATTACCGCTTTTCTATAGCAATCTCTAATCCTTCCACTCTCCAAGGCCTGTACCATAACCTTGTTTTTTTGACACGTTGTAGATTAGGATATCCGATTCTTGTCTTTACTTTACACACCATTAAAAAAACATAGCAGTCTACAGATGGTAATAGCCTGAAAAAATCAATCACACTCTGTATTCATTTGAGAATACCCTTTAAAAACAACTCCCTATGTGACTCACACGCAGTAAAATCATAAATGGCCAATCTCAATTCTTTACTTTTATATTTTGAATTAAATATAAACTTATAAAAATGTCCATTAGTAATTCTATTTATTATTCTAAATGGTAAGCTAATTCGAGCGCCGTAATACATACAGTACTTTGAAATCATCTCATCAGCGAATGTCTGATAGTTTCTCTCTATAAACTCAGATGATAATATCTCTTCACTTCTAATACGAAAACCTTCTAAAATACTGTTACATTCTTCTTTTTCTGCAGCTTTTATCCCCATTCCATCTTTGATAATAGGAAAATAACTTATCTTAAAACTATCATTAATGCATATTAGTAGGCTTGTTTTCCAGTACTCGCTATCGTTATAATCAAATAGAAAGTTTCCCTGCCCATAAACAATTGTTCCATCCAAATACTTTTCTTCACATCCTATACAATGACTATGTTGGCATACAATTAAATCCGCACCTTTCTCCACAAACTTTCTACAAACCTTTTGTAACTCTGGAGATGGGTAACGATAATGTTCTTTCCCACCATGGTATAATACAACCATATAATCACATTGTTCTTTTAGAGAATGAACATGATCAAAGGATTCTAATGGATCATATGGATTAGCGCCACAACTTTCATTTGTAGCCATTGAAAATTCATGTTCTACGCAGGCATAGATACCTATTCTCTTTTTTGCAAATTCAAAAATATATGGTTTACTTGCCTCCTTAAGGTTTTTTCCACCACCAACATATTTTATGTTTGCGTTATCTAATGTGTTTAAGGTAGAAAAAAAACCCTCATCACCTTGATCGAGAATATGATTATTTCCAATTGTTAATAAATCAACTTTTAATCTCTTATATCCATCAATAGTTTTGGTTGGAGCAATAAGATTAGGACCGCACTTATCAATAGGGGTATTATTATCGGTCAAAGGAGTCTCCAGGTTGAAAATTCTAAAAGCAGCATTATCTAATAAGGCCTGTGTTCTTTCATCAATTAACGTAGTCATTCCATTTTCAGAAAAGAAATGATAATTTCTTTCTGTCGGAACAAAATCTGCACCAATTACAATATACTCGTTCATCTGGTCACCTTCTTTTTAGGAAGTTGCAGCCACTCTCCCAACTTACCGTCCCATTCATCTGGAACAAATCTTCCCACACAGGCGGCAGGAAAAAAAGTGATCTCGCCAAAGTATATGTGGTCTTTGACACAATAAAAATCCACTCGAACAAATGGAAAACCCACTGCAAGTTTTTCCGAAAGAGAAATCATTTCTTCAAGACACGATGGTAATATTAATTCATGATCATATACAGGAGGACATATGACCTCTCCAAATGGTAATAAATGTCCTTTAGGATCAAAATAATTAGCATGGTGTTCAACAAAGCGTCCAAAATCAATTTTAAAACACTTTACTCTACCATTAAAACAAAAGAACTTGTAATCTAACAATTCACCGCATTCTGGGTTTTCCAAATATTGTTCCGCTATAACTTTCTTTTTCAGATTTTTATATGGCCATTCGCGACTATGCCAATAATTATTGTTTGCAAATGCTTCAGTAAGAATCCTTCTCGTTTTCTCAAAATCTAATTTGTCCTTGTCTTTACATATTACTAATCCACCTGAATCGTGATTACACTTTAAGACAAACTTTTGTGGAAGGATATCAAAATCAATTTCAGCCGGGTTATCCCATACTGCTAATAAAGGAACAACATACCCAGATCCAATACTATCAGCCACATACTCTTTTACTCTATATTTATCTACCATCAGAGGCATATCGTCCCTGCGATAATAAAGTTTGAGCCATTCCAATTTTTCATTAAATGTCTTTGGATTTCTTAGATTAAGCTTTTTATGAAAATGATAATAGTATTGAATTCTAAGATACAAAGAATCTGGTAATAATCTTCCTGCAGTCTTTATAAATTTAATAAAATCTTGTTTCATATAACCATACCTTCATCTCATTATTTCAACAAAATTTGATTCACCACAACACACTCACCTTCTCAAGCGTATCCTAATCTTATATGTCTCCGTCACTTCATCTCTAAGTCTTATTCTCAGTAAGTATTTAGCAACGATCCACGCTAATATGGTATGTCGAATCAATCCTTCAGGATACAAAAGTGTTCCTCGAATTCTATCATAAATTAAAAACTCTACAAAGCTATAATACAAATCGGGAAGTAAAAAGAGAAACAAGAAGACTCGATACCCTATTCCTCCACGTCTATAATCAAGTATCTTCTTATAAATTATAATAAAAATAGCTGCAATTATAATCCTTGTTATGAACATGCCAAACACGCCATAATCCTGCATGGGAAAAACTATTGACATATACAAATTACTATATGACCCATTTGCTGTTTGATAGCCGTACCCATATGCTGAAGGCACCGAAGAACGTGGTATATTAAAGAAATCATATATGAACTGTAATGTATAATATCCAAAATATTGTGATTCCTCTAGTATATGTTTTTCGAGTTGGACTTCAAGTCCATATAATCCGGCACTTACATAATCAAACAGAGAATCAACAAATACAAACGTTCCCCCATCTATACTTTCTGCTCTCACCTTGCCAAGCAAGAAAAAGATTCCCGCGAATATAGCAAGCCCAATTATAATCCTTCTGAGTGTTTTCGAAGATAGTGTGAGAGCATCTCCTCTTTCATAAATCGTCAGAAAAGTAAATGTTATCAGGTACACAACTATTACTATTAGATTTGTCCTACCAGTAGATGTTAGAGATACTAATGCATATATAACTACAGGAACCAGATTACGAAACTCATTAACTCTATTCGAAATAAGATTACTTATATATACATATACATATAAATAGCAAAATATTTCTGCAAACCACGTTGCAATATTTATATATACAGGAAAATAATTCTCTCCACGCAAGAGTCCCGCTCTATAATTTGATACAGCACTAATTACGCTATAAATACCAATTGATGATTGAATGTGCCTTAGTCTCAATACCAACAATATAATCATAAATACTATTACAATAAGAGTCGTCGACTTCTTTATGTACAAATAAGAGGGCTTTTCCTTTATTATATTGTCTGATTTTAATTTAACACTCCGTCCGAACAATTCACCTACGTATATGCCAAAAAGTGCTAGTGTAACAAGTGCAACTGCTCTAGCAGAAATATCTTTCTGTAAGTAGCTCAAATAAGAAACATATATAATTGATCCAATAGCAGTCATTGCCGCCGAAATAAATGTCGGTGACATATAGATATTTTTTATTGTCCAATTTGCCATTATCATGAATATAAGGCAAATAAAGAAAAGTAAAAAAATCATATTTGTTTACATCTTTCTATATTAATTGTGTCCTGTCTATTTCTGCGTAAAGCTAGTCTGTTATTACTCATTTGTTATAATGTCAAGCAAAGACACAAATAGAAGATGGCCTTTTGCTTGACAATTATCAAAAACCACATATATGATATTCAGCGCGTAAGGGCTAAAAAATTATTCATGTTAATTTCACAATGCCAACATGAAACCCATATCAGCGAATATGATCCAATATCTGGAAACGGGGATTAAGCCTAACATTTGATCCGAGAATGTGGATATCATCAAGATTATATTTGTTTTTCCACAGAACGTAAGCAAAACTCAATTGATCCCTTTTTGTTGATGTAAGGTTGAATTCCTCCCACCAATTTTCCATAAGTTGACTGCATTTTTTACTATTATGATTTCTGACTAGTATATTACACTCATACGCTCCAAAATGTTTTGGAAAGCCCTCATTTTCATATTTTTTCAGTTGTTCATACACACATTCTTCACTCGCTTTTTTCCCGGCAACAATAGATTTTCCCATATCATATATGCAATCAGTTAGCGGATATTTATGTACCCCTAAACCTTTTCCATTCATATCTGCGATAATAGGAAACATGTCAGTAACGACAGCTATGTTTCCATCAATATATAACGAATAGTCATATTCAGGAAATAATTTATGAGGCAACATTTTACAATATCTATTGATTTCAGTAGGAGTAAGTTCCAATCTTTTTATGTTTTCTGGTAATTCAATTTGCTTCCAATTTGAACTCTCATTTATCTTCTGATCAGTAATGATACAATAATCAATATTAGGATTAATATAGAGAGGTTCTTGGATTCTGTCATACTTTCCCCATATGCAGGTATAGACCACAACTTTTACATTAGGATATGATTCGTATTCCTTCAGTGTATATTCTGACATTATATGATTATCTACCCCAGCAAATTCTTTTGTACGATTTATAATTCGGCTGAAGTAGCCATGTTTAATATACGAGAGTAGAGCACCTACTTTTCTAATATTTAGGGTTCTATTTTTCTTATTATATTTTATTGTTATCAGTTCTTTGTTGATACCGTATAAGGATCTACTTGACAATTGTTCTATAGAGTTCATAGTCTTCTACCTCCAAAGACTAAATGTATGAATTCCAACCCCACAACAATAAGAATTTTCTTTATTTCTTAACTCTGTCAGTTACGAAATCAACATTTAATAATCTTCCAACTGACTTAAAAGGTTTCACAAGAAGTTTTGGAGTTGCACTATACATAAACAGCTTTAATACATATCTGAAATTATCTGACTTACTAAGTTGCGCCCGTTCACTCTCTGGAATTTCAATTCCCATTGTTTTTAGCTTTTTCTTTGCGCTTCTTAAATACTTGCTTTGCACAACCGCATGAGTGATATTTAATAGATTACGCGTATCTATTAGGTATTCTATTTTTTCTTTGTTGTAATCTTCAGTTCCCAACTGATTGACTTCGAATTCCCATGCGTTATAGTTCCCGGTACCTACTGTTTGGCGCAAGAATTCCTTGTTCCATATTGCAGCTTGCAAATTAATCCCATATTTTTTATTTGAGGGAATAATAATTATTCTCTTATTACCTTTATACGGCTTACCCTTTTCCCAACTTTGCTTCACTAACTGGACTAATATCTGATAAAACTTGATACCATCCGTTTCTATCATCTTCATTACTGATTCGAGTTGTTGATTGTCCACATAATCAGTAATATAAAAATCTTCAAGTAAAAGCATTACATATGGGGTTTCTATTCTATTCAAAGCAACTTGGACTTTTTTACTCCATTCACTGTCTGGTCCAGCATTGATTATTTCGACATTCTCATAGTTCGGATTCAATATTGAATTTGCTAAGTAGGTTTTTGGCCTATTAGGCCAATACTTGTTCAGCAGCTCTATGTCGTGATCCCAAACATCTTTATAGCCATCGAATCCAATTATCAATACTGAAACATCATCCAAATAATTCTTTTCTGTCATTTTCTCCTCACATCCAATATTTCTTCACAGAATTCCAACACCATCGAATGATGTGCCATCTGGCAGCAACCTTCCCAATCCCTTCGTCTTGCGTTTGTATTTCCCATATCTGCCTAATGCTTTTCAGTTTGTTAGAACTCAATGACTCCCCGTCAATCCTATAACCGACTAGAGCCTCATCAATTCCGTAAGCCACACTACCATCCCTCAGCAGTTTCAGCCAGGTTGCGTAATCCTGTCCACCTCGCCTTAAATGCATCCGGAAATCGCCCTTCACAGTTCTGTCGATCAACACGCCGGATGTGGGGATCATTGTATTTGATAGGAGGAACTTGTAATCAATTTCTTCTCTTACCTTCCGCTTCCCCTTTATCACTTTGTCATCGCCATCAATCATCTCAATGGCTGTAAAGCAGAAAGAACCTTTTTTCTCCTCAAGCAACTTTACCTGCTTTTCGATCTTTTCTGGCTTCCACATATCATCGGCATCCAAGAAGGCGACATACTGCCCTCTTGCAAGCTCTAAAGCCTTGTTCCGTGCATGCCCGGCTCCCATGTTCTTCGGTTGCAAAAAATATACTATTTCCGGATGTGTCTCTTGATACCGCTTTATTATTTCTGCTGAATTGTCTTTTGACTGATCATCTACCAAGACAATCTCGATATCCTTATATGTCTGCGCAAACACAGAGCCAAGTGTCCTATCGATATATTTCTCGTCGTTGTACACCGGTGTGATCACCGACACAAGTCCTTTTATATAATCTTCCGGTTTGCGCTCCATTAAAAATCTCCTCAATAAATAGCAGTCAACCAATCCTTGAATTCTTCTTTCATGCCCCTGGCTGCATCCACATATGCCTTGTGAAGCTCTCTGGTAATTTCTCCTTCACCAAGCTCGTATTTAGAGACTACTGCGCAGGGCTAAAAGGCTTGGGATCAGGCGATTAGGGGGCAAT
>ENA-UPXM01003107-UPXM01003107.1-activated-sludge-metagenome-genome-assembly--contig:-NODE-3107-length-18513-cov-14.345433_pt1 | contig 18513 bp, 14 predicted proteins | sample MGYA00238178_ERZ772708 | MGnify/ENA primary metagenome ERZ772708 (study PRJEB29002, sample SAMN05720212) | activated sludge metagenome | isolation source: anaerobic digester from wastewater... | reverse complement strand
CATCGTATTCCACTGGCATCCTCACTTTAAAATTGTCATAAACAGCAATCGATCCGTTTGCTTGCATTCCAATAAATCCTCTTTCATAATCAATCGCTTGATTATACTCAATAATAAGTTCGTCATTGATGTATTCCTTAACTTTATTTTGGAAAACTTCAATTTTTAACCGATATGATTTATTAGCATCAATATTTTCCTTATAAGATGCAGTTACTGGAACGTTCCAAGCATTATTAATGCTTTTCGCAAACTCAATACCATTATTAGCCGTTGCCCCTTGTCTAATTGCCATTTGGAAGAAGTTCTTAGGAGCATATCTAAACATTACTGAAGCCCATCTTGTGGCTTCTTTAGCTTCTTTAATCGTAAAGTCGGTTTCAATAATATAGTTAGTTAGCCCTTTTAAATGTTCTGGCAATAAAACTATTGCTGGTGATGCAGCCATCGCATCAACAATAAGTTTTCCGTTTAAAACATGGGCTTTACCACTGACAAGTTGATATCCTTCTGGTAATTGTCCATTCGTAATTCCGTCATAGTTTTCTTCATATAACAAATACTCATTAGCTGCTGCACTCTTACTAACGACATAGACATACATATTTAAACTTTGATATTGTAATAAAAATCTATGGGTGCCATTGCTAGTTGCTTTGATATGTGTTGCTGTCACTTCAAGCCCTGCAGTTGGGGCAGCTATATTAAACTCATTCGCCGTTACTACTTGACCACCGAAATGAAGTTCAATATTATTTCTTGATATTGCTTCATTGGTATTAACAAGTATTGTTGTTCGTTCGGTCGAAAAAATATACTTCTTAGGCTCTGCTGCTTTTACAGTTTGAACACCTAATAATCCGAAAATTGTAAACATTGATAAAAGTGTTAAAAATATTGTAGTAATTTTCTTCATAGAATAACCTCCTCTTTTTTAGGAAACCGATTTCCTAAAATTTCAATAAAAATAGTGAAAACGGTTTCACACTTAAATTTTATAACTTTATATATGAAATGTCAAGATATTTTTTACATTTTGTGATTTTAAAATATTTATTTAAATATTTACTTCATTAAAATAGAAAAAAAGAGGCCGCAGCCTCTTTTATCAATCTATTTCTAAACTTATCGCAATACTGGAAAATATTGATTCAATCGATTCAAATTCATAATCTCCTTTAACGAAAATATCGTTTGTTTTCTGATCAATTTTTAAAAATAGTTCATCAGGAGCATTTTCGCATCTTTCAAGATAGTATTCAACTTCTTTTTCTAGATCGATAATTTCATCAATATCTTCTGAACTAGCATTTTCATTTTCAAGTAAAGCTTGTTCAAATTCTAAAACATGAAACATTAAATTAATCGTTTTAGCGATTGATTCTAATTTTTCATAACTTCCTTGGCAAAAGTTTTCTAAAATAAATTTAATTTCATTATATTTAAATACTAAATATTGAAATCCAAATTGAAAAATACCATCTTCTTCTACACCATATTCTTCATTATCAATAATGTCGTTATAAAGATATTCAACTACTGGTAATACATGTTCGAAAGTATTTTTAATTGAAGTTTTTGAATTTTGAACAAATTTAATCAGTTCATCATTCTCCATCCGCCAATTGGCGTATTGAGTATATACTAATTCATCTTCAATTCTCATTAGGCTTTGTTAACTGATCCATATTGTCTGAATTTATCTCTAACGACGTTAGCTGCAGCTTCGACTCCTGGCTTTAATAATTTTCTTGGATCGTATCCTTTTGGTTGTAAGTCTTTGCCGTCTTCAATATACTTTCTTGTTGCTGCTGCGAAAGCTTGTTGTAATTCAGTATTAACGTTAATTTTTGATACTCCTAATGAAATTGATTTTTGAATCATTTCAACTGGAATACCAGTTCCACCATGTAATACTAGAGGAATTCCACCGGTAACTTCTTGAATTTCTCTTAATCTTTCAAAGTTTAATCCTTTCCAGTTAGCTGGATAAGGTCCGTGAATATTTCCAATACCGGCTGCAAACATATCAATTCCGGTTTTTGACATCCGACGTGATTCTTCTAAGTCAGCAAGTTCTCCAGCACCAATAACTCCGTCTTCTTCGCCACCAATTGATCCAACTTCAGCTTCAACTGATACACCTTTAGCGTGACATAATTTAACAATTTCCTTTGTTTTCTTTAAATTTTCTTCAAATGGTAGGCTTGAACCATCATACATAATTGAAGTAAATCCAGCTTCTAATGCATTTAGAGCTCCTTCATATGTACCATGGTCTAAATGTACCGCCACCGGTACAGTAATTTTTAAAGAATTGTGTAATTCTCTAACCATTGCCATAACTAATCTAAATCCACCCATATATTTTGCAGCACCTTCAGATACTCCTAAAATAACTGGTGATTTTAATTCTTCCGCTACTTTTAATACTAATTGAGTCCATTCAAGGTTATTAATATTAATTTGAGCAACTGCATAACCTTCCTTATGCGCTTTTTTTAACATGTCTTTAGCTGATACTAACATAATAAAACACCTCTCCTTTTTTAATATTATACTACTTTTAGTACACTATTTCCTTTATTATTTATTTTTGGTTTTTTACACACGCTTTAATAAATCCTCTAAAAAGCGGATGTGGTTTAAGTGGTCTTGAGATATATTCAGGATGATACTGAACATGGATATACCAAGGATGATCAACTAGTTCTAAAACGTCTACCGCTTTTATTTGTTTGTTATATCCAGTTATCATCATTCCGTTTTGTTCAAAACGATCAATATATTTATGATTAAACTCATAACGATGACGGTGACGTTCTCTAGTTTGAGATTGGTCATAGATTTCTCTGATCTTACTATCTTCTTTAAAGTATGTTACATATTCACCTAATTTAAAACGATTATTATAGTTTTTACGAATGATATTTTCGCCACCATTACACTCATAAAATTCGTCTGAACAAACTTGTTTTAATCCTAAAACATTTTTAGCAAACTCAATCGCTGCAAGTTGCATCCCAAAGCAAATCCCCAGTGTTGGAATTTTACTAATTCTTCCGTATTCTAACGCCCAAATTTTACCATCAATTCCTCTTTGACCAAAGCCACCAGGAATTAAAATTCCATCAACATCTTTTAGTTTATTTTGGATTTGTTCTTTAGTTGTTTTTTCGGAATCTACCCATACAAGTTCAATCAATTTATTTTCAGCCCAGCCCGCATGTTTAAGTGATTCAATCACGGAAATATAGGCATCATGAAGTGAGACGTATTTTCCAACAATCGCAACCCTAACTTTATCTTTAGTTTCTTTAATTTGTTTAATTAATCCTTCCCATTTATAAAGATTAGCTTCTTTAGTATTTTCAATTTTGAAATGATTTAAAATTAATTCATCAATTTTTTGTTTTTTAAGATTTAGAATAATCTCATAAATAATTGGTACGTCATAAGATTGGAAAATAGCTTCTGGGTTAATGTCAGTAAAAAGTGAAATCTTATCAATATTTTCTTGTTCGATTGGTTCTTCTGATCTTAAAACTAACATATCAGGTTGAATTCCTAGTGATTTCAATTCTTTAACTGAGTGTTGGGTAGGTTTAGTTTTTAACTCGCCAGCCGCTTTTAAATAAGGAACTAACGTTGCGTGAATATAAAATGTATTTTCTTCACCAAATTCTCTCCGTGCTTGTCTAATTGCTTCTAAAAATGGAAGGGATTCAATATCCCCAACCGTGCCTCCAACTTCGACGATTACCACATCTGATTTAGTATTGGCTGCGGCTCTTTTTAAAAGTCGTTTAATTTCATCAGTAATATGCGGAATCACTTGGACAGTTTTCCCCATATATCTACCTTGACGCTCATTATCAATTACAGCCTTATAAACTCTACCACTAGATACTGATGAATATTTAGTTAAATTTTCATCAATAAAACGTTCATAGTGACCTAAATCTAAGTCAGTTTCAGCCCCGTCTTTAGTTACGAAAACTTCACCATGTTGAAGTGGTGACATTAATCCTGGGTCGACGTTTATATAAGGATCAAACTTTTGCATCGTCACTTTTAATCCTCGAGATTTTAATAAAACACCGATTGAAGCTGCTACGATTCCTTTTCCTAAACTCGAGACAACTCCACCTGTAACAAAGATATACTTAGCCATAATTTCCTCCACGAATTTTTAAAAATAAAAAGGGCATACCGGAAGGCAGTGCCCTTAATAATTATATCAATATATAATTAAATTATCAATACATATCTTCGTATTCATCCATGATTTCGTGATATTCTTCTTCATCATAATCGTCTTCATCAAGATCACCTAAATCAAGGTCGAAATCGTCATCATCAATTGAAGCTAAGTCTAAATCATCGGCCATATATTGTTTTTCTTCGATTAACGCAAGTTTTTCTTCTTCGTCTAATTCTTCAAATTCTTCATCAAAATCTTCAAATTCTTCATCGAAATCTTCGTAATCTAACTCATCATCTTCTTCAGTTCGATTTAAACCGATAATTGATTCAACTTTTTCTTGAGCCACATGTGCGAAGGAAACTTCTTTATATCCTTCAAGTAAACTTGGATCGCCAACTTCTGATTCTGAAATAAAATCAGTTCCGTCTTTATCCCAATACTCTAAATTTCTTTCTTTTAAATCCCATAAGCCTTGTCCCATATAGACAAAGTTAGCACTAGTTACAATATCAAGGTATAACTGATTTAGTGTTTCATAATCAGTTTCTTTAAACCCTTTAATCTCAGCAACTTCTTTAAAAATCTCAGTTAGTGCTAATGGTGCATCATTTTCAATAAGTAATTGTTCAACAACTTTTATCATTGATAATTCTTTAATCATTTTATCTTCACCTCTAAAAACTAATTTATTATAACGCATATGATATTACTTTGCAAGTAAATTATAATAAAACGAACAAAACTACCACAATTACGATAATTACTCCAATTATAATTGACGTTTTAATAAATTTTTTCACAAACGAAAAAATTCCTAAAACTAAAATGAGCAGTAAAAAGATTCCACCTAAGATTTTTGCGATTTCTGGTAATGGGGCGATGACCTTGTTATAAAATTCTAAAACAATTTCATCAACTTTAAAAACACCCTTCATCCAGTTGTTAATTTTTTCATAAATATTGGTAAAAAAGTTTGCGATTGGTACCATCATTAAAAGTCTCTCCTATTAATTATTGCTTGAGATAGCGTTTGGCTATCCGCATATTTTAAATCACTTCCTGCTGGAATACCATACGCTAGTCTAGTAACCTTAATATCGTAATCTTGCATTAAGTGTTTCAAGTATTGAGCTGTTAACTCCCCTTCAACTGTTGAGTTAGTCGCAATAACTACCTCAGTAACTCCATTAAGCCTTGGAATTAAGGTTTGAATATTTAAATCGCGTTCATTAATTCCGCGTGAAAAGTCAATTAACCCCCCTAAAACATGATATTTGCCTTTAAAAACGCCGGTGCGTTCTAAAAGATAAACATCTCTTGATTCCGAGACGATCATTAATAATTTTTCGTTTCTTAATTTGTTTTCACATATTTTACAAGGATTAATATCAGTGATAAGTCCGCAAACTTGACAGTTTGATAACTTATCTTTGGAATTAATGATATGGTCAGCAAAGTTTTTAGCATCTTCCATAGAAAAATTATTGATTAAATAAAGCGCTAATCTTTCCGCAGTTTTCTCACCAATTCCCGGTAATTTTTGAAAGTCTTCAATTAATTCCTTAATGATTTTAGGATACATTAAAAACCAAATCCACCCATAGATGCATATTTGCCCATTACTTTTTCAGTAGTATCATCAATTTGGTTTAGGGCATCATTTACCGCCACAATAATGACTTCTTCTAAAATTTCAACATCTTCTAATAACTCTTTAGTAATTGTAACGTCAAGTAATCTTCGATTACCTTGCATTACCACTTCACAACCACTAGCGCGACCAATAAATTCCGTTAACTCAATTTTTTCTTGAGCTTCTTGCATTTCTTTTTGTAGTTTTTGTAACTTTTTAATCATATCTCGGTTCATATACATCTACTCCTTTATTATTATTTTATCTTCTCCAAAGTATTCAGCAACTTTAGAGACTATTTTGGACTCTTCTTTTTCTTTTTCATATTCATATATTTTTAAATCTATTTTTGGAAGAACTGGCTTTTTACATCCACTCTTCCATTGATCGGTAAAGATACTTAATATCTTTTCCCAATCATTTTCAAGTATGACATAATAATTTTTAATTTGTTTGTCAATTTGTTTAATTAGTCTTAATGCTTGTCTTCTAACATTAACTGAATATAAATCATGAGCCAATTCTAAATCATCAACCGTTAATACTAATTCACGATCAGATCCCGCAACGATGCTTGCTTTTACTAACATTTCTGCAGTTTTTTCAAGTCCATCGCCAACACTTGCTAAATTCTTTAACCATTCACTTTGAATAAACGTTCTTTTAGCATTGTTACCATTATTTAAAATTTCTTCAATTTCAGCCGTAGTAACTAATGGTTTTTTCGTTTGTTTAACCTCTTCAACTTTAAATGTACCACTTTCTAGTTTATCGTTTATTTCTAAGACTTGTCTTTTTAATTCTTTAATATCAGCACCATAATTAATAATATCAAGTTCTTTGCTATTCATCATTTTAACTAGAGCTAATTCTACATAAACCCGTTTTTGGTTAGTAAATTTAATATCTTGTTGAAGGGTATTAAGTAAATCTAAATAGGAATAAATAATATCTAACGGAATTCTGTTGGCAATTTTTTCATATCTTGGATCTTTAATTTCAGTAACTTTAGTTCTTAAAATATCACGAAGTGCCATTGTTAAATCAATCACTATTTTCGTAATTTCTTTACCTTCATCAATTAACGCTTCTAAAATAGTCATTACTTCGTTAGTGTCTTTATCTAAAATCGCTTCAACCATTTTTCCTAAGACAACACTTGAAACCGAACCTGCTACTTTATGAACATCTTCAATCGTAATATGATCATCAGTAAACGAGATTACTTGGTCAAGTAAACTTAAGGCGTCACGGAGTGCGCCTTCAGCATTTTCCGCAATCGCTACTACCGCATCATCATCAATTTTAATGTTTTCTTCTTCAATAATTTCATTTAGTTTAGCTACAATATCTTTAACTTCAATATTTCTAAAATCAAAGCGTTGACAACGCGAAATTATCGTTGCCGGAATCTTATGAACTTCGGTGGTTGCTAGAATAAAGATTACATGTTTTGGTGGCTCCTCTAATGTCTTAAGTAAGGCATTAAACGCTGATTGAGATAGCATATGAACTTCATCTAAAATATACACTTTATACTTGCATACCGATGGTGAGAAGTTCGCATTTGAAATTAACTCTCGCATATCTTCAACACGGCTGTTAGAAGCGGCGTCAATTTCAATAATATCTCCGATGGATCCTGATTGAAGACCTTTACAGACGTCGCACTCACCACATGCATCATCTTGCGGCATATTTAAACAGTTTACTGCTTTCCCAAAAATTTTAGCGATACTAGTTTTCCCAGTACCTCGAGGCCCACTAAATAAGTAGGCATGTCCTACTTGGTTACGAAGTAAAGTGTTTTTTAATGTTTGTACAATTACTTTTTGACCAGCAACTTCACTAAATTTTTGTGGTCGATACTGACGATAGAGTGCAACATAGCTCTTCATAAACGGATCCTTTCTTCAATTTATTTTCCTAAACAAAATTTAGAAAATAATTGATCAATAATACTTGTTTCATATGATTTACCTAATATATCAGCTAAACTATGATAACTATTAGTTAAATCAACAATAATTAAATCAACTGGCATCTCTAAATCAATGCCCCTGACAACTTCTTCCATTGAAGCTTTCGCTTCTTTGATTTTACTAATTTGTCTTTCATTAGACAAATAATTAAAATCTTCGGTTTCAATTTCGGTTAACGATAACTTATTAATAATTTCTCGTTCTAAATCTTCTAAACCTAATTGATGCAAACTTGAAATTGAAATTAAACCTTCAAGTTCGATTTGTTTATCTAAGTCTGATTTATTACCAATTAAGATTCTTTTCTTATCTTTAGTTAATTCGATTAATTCTTTATCTTCTTTCGTTAATTTATTACTTTGGTCTAAAACTAATAAAACTAATTTAGCGCGGCGAATCGCTTCAATTGAGCGGTCAATTCCAATTGACTCAACAACATCATCGGTTTCGCGAATTCCCGCGGTATCGATTAAATTTAAAGTGATTCCACCTAAATTTAATCTAGCTTCAATTAGATCACGAGTCGTACCTGAAATATCAGTTACAATCGCCCTATCTTCTTCAATTAACGCGTTAAGTAAACTTGATTTACCAACATTTGGTCTACCAATAATGGCAGTATCAATTCCATCTTTAATTAATTGATTTCTTTGCGAATGATAAATTAATTTATTAAACTTTTCGATTAATTTGACCGCTACCGGTCTAATTAAATCGTTAGTCATTTCAATGGCATCATCATATTCTGGATAATCAATATTTACTTCAATTTTAGCAATTAAATCTAAAACATCATCAAGTAAATCATGAACTAAAGTTGAAGTTTTTTTAGATAGCCCTAAATTAGCAATTTTAAGTGCACTTTCATTTTGAGCTTCAATCAAATCCATTACCGATTCCGCTTCCACTAAATCAATTCTTCCATTTAAAAATGCTCTTTGGGTAAACTCTCCTGGTTCCGCTTTTCTTACATCCAATTTTAAAATTTCATTTAATACTGATTGCGTAACTAAAACTCCCCCATGAGTTGAAACTTCAATTGTATCTTCAGCGGTAAATGAACGAGGCGCACGGAAAATAGAGACCATTACTTCATCTAAAATCCGCCCATCATCTAATGATACGACATGACCATATTTAATGGTATGACTTTTCGCTTTTTCTAGGTTAGGACCTTTAAAGATTTTATTAAATTCTAAAATTGCGGTTGAACCACTAATCCTAATGACACTGATTCCGCCAGTTCCAAAAGGAGTAGCAATTGCAGCAATATTTTCACTCATAAGTGTGGCAATTCCTCATCGTGGTGGAAGTCTTCTTCAACCACATCATCTTGATCGCCCTTAGAAATAAAACGATATCTTTTAACCGCATGATGAGGAGATTTATAAGGTTTAAACGGATTAATTCCACGATTTAAATCTCTCAGTAAAATAAAGATACAAACGATTAATGCAAAAACCGTTCCTAAAACTAAATAGCCTGAACCTAAAACTAGTCCAATCATCGCGGTTGTCCAAATGGTTGCTGCTGTAGTTAAACCTTTAACGGTGAATTTGTCTTTCATAATTACCCCAGCACCAATAAACCCGATTCCGGTAACAACTTGAGCGATTACTCTTTGACCTTGAAAAGCGGCACCCGCAATTTCAAGCTCATATAACATCATTAACCTTTGCATAATAGCTAAAGCCGCACTACTGATGGCGACTAAAATATGAGCGGAAATCCCGGCGGCTTTCCCCATATTTTGTCTTTCAAGTCCAATAAAACCTGAAAATAGAAATGTTAAAACTAGTGGGATGATGATTTTAAATAAGTAATCTTCAAATGTAGCTAATCCGACCACTTCTGGTAATTGTCTGTCAAAGACAGCATTTAAAACTAACATATTACCTCTCCTTTTTTACTTAGTTTGACGCCACTCGATAATTCTAGCGTCAACTGTTTTAATTAATCTTTTTAACTCATCCCAATTTTGTAATTTCCCACCGGCCGCTTTCGCGTGTCCCCCACCTTGAAATTGATTAGCGATATCTGAAATTACTGGTCCATTAGATCTTAAGCGAATTCTAATTTCACCAGGATACTCAATAATTAAAGCCCACACCGGATGGTTTTCAATGCCCCCTAGCATATTTACCATCGCCGCCGCATCTTCATCGCTAATTTGATATTCATTAATTAAATCTCTTGTCATTTTGAAATAGATAAATCCGTGATTACTCATTTCAAAATTAGATAACACATGTCCTTTTAATTTAGCGCCTTGTAGTGTTTCTTTTGATAATTCAAAATCAATTTCATCAGGTTCAGCCCCTAATGTAACTAACATACCAGCCAGCTGGTGAGTTAGTTCATCAACACCACGATATCTAAATCTACCAGTATCAGTAACAATTCCTGTATATAATGCTACTGCGCCTTTTTTACTTATTTTTAATTCATTTTGATACTTATAGTAAAAATAGGCAATCATTTGCGCACAACTAGGAAAATTAGTATCAACCCAAATGATATCACCATATTGATCAATTGGAATATGGTGATCAATTTTAATTACTTCTTTTCCTAGCAAATATCTTTGATCACTAATTCGATCTTTAGTTGCTGTATCAACAATGATTGATAACGCACCATTATATTCGCTATCTGGAATTTGATCAACTTGGCCAACAAATGAAACATATTCGCTAGTTTCACCAACAACATATACTTTTTTCTTTGGAAAAGATGATAAAATAAGATCTTTTAAACCAAATTGTGCTCCGTAGCAGTCACCATCAGGTCTAATATGACCATGAATAATGATTTTATCATATTGTTTAATTTTGTTTAAAATAATATCTAAACCCACATTTATCACTTACTTTCTTTAACTAATTCTTTGAAATCTTTGATTATTGCGTCAACTAATTCCCAATTTTCAAGTAAGGCTCCGCACGCATTATCATGCCCGCCACCACCATACTTTTTCGCAATTTCAACAATTTTTATACCACGCGACCTAAACTCACCCATAATTAAATCTTGTTCTGGATCATATGTGAAGTTAGCCCAAATTGGAACCCCTTCAATTCCAGCCATTAAATTAACCATACCGCGTGACATCGTAAAGGCATCTAAATGAGAATATTTTGTAACATTTTCTGGTAAATTTCTTAAAAACGCAACTCCATCTTCAATCTCGATACGAGATTGAAAATCATATTTCATCATTCTCGTTTCTAATTCTTCAGTGTATAACCACTCATATAACCCCATTGGATTGGCACCAGCTCCCATTAATTTTGACGCAATTTTAAATAATCTTTCGCCATCTTTTAAATATTGAAATCTCCCACTATCAGTAATAATTCCTGATAGTAATAAATCCGCTCCTTTTGGAGTAATTTTAAATTTTAAATCATATAAAATATCAGCGATATATGCTGCTGCCGCTTCATAACTAGTATCGATATAGGCAATCGCTCTTGGAATATCAGTTGGATTAGCGTGATGATCAATAATAATAATTTCACGAGCTAAATTATATCTATCATCTGAAATTAATTTCATAATTGCCACATCAACAATAATTACTAACGCCGTCTCATATTTAAAATCAGGTACTACATCCATTTCCCCAATTCGGCTATAATTATTTTCATCTCCAACCGCATAAACTTCTTTATCAGGATAGGTTGCTAAAATCGCTTCTTTTAATCCTAACTGCGACCCTAACGCATCAAGATCTGGTCTTGTATGACGGTGAATAATAATCGTTTGGTATTGTTTTATTTTTTTCTTAATAAGTTTGTAACTCATTTTGTATCATCCTTTGCATGTTATATTATTATATCATACAAGATATAATAAATTAAAGCATAAAGGTTAGTTTTATTACGTTTTTTTACCATCTAAAATTTACTTAAAAATCAAAAATTTCTATTTATTATAATTCGTTTGAAATATCTTAATAAGGCCTTTTTCAATTAAAATTTATATATAATAAAAGGAGCACTGCTCCTTATATTATTAAACTCTTTCGATTCAAATCCGATAGATTTATATTTGTCATATTTACATTATAAGTAATATTTGTCTGAATGAATGTTTGAGTGTCAATTTGCGCTGACGCAATTTGACCTCCAATTAATTGATATAATTTGGCAAATATTTCTGGATAATCAATAAATGGATTGCGGTTACCTTGCTCCGCATGAATAACATTGTTTCTTTGAATTTCAAACGCGTCTACTGGATCTTCTACATGCCATTTATATAACACTGTAATATCAGCATTATTAGTCACATATAATCCATATCTTAAATTCATATACATAGTAATTCTTGCAACATCCCCTTTATCAATATCACCTGGCCACCAATAATTGCCAATCCGGTAGCCTAAGTTACCTGTTGAACTAGATGTTTCTCCAAACGGATAATTACCTCTATTTGAGTTAATTCTTGTTCCTGAGACTCTTAAGTTATGAGCTTCTCCCTGTGGAGCACCACCTAACTTAGATTGCGGCCAAACGTGTTCCCTATTCCATGTTGCCGCTCCGTCCCACGCTCGATTAAATAAGGCTTGATCATAAATTCCCCTTAATTTATCACGATTTACCATGTCTCGATCCGCTTCTAATAACCACACCTTTGCCGCATCATAACTTGAAGCATTAACTGAAATTAAAGTTTTTAATGCACTTTGGAGTGAATTAGCACTACTTTGAAAATTAATTCCTTGATAATAACTTTTAACTTTTGGATCATTTTGATTATTAATAACCGCTTGGTTATTTGGATCAATTGGGTCAATTGGATCAGTTAATTCTTCCCATTTAGCTATTAATATAATATGATCCATAATTGGGTTTGAAAAATCAAATAACACATCATTGTGATACCAACCTTTAAACGTGTATCCCTCTTTAGTTGGTGTGATGTTTGGATTGTTAAAAACTTCACCTAATATAATCTGATAGGTATCCGAAGACCCCGTCGGAAGACTTCCCCCATTGGCATCCAAAATTACATTTACATATTCATCTACAACAATTTCTTCATATTCAGCAACTAAAGTAATATCTGATGTTACAGGTTTTGTAAAATCATATAACTCTCCATTTAAATACCAGCCTTTAAAGGTGTATCCTTCTTTAGTTGGCGTGATATTAGGATTGCTAAAAACCTCACCTGCTAAAATCTGATGGGTATCCGAAGACCCCGTCGGAAGGCTTCCCCCATTAGCGTTTAAAATTACGTTACAATAGTTTTCTGGCTCTTTTTCCCAGATTGCAACTAAAGTAATGTCTGATGTTACTGGCTTAGTAAAGTCATAATCAACACCGTTTGACACCCATTTAACGAAAATATACCCCTCTTTAACTGGATCAAGAAGATTTTCTATTTTATTACCATATTTAACATCCATAGCCGAAAAACCTAAAGTTCCACCATCTAAATCAAAGTTAATATGGCAGTAGTAAGGATGTTCCCACATTCTTACCACTAATAAAAACTCTTGTTCAACAAATACATCTGCAGTTACAATAACTGTTGCCGTTAAATTAACTTGAACATCACCTTCGTTTTGAGTCACTATTCCAAGATTATCCTTAATTTGAATTGCTTCATGATCTGATGACCAGTAAATAGTATAAGTTAAAACACTAGTAGTTAGTGTAATATCTTTTGTCACATGATTTTCATCATTTCCTTCTTGATAAGTAATTAATTCTAAATTAGCTAATTCATTTAAAATTCGTTCTTGCTCACTAATTGGTTTATCACAAGCTGTAACTAAAAAAAGTGATACTAATATCACTAATAAACTCATAATCTTGTTTAATCTTTTCATATATGATGTCACTTCCTTTTAAAGGTGCATTTACATTGTATAATTTTTATCACATTATTACAAGGCTTATTAGTTATTCCAGATAACTAAAAATGGCAAAACTTACTTTTTGGGGTATTTAATTTGCATTTTTTATCATTTTTTGCAAATTAAATTAATTTTTACGCGTTTAATTTGCATTTTTTATCATTTTTTGCAAATTAAATTAATTTTTACACGTTTAATTTGCATTTTTAAATGAAAACCTGGAGTTATGATATGGATACCTCCAAAGTATGCTCCTGCGGTTGGATAACCTTAGGTTCTACATGAATCTAAACTATTTTGTTTATTTCATGCATCTGCTTTGGAGGTATCATATCAAAAACTCCTGATCTTTATATCTTTATTGTATTGTATATCTATTATTTACTGGTACGTAAGCCGTTCTTAAAACAATATATGTATCAATTGTATGAATAAATGTTGCCGTAGCATTCGCTTGAACTCCTGCTTGTTCAAGCATTTGTTCCCAAATTAAATCAATTAATTCAGGGTGATCAATAAATGGGTTTCGATTACCTTGTTTTTGATAAATAACTTGGTTGCGATGAATTTCAAATTCATCAACCGGATCAGCTTCGTGCCATTGTTTTAATGTTGGCAAATCTCCAATTAATGATAAGTTGGTATCATTCCCCCATCTAATATCCATGTAAAATAAGATTCTTGCAACATCTCCGCGATGATTATCTCCTGGATACCACATGTTATTATAATTACCAAATCCACTTGATTGTGTTAGCGTATTGATAAACTTATTGTTGCCTCTTGTTGAATTAACATTAGTGTCACACGCTCTTAAATTGTGTAAGTCAGCATCAATTCCAACTGTACTACTACCTGGGTCATAATTTCCAGTTCCAAATAAACTCTTAGCCCAAACGTGTTCTCGGTTCCAAGTAGTATTACAACCATCATTGTTGGCGTCCCATGTTGGTAATGCATAGCCATCAACCTGGAATCCGTCAGCTGCCGGGGTTCTTAATGTGTCTGTATAAATTAAGTATAGATAATCGGTATTAAACCCCGTCCAAACATCAGATTCACCTAAATAATATCTAGCATCTCCATATGTGGTTGTTACAGGTTTTCCACCCATATCATTTAATAATGTATAAAGAACACTAATTAATGCCGCTCCTGTTTTACCATTAATCGAAGCATAATAACCAGTATATGTTGGTAAATCACTAACTTCAATTTGAAGTGTGAGTGTCGCTTCATTTCCTGCAGCGTCGCTTACTGAATAAATAACATAATAAAGACCACTAGTAGTAAATATATATTTTTCAGTTGCTGCATCATAAAATGACGCTATTTCACTATTATTTATATTAATATTATTTGAAATATTTCCATCAACATCATCTATTGCCGTAGCAACAGGTAATGTATAATTGTCCCCTACAGAGAGTTGAACCACCTCATCTGATGGTTCTATGTTAATATCGGTGCCGTTGTGTCATCCTCTATAGGGGGAATTAGGGGTTTAAGTAATTTAAATTTATTACGCCAGCTATAAAATCAGTTTCATTATTGTTAGTATCAACAAACGAGCCTCTCTTAATCGATGTTGAATTAGATGGAGCTGGTGCTGGAGCTGCACCTTCGTAATCGTTCGCTTTTGATCCAAATCCAACAAAATCTACTACACTAGGATCGGTTGAATTAGTTATCGCCTCTGTTCCGTTTACTAAAGCAAGTTTTCCTGCAGTTCCTGACAAGTTAATATCTGAAATTAAATCAGGTGTAAATGGTAGAGCAGAGCCGGTAGAACCACCCGATGCCGCTTGAATCTTAAAATATCCTTTTGATGGTATAGTTCCCGATAAATTAGTTCTATTACCAAATGGGCTTGTTGTTGTTGATGATCCATATTGGATACTATAACCAGTTAAATCAATCGCAGCATTTGATCCGTTATATAAAATAATGTAGTCGTGTGTGTATGTTGCGTTTTTATTCCCGCCACCGCCATATACTTCGTAAATAATTAATGTTCCTTCGATTTCTCCGCCAAGAGGTAGGATTTCTAAATTATATGTTCTGGTATCATTTGTTCCTTCCAACGAAATTGTTGCTGTTAAGGTTACTTCTTGTGCTTCAGCGGTTTGAGTAATTGCGCCTGTACTAGGATTTAATGCTGTATCATTTGAAGACCACCACGTAATAGTAAATCCATCAATTGATTCTGACAATTCTAAATTAGTTGCAATTTGCGGACCATAAGTAGGTAATTTTGCTAATGAATTTCCTAATGTTACTTTTTTGCCTATTAAACTAAATTTAAAATCTTTTGTTTCAGTAAAACTACCGGATGTTACTGTTGCTGTTAGTGTAACACTTTGTGTAGTGTCTTGAATTGTCACAACGCCCGTAGTTGAATCAATATATGTTTCATTTGTTGATGACCATCCAATATCTGAACTATGTATAGAACCTTCTGATGGTAAAGTTAGTGTTTTTGATCTATCTAATGTTAATTCACCTAAATCAATTTGAGCAATATCAATTGCAGCATAATTAATTTCTCCTGAAACCTTCTCAATTGAAACTGTTATTTCTTTTATTTGAACCTGTGCGGTACTAACATTTTTCAAACTGATTGTCGTTCCATTAATTGGGGTAGTTACATCTGTTCCAGTAATTGTATCTCCCGCATTATTAAGTTTATACCCACCATTCGTTGCCGTAATTATTTTTATACTCGTAAACTGATATTGTTCAGGAATTCCAAAAATTAATTCTCCGCCATTTCCTGAACCAGCATAAAGTCTAATTTCGTTTGACGAATTATTAAATATAGTGTTAACACTATCGTTTTTAGAAAAACTTATCGTTAAAACATTTTCTAAACCTGTTGGAGTACCTATAACTGATATTCTTTCAGCAGGAATCGCTCCGTCTGATATGCCCGGATTATGTCTACCGGTCGACTTAATTGTTATATCAGAACTTGTTATATCTGTACTTGAATCAATATAATTAATTATTACGTTAACAATATGTGTGTCAGATATTGATCCCAATGAAACTGTAGCTGTTGCTTTAACTGGTGTGTTTTCAGACACATCTTTCCATTTGTTTTGGGCAGTAACGGCATCAGTTGGTTCATATACCCATTCGATTGTTGTTCCGTATCTAGTATCTGTCATGATAAATGGTACCGTAGTTCCCATATCATAAACTTCTCCGTTATAATTTGCTGCTTCTAAAGTAGTTATCATTAACGCAACTTTTTCAGCATCTGTATATTCGACAGTTGTTATTTGTTCAACATTTTCAATTAAAAATTGGGCAGTTTCATTAGTGTTATACCAATCAACAAAGACTCCTGTTAAATTAATTGATTTAGCCGCATATGCGCTTTGAACTGCTTCAAACACTGCACCTGAACTAGAATTAGCTCTAATTAAAATTGTTTGACCATTTAAGGAAACTGTTAAATTTTGCCCACTTAAGGAATCAGGTGTTAATCCCGAAACATTAATGTGTGGAGATTGACGTGCATTAATTCCTTCTAAAGTAGTAATATTAAATACTGGTGATTCATTATCAATAGTTAATATTGTAACTGTTCCTGAAGTAATTTGCTCTAATCCTTTATAAGCACTTCTTGTTCCGGTAACTTTGACTTTATCTCCAACTGCTAAATTTGCCGGTTTAGTTCCTTTGAAAATGGTAATTGCGCCTGTATTATCTGCAACTGCAACAAAGTCTCCCGAAACTCTTGTGATAATACCTAAAAATTCTACTGAACCTGATGTTTGCTCTCTTACTTCACTAATTGAAGGATACCATTCAACTTTAATTGCATGGTTAGCTGTAATCTTAAGCGTAAAGGTTTTAGCTTCAGTATTAATGTTACCAACTTGACTTGTGCTATCAACCGTGAATGTCTTTAATAAGCCTAAATCTTTCGTAAATGTAATAACTAAATTACTGTTTTCTGCTAAATCAGTTAAACTTGCTGGATTGGTAGTCACACCAGTTCCATCAAGAGTTGGAGTGTATGTAGTTAATACTATTTCTTCAAAAGTAACTACGACTGTAGCGTTTTTAGCTGGCATATCAAATACATACTTATTGTCAACTAAAACTCCTAAATTCTCGCCATCAATTAATACTGATACAATTTGTTGTCCATCAGGAACAGTAATTGTTAAAGTAACTGTTGTTCCTGCTGGAACGTTATTTAAATCCTCATAATCAGCTACTACTCCGCTTTCAGGTAAGGTTAGTTTATAACTTCTTAAATTCTCAGTAAATTGAGCGGTATAAACTGCATCCCCTGTTACCGCAACAATTGCTGGTGACCAGCTATCATTAAATGTATATGTATATGTTGGAGTTGCGGTTTTAGTTGGGATTGTACCTTCATAAACTGGTGTTGCACCATAGGCAACACTTTCAGTTTTAATTACTTCATTATCGCCATCTTTCCAAGTAATGACATATTTATTAATTTCAAAGTGAGCAACTAAAACAATATTTTCTAATACTTCATCATTAAAATTATATGCTGAGGTTTCACCACTTAATCTCCACTCAATAAATTTGTGTTCAGTCTTAGTTGGATCTGTTTGAGGTGCAGTCGCTTTTTTGCGGCGTTCAACTTCTTGAACGGCACCATACTGTTCACCATTTGCCATAAATGTAACATTGTGATAGAATGTTGGATCATTTTCTTTATCAGTTAGATAATCAGCCTTATTATAAACTTTTGATGAAACTGGGCTTGTATAATCGGCTTTCTTATTTGTCTCATCCCATGGTACATACAGTTTTAACCTATAATCAGTAA
>ENA-UPXM01003106-UPXM01003106.1-activated-sludge-metagenome-genome-assembly--contig:-NODE-3106-length-18521-cov-7.340030_pt1 | contig 18521 bp, 18 predicted proteins | sample MGYA00238178_ERZ772708 | MGnify/ENA primary metagenome ERZ772708 (study PRJEB29002, sample SAMN05720212) | activated sludge metagenome | isolation source: anaerobic digester from wastewater... | reverse complement strand
GGTCCAGACGGGCGTAATGGCCCGTCGCGACCGCGTCAAATCCCTGTTCAAGAGCATAGTCCACCAGGATACCGAATTTTATGCGCCGGTTGCACACCACACAGGGATTGGGTGTTTCCCCGGCGAGGTACGTTTCCACAAAGGGAGAAATAACCCGCTCGAAAAAAGCGGAATGGGCATTGTAGGCCCGGTGTTCAATACCGAGCCGGTCACACACCGCCTTTGCGTTTTTGACCGGAGTTTCTGTATCGGATATACAAAAGAGGTCCAGGGTTACGCCGGTAACCTCATGGCCCTCGTCGAGAAGCAGTTTTGTCGCGACGGAACTGTCTACACCGCCGCTCATGGCTGAAAGTATTTTTGCCATATCAATCCTTTCCGCCGGGCGTGCCGGGAAACAGTTCCCGTTCCAGTGCGGGTGAAACACCGAAAAAGGTTGCAAGCGTGCGGTACGAGTCTGACGGTCCGGTTCCGGGGCTCTTTCCCCGTACCGCCCGGATAAGAATATTTTTCGGGGTGTGGCTCATGTCGATAAACTCGACAAGCTGCACCGTATAGCCGGCGCTCTCCAGCAGTTCGGCCCGGAGGGTGTCGGTAAGGAGGGCGGAAAAACGCTCGCGGATGAGCCCGTTGCGGAGCAATGGTTCAAGCGCATTTGCGGGACCGGTCTTCGCGGATCCGGCGGATATCTGCGCATTCAGTTCATGCTGACAGCAGGGAACGGCGAAAATGACCGGGGCGCCCCACTGAACCGCGCGGGCAAGGGCGTAATCCGTCGCGGTGTCGCAAGCATGGAGCGAGACAACCATGTCGATGGACTCTTCCCCGGTGTACCGGGCAATGTCTCCCACCATGAACGAGAGGCCTGAGTACTCATACGTCTGTGCAAGGGTATTGCAGTGGTCTATAACATCTTCTTTCAAATCGAGACCGGTAATGAGTACGGGGAGGTTTTCAATGGTGTGGAGATAGTAATACAACGCGAAGGTCAGGTACGACTTTCCACAGCCGAAGTCCACAATGCGAAGCGGTTCCCCTTCTTTCTCCCGGGCGCGTTCGCGGAGCCGGGGCAGGATGTCCGCAACAAATTCAAGAAACCGGTTTATCTGCCGGTATTTGGGATACATGGACTTGTACACGGTGCCTTCCGCGTTCATGACGCCGAGATCCATCAGGAATGGTACCGGAGTACCTTCCGGGATGATGCGCCGCTTGAAACGGTCATGGCCGGTGTCGCTCTGCGCGGCTGCAGCTGCCGTATCTGCCGCGGCGTGCTTTTCGGTGGTAATCAGGGTGAGCGTACCCTTTTTATTGGCAAGAACCGTGGCCGTTCCCGCGGGGCCGGTAAAATCTCCCCGGGAAAAGATGCCGGAAAAGCATGCTTCCAGAAACGCCGCGCAATCGCCGGCCGGAATGTTCCGGTGAAAAGTTTTTTGTCCGATAAAGAACTCTGCCTGGATGACCGTGTCCGGGAGCATGCGCAGTTTGACCCTTCGGGCGTATGCGGCAAGCGCTTCAGGCGCCGCGTTCGGCGAGGGTATCGTGCCGACGGTCCCGCTTCGTTTGAGGGGCGCGGAAACGGTTCCGGTCGAGAAAGCAGTTTGTTGTAGTGCCGCGGCAAGGGTTGCCGCGGAATCGGGGTGTGTGGTCATTGGCGGGTGTTAAACGGTCTCGGCGTCCTGATAGTCGTTCTTTGCAGTCCGCGCGGATTCGGTGTACTTCCGGGCGATGTCCCGGGTTTTCTCGATCTCCTCCGGTGTGAGCTTCCGTACCGCTTTTGCCGGATTGCCGAAGATCATGGATCCCGGGGGAAACTTTTTTCCGGACGTGACGAGCGAACCGGCGCCGACGACGCAGTTTTCACCGATTACGGCACCGCGCAGGATGATCGCGCCCATTCCCACAAGGGTGTTGTCGCCGATCGTGGCGGAGTGGATTACCGCGCAGTGTCCAACGGTTACACCGGAGCCGATAACGCAAGGAGTATCCTCGTCGCAATGAACAACGGCTCCGTCCTGGATATTGGTATTTTTTCCGATCTGGATGGGCGCAATATCGCCCCGAACCGACGCGGAAAACCAGACGGAAGCGCTTTCGTCCAGCGTAACTCTTCCGGCGACTTCTGCCGTTCCGGCTACGAATACTGATTCGTGAATGACCGGAATATCACTCTTTATTCGGTGTACCATGCTGTCAGAATATCAGATTTACCGGGATTGTGAAAGATCACGGAGCGCTTCGCGTACATTCATGCGGTACACACGGTTAACCGCGTCGCCGGAAAGAACAGCGTCGGGATTGCCTGAATCGGCGATGGTTCCTTCATCCATGAGGACGAGGGTGTCCGAAAACCGCCGCGCGAGAAGAAGATCGTGAAAGACTCCGATTACCGCCAGGGGTTCTCCGCGCTGTATCCCTGCTGCCGTCCGGTCGAGAATGTCGAGCTGGTAGTGAATATCCAGATGATTGGTGGGCTCATCAAGGAGGAGAATCGCCGGGGCCTGGGCGAAGGCTCGCGCGAGATACACCCGCTGCAGCTGCCCGCCGGAAAGCTCCGTGATGGGGCGGTCGGCAAGGCTGGTAAGACCGCAGTCGGCGAGTGCCTTGCGGACCTTTTCCCGGTCTTCCGCGGTGGACGAGCGTTTCCATCCGGTGCCCTGGCGGGCATATCGGCCCAAAAGAACTGTTTCACCAACCGTATACGGGAAAACCGGGAAAGAAAGCTGTGAAAGAAGGGCCACTTCCCGCGCCGCCTGCCGCGCCGTGAGCGCTGACCGTTCCACCGGTTCGCCTGGGTGCGGATAATCCGGATCGACCGGACAGATACGGACGCTTCCCCGGTAGGGAAGTATGCCCGCCAGAACCCGGAGGAGGGTTGTTTTTCCGCAGCCGTTCGGACCGATGATGCCGAGCCGCTCTCCCCGGCGCACGGTGAGCGAAACGCCGCAGAGTACGTCGGTTTTTCCGGAATAGCCGGCGCGGCAATCCGTTATACTGACAAGGATCTGCCCGTTCATGCGCCGCTCCTTCGGGAACTCAGGTAAATATGCGCGAAAACGGGCGCTCCCATAAGGGCGGTAACCGCGCCGACGGGAAGTTCCGCCGGCGGATACACTGTCCGGCAGAACAAGTCGGCAAGCACCATGAAGGAACCGCCGAATAAAAAGGAAAAGGGGATCAGGGTTCGGTGAGAAGGTCCCCAGAGACGCCGGACGATGTGGGGAATGGCAAGGTCTACAAAGCCGATTACCCCGGTAAAGGCGATTGTACAGCCGGTAAGCACGGAGGCCAGGATTACCAGCGTATTCTTTGTTTTACGTACCGGAACACCGAGCGCCGCCGCTTCGTCGCCGCCGAAGGTGAGGATGTCCAGTTCGCGTCGGTAGCGGAAAATCGCCAGGGTCCCCGCCGCGGTGAGGGGAAGTAACAGGTATACCGGCGTCATGCCGCGAAGGGCGAAGCTTCCCAGCTGCCAGGACAGGATATTTTTCAGTCCGTCGGCGGAAAGTGCGGAAAACAGGGTAAGGATCGCGTTCAGAAAAAGGGAAAGAATCATTCCCGAGAGGATGATGGTGTTGTTGCGGAGCGAGGGATCAATGGCGCGGGAAAAGCGGAGCAGGAGAAAGACCGTGAGGATGCTCGCGGCGAATCCGGCTGCGGGAACGGTGAGCATGCCGTGGAGCGCTCCGGACAAGCCGAAAAGGATCACCGAACCCGCGCCGAGAGAGGCGCCCGAGGAAACTCCGAGTGTGAAGGACGACGCGAGCGGGTTTTTCAGGACCGACTGCATGACCGCTCCGCTTACCGACAGTGCGGCACCCGCAATAAAGGCGAGCAGTACGCGGGGGAGACGGAGGTCGGCGACGATGGCGATGCGGTAGCCGGGGATTTCCGGGCCTGTCTGAATACCGGTGACGCGGGACACGAGAATGCTGACGGTCTCGATTGGCGAGACCGCAACCGAGCCGATCGCTACAGCGGCGATAATTATTACAAGAGAGGCGGCGGCGCTGATCAGAAGGAATACGCTCCGGTTGCTCATTTTTCTTCTCCGGTGAACACGTCCGGATGCAAAATCCGGGCAATTTCTTCAAGCGCACGGATAACTGCCGGAGCGGGCTGTGAACTTGCCCCGTGATCTATCGCATACACGTGCCGTTCCCTGACTGCCTTGAGCGCATCCCAGCCGGGACGCGAGAGAATTTCCGCTACGGCGCCAGCGTCCGGAACATTGGTGAGAATTATTTCCGGATCCCGGGCCAGGATTTGTTCCGCGTGAACGGCGATCCAGCCGTACTCCCCGGCGAAAATGTTTTTTCCGCCGGCGGTACACACTAGTTCGTCCAGATACACTCCGCTGCCGAAACTGTAGAGTTTTGATCCGGCGCCTATTTCAAAATAAACCCGCTTTCTCTTTTCTTCTGGAATTGTTGCTACCGCCCGGAAAATCCGCCGGAGCGCCGCGTCCATGGCTCCGACCAGGGACTCGCCGGACTCCGGTACGCCGCAGGCTTCGGCAATGAAACGGACATCGCGCCTGATCGCGTCGAGACTGTCACTGACCGGAATGTAGTGTACGGCCATACCGCGTTCGGAAAACGGTTTGAACGGATCCCGGCCGGTTGCGTCGCGGGTCATTGACGAAACGAAGATGATGTCCGGTTCGAGCGCCATGACGCGTTCCGCGTCGGGGTTGATCATGTCGAATACGGCAAGACCGTCGGGAACCCCCTGGAGGGGCGCCGACCACCGGTCAATGCCGACAAGGGATTCGGTGAGGGAAATATCATGCAAGATTGACGTTGCCGCCGGAGACAGCGAAACGATGCGGAGCGTATCCCGGACTGTCCGGGACTCCTTCCGGGGCGAACAGCCCGCCATGAGTACGGCGGCGGCAAGCACGGCCAGTACCGGTATGAGCCTCACGGGGATGGCGGGAAAACCGCGGCAAGATCTGTTCATGAAACCACTATACCGGTGGAGCGGCGGCAGGACAAGGCTGATGTGTGAATTGAAAACATGTGGGATCCGGAGTATACTCATTGCCAGATGACCTTCGTGCTGGCTTCGGATATACACGCAAACCTCCCCGCTCTGGAAGCTTTTTATGCCTACCTCGAAGGTCACGGCCTTGCCGGCTTTCCGAGGATATATCTGGGCGACTATGTGAGCCTCGGTCCGTATCCCGGTGAAACCGTCGCTCGTCTTTCCGCCGACACCTCGTCAGTATTTCTTCGGGGCAATCATGACCGCTATGTCATTGACGACGCGTTGCTTCAGGCAAACCCCTATTTTTCCGAACCCGGTGCCATGGATCATGTCCGGTGGACGCATGACCAGCTAACACCGGAAAATCATGCCTGGCTCGCGTCCCTGAAACCCGTACATCGGTTTCAGGCGGACGGATGGAACGTCGTCGTTACTCACGGGAATCCTGATACGGACGAGATGACCCTGTCCGCGGACCGTGCCGAAGAAGGGACCGTGTACCTGTGCGGACACACCCATGTTCCCCGCAACGAAACCCTGCATGGTTCCCGGATTTTGAACCCGGGAAGTCTCGGCAAACCGCTGGACGGAGACAACCGTGCCTCGTTCGGACTAGTCCGGCTCGGACCGGGATTCGCTGAATTCGAGGTTATCCGCATACCCTACAACATTGAACAAACCATAGCTGCGCTCGAGGACCGGAAGGTTCCCTGGCGCGCGGGCATTATTGAAAGTCTCAGAACGGCGGCCTATTCACATGAGTAACACACAGATTCGCATTTTCCTCGGAGGGGACGTTTTTGGTCCCGTCGGGCTTCGTTGCGCGGAAACAATTCTTCCTTCCTTTTTACGTGACGCTTCGATCGATTTTTGCGTTCTGAATGGAGAAAACGCGACGGGCGGTACCGGTATATCCGGACCCGATGCCCTGCGTCTGCTTGCCGCCGGAGCCGACGTAATCACCGGCGGGAACCACAGCTTCGAAAAACGCGACTATTGGCCGGCGCTCGCGGAAATGCCGCAGCTGCTTCGTCCGGCCAATTTCCCGCCGCCGATTGAAGAATACGACAATGCGCCTCCCGGACGCGGATCGGGCGTTTTTGAAAAGAACGGTATTCGGTATGCCGTGTTGAACGTACAGGGTCGGGAAGAAATGACCCCGCTCGACTGTCCGTTCCGGGCGGCAGACACCGCTGTTTCCACGTGGAACGCCGAAGAAAAACCGCCGGTAATCCTGATCGACTTTCACGCGGAATCGACTCGTGAAAAAGAAGCTCTCGCCCTGTATCTCGCGGGGCGGGTTGCTGCCGTGGCCGGAACGCACACCCATGTGCAAACCGCCGATGAACGGATCCTGGACGGCGGTACCGCGTTTGTTACCGACCTCGGCATGACCGGACCGATCCGTTCCGTAATCGGGGTGGATCCCGAATCGGCCATCAAACGGAACATCACCCAGGTTCTCTACCGGATGGAATTACCGGAGACCCCGGGAGCCCTCCGGGGCCTTGTGGTTACCGTTGATCCTGAAAGCCGCCGGGCGATATCCGTCGAGCGGATCGAAATACCGGAAAAAGCCTGATTTCCCTGCGGTTTGCGCTACACTTTCCTTGTTTTCCATAGGTAAGGAGGCATTCATGCATGTCAGATTATTTCGCGTACCGGTTACGCTGTTGGCGACCATGACGCTTCAGATTACTGCGCGTCGATGCAAACCCTGATCAACGAATACGGTGCAGGCGGTACCAAGGTGGGTTCAGGCCGCGCGCGGGCGAATCCCGTCAACTTTGTGTTCATGACCGGACACGCCAACCGGAATAATAATGTCGGCGAAGGGTGCCCGAAGAATCAGGCCGCGATAATCAATGAATTCTGCCGGACGAACGGCTACTACTGCATTGACTACTATTCAATAGACACAACCGCCATGGACGGTACCTATTACGAAGATACCGGCGATAACGGGGATTCGGAAAGTTATGGGGGGAATTTCTACGAAGACTGGCAGGACTCTCATACCGAAGGTGTTCACTGGTACCGGAACCGTTCGTCTCCCGGCGGTGGTGAAACCCATGGACAGCATAATACCCAGCACATCACGGCGAACCGGAAGGCATTCGCGTTCTGGTGGGTCATGGCAGAGCTGGCCCAATAATTCGTCAGGATTTTTTCAACAATTTTGATAGCAGGCCTAAAATTTCTCCCGGGACAGGGGGGTGCCGATCCAGACGCCCTCCGCTCCCAGGTATTCCCGCCGTTGTCCTTCAATAAGAATCTGTACCGACGAAACCGTGGGGAAGGCTGTCGCGGTGAATACTATTTGCGCGAGCTGACCCAGATACCCTTCAATTCCGAACTGGTTAAACTGGAATTCCTCACTCAAATTGAGCGTTGCCACGCCGTCTTTAACCGAAGCTGAAAGAAGCCGGGTGCCATTCGGGATGAGCGATCGCAAATTCTTGGATGACTCGGCGCCATTTGGGCCGGAAAAAAGCGCTGAAAGGGTCTCGGAAAGCGGAGAATCCGTTCGGGGAACGTCCCGGGTTACTTCCTTGCGGAGAACCCGTCCGTCGGAGTCAATGGTAACAAAAAACAGTGTCGCGGTACGGGTTTGAACCGCGGGCTTTTCCGCTGCGGGTTTCACGGCCGGTTTCGCCGTCGGTGCGGGTTTTTCGGGTGCGGGCTCCGAGGCTGTATCTGCGGGTTTTTCCGCCACAGGCTCTTCGGTCGCCGGTTCGACCGGTTTCTCGGTGCTGTCCGCTTGCAGTTCGGCCGACCCGTCGTCGGCTGCCGTGGCTATCGGCGGAATTTCCTGCCCGGCGGGGAGCGGAGTGTCTTCTCCGGGGGTTTCCTTGCCGGTTATGAGGTGCATAGCACCGGTTTTCTCCAGTACCATGCTGATATTTTTCCGGTTAAAGAAAAAAAGGACGAGAACCAGTAATATAAACGCTATCCAGAAAAGACAACCCAGAGATGCAGATTTGTGTTTACGTTTATCCGCCATGGGGCCATGATACGCCGATTTCAATCTGTATGCAAGGACCAATTTTTGCGGTATAGTAGACTCGTGATAACGCTCGAAGGATTGTCGGCGTCACGGGGCATGGTCATGGGTCCCGTTTTTTGCCTTGCCGACGGAGAGCCAGCCGAAATTCCCCGCTATGCAATAGAACCCGCCGATGTTTCATATCAATGGGGGCGGTTACAGTCTGCCCTTGAGCGTTCACGATCGGAACTTTCCCTGCTCATGCAGAATCGTACCCGGGAACAGACAGAGATCATCGAAGCGCATGTCATGATGCTCAATGATCCCGAATTCATTCCCCGCATCAAAAAGCAGCTTGAGGAAAAGCTGTGTAATGTTGAATCCGTGTTGTATGATGCCGTGCAGGAGACGGTGGGCATGCTCCGTACTACGGGAGACACCTACCTTGCCGAACGGGCGGTAGATATTGAAGACGCTTTTGACCGTGTCATGCGTCACCTCATGAGCGATACAGTTCCCGAACCGGGTGAACGCCGGCTCACGGGGAGCAGCAGCCGGTTTGTGCCGCCGGGCACCATCCTGGTCGCCCGGAACATCATGCCGTCCGAAGCGATTACGCTTCGCGATGCCGGCATTCTGGGAATCATTCTGGAAGAAGGTGGCGCGACGAGCCATGTGGCAATTCTTGCCCGTGCCTGGCGAATACCTGCTGTCATGGGTGTCCGGGGCGTTCTCGACGCGGTGTCTGACGGCGACGAAGTGGTTCTTGACGGAGGCGACGGGCTCGTCATTGTTTCTCCGCCGAGCGATGTTGCCGCGGCCTATCGTGCCAGGATGCCCCTTGCCGGAGCGACACAAAAGAAGGCCGACGAGGACCGCCAACGCAGAATTCAAGAGCCTGCGGAAACACGGGATGGTACGCCGATTACCCTCCGCGCGAATATCGCGCTTTCCGAAGAAGCCGAATCGGCACGTGAAGAAGGAGCCGCCGGAATCGGATTGTTCCGTTCCGAGTTTTTATATCTTTCCCGGCGGGATGTTCCCGACGAGGAAACCCAGTATGAGGTGTACCGCGCAACGGTTGAAGCGATGAACGGCGCACCGGTAATTATCCGGACGCTGGACGCCGGAGCGGACAAGATGCTATCGGAGCAAAAAGATCAGGGCGAGGCGAACCCGCTTCTGGGATGGCGCGCCGTACGCTACTGTCTTGACCGCCGCGAGCTCTTCAAGGATCAGCTGCGCGCCCTGTTGCGGGCGAGCAGTCACGGGGACCTCAGGATCATGTTCCCCATGATTTCGAGCGTGGAAGAACTGGACGCGGTACTCGATGTACTTGAGGAAGCAAAGACGGAATGCGACCGTCTGGGACGGGCCTATAATTCCCGGATAAAAACCGGGGTCATGATAGAAATACCCGCGGCCGCTGTTTGCGCCGATCTTCTGGCGCAAAAATGCGACTTCATGTCCATCGGAACGAACGATCTGGTGCAGTACACGCTTGCCGTTGACCGTGAAAACGCGCGGGTTGCCCATCTCTTTGATCCGTTCAATCCGGCAGTGCTGCGCATGATACTGCAGACGATCCAGGCTGGACGGAATACGCGCACGGAGGTTTCCATGTGCGGAGAAATGGCCGGTGATCCTTCCGCGGTTTTTTTGCTTCTGGGTATGGGCCTGCGCAATTTCAGCATGGCCGTACCGAATCTCGAGCCGGTCAAGGAAATGATCCGGCGGGTGTCTCTGAAAGACGCCGTTGAACTAGCCGAAACCGCGATGGGCCTTTCGGCAGCCCGTGAAATTCGAATGTTGGTAGAGGAACGAATAAAAAGCTATGTCTGACACTCCTGAAACCGGTATATCGTTGCCGGAATTCGACGAAACAAAAACGTACCGGAACCTTCCGCTCATTGTAGTGGTAGGCCGGCCGAATGTGGGGAAATCCACACTCTTTAACCGCTTTTTGCACAAGCGGCGCGCCATTACCGATCCGACACCGGGTGTTACCCGTGATCCGATCGAAGAACCAGCTTTCGTCGACGGAAAACCCGTTCGCCTCATGGATACCGGCGGCTTCAAGCTCGACCGGGAAACCGGAAGCGACGGCGCCATAATGGACAATCTGGTTGTGGAAAAAACGCTCGGCGCGCTTAAAAAGGCGGACCGGATACTGCTTCTTCTCGAAGCGGGCCCCGCGACTCCGGAAGACGAAGAGTTCATCGAGCTGCTCCGTCCGTACAGCGACCGGCTGGTGGTCGCCGTCAACAAGACCGAAGGCGGACGTCGTGAAGCCGAGTCCTGGAATTATCTCAGCTACGGTTTTCCCGAACTGTTGTTTATAAGCGCCGAACATGGCGACAACATCAGCGAACTCGCCGAAGTGCTCACCCGCACGCTTGATTTTTCAAAAGTGGAAGAGGGTGAAAAGGAAACGTGCATCCGCGTCGCAATTGTGGGGAAACCGAATACCGGGAAATCGACCCTGGCGAACCGGCTCACCGGCACAAACGCGTCCATCGTATCCAATATCGCCGGGACAACCCGCGATGTTGTCGAGGGTAAATTTACCTGGAAAGGGAATCAATTTCATGTCCTTGATACCGCCGGGATACGGCGGAAGGCGCGAATAAACGAAAATATCGAGTACTACTCCGTTAACCGGGCCATCAAGACCTTGAAACACGCGGACATTGTCTTTCACATGATAGATGCACAGGAAGGCCTCGCCGAACAGGACAAGAAGATTATCGCCCATGCGGCCGCCGAGGGCATCGGGGTCATTTTTGTGCTGAATAAATGGGACACCATGGATCAGGACAAGAAGACGTTCGCGTCCGTGGTTAAAAAACAACGCATTCTGTTTGGGCAGATGGAGTACGCGCCGGTTTGCGCGCTCTCCGCGCTGGAAGGATCAGGCATCGCCGAACTCCTCAAGACAGCCGTCCGCTTGTACGAGCAACTTTCACGCCGTACTGAAACCTCCGCGCTCAATCTTGCGCTTAATGACTGGATTACCGCTTCCCCGCCGCCCCAGGGACGGGTGAACAAATTCAAACTCCGGTACATGGTACAGACACAAACCAACCCGGTAAAGTTTCTTGTGTTCGCTACCCGTCCGGAATCGGTTACGGACAGCTATGTCGCGTACATCCGGAATCGCATCCGCGAAGATCTGGGTTATTCCGAAATTCCCGTTGTACTCGAAGTCAAGGGCAGTCGCAGGAAATGGGAACAGCGGGAACGCTGAGGGAAACCAATGGCTGAATTTTCGATCGGCGAGGTTGAAAAGGAAACCGGCATAAAGGCGCATGTCCTCCGCTACTGGGAGGATGTCATCCCCTTCATTCGTCCGCGCAAGGACGATCAGGGGCGACGGTTCTACTCAAAACGCGACATCGAACTCATTCTCCGGATCAAGTATCTGGTTCAGGAGGAAAAATATACCCTGGAAGGCGCGGGTGAACGTCTTGTCGCCGAACTGGCGGAAGGCTCCGGAACCCCGACAACCAGGGAGCAGCTGCGGATGCTTCGCGGCGAGCTTATGGATCTGTACGCAACCGTACAGCGCTGGAAAAACAAAGGATAGCAGTATGACAAAGCACGACAATCAATCGCCGGACAACTCCGGCGCGGACCATATCCCGTTCTATGAAAAGATCGCGACCCGCAACCGCCGTGGGGGACGCGCCGGTGGCGCCCCCCGCGGCGGCCGACCCGACCGCGACGAGCGATCCCCCCGCGCCGGTGGCGCACCCCGCGACGGTGGCCGACCCGACCGCGACGAGCGGGCACCCCGCACCGGCGGCGCACCCCGCGCCGGTGGCCGACCCTTTACGCCGCCGAAAGAATGTACGCCGGTTTTTGCCGCTCCCGGCAAGGACGCGCAAAAACTTCTCGACCGATTTTTTGATCTTTCGCTCGACGTGTTACCGCTCGACAGCCGCAAGCTCCAGCAGCTTCCGAATGATATCAAGGAACTTTCCCATGAGCTGACCGACGAACGATCGGAGCGCCGCAAGGGGTACATGAATGATCCGGCGACTCTTTCGGCCTATATCCGCTACTACCAGTGGTGGAATCTTGTCCGTCTGGTCAAGCTTTTTTCCACACTTCCGGTCACCCTGAAAGCAGGCGACACGCTGGCCGATCTTGGTTCCGGTCCGTTGACGCTTCCCATCGCTCTGTGGATTGCCCGGCCCGATCTCCGTGAACTGCCGCTTACCTGGTACTGCGTGGATCTTTCCTCCGGTGCGCTTTCGGCCGGCGAAGAACTCTTTCTCAAGATCGCGGCGGAAACTGGCTGCGAACCCTGGACGATCGTCAGGGTAAAGGGCGCCATGGGCGTTCCCTTGCGGAAAAAGGTTTCTTTTGTGGCGAGCGCCAACATGTTCAATGAAATGTATCTTGACGACTCAGTGTCCGTGTTTGATTTCGCGGACTCGCAGGCACGCGATCTCGCAAGCTACGCCCTTCCGGACGCGTCAATTCTTGTGGTGGAGCCGGGGATTCCCCGTACCGCCAACTTTGTGTCCCTGATGCGCCGCGCGCTCATGAAGGAAGGCTTTGCTCCGGCCGCGCCCTGTCCGCACGAAGAACGCTGCCCTTTCCCGGGAGAACGGGGCAAGAAATGGTGTCATTTTGTGTTTGATACCGCGTCAGCTCCCGAGGGACTTAAAAAACTTTCGGAACAGGCCGGCCTTGCCAAGGACCGCGCGGCACTGTCCTTTGTGTTTTCCCGCGGAGCGGAGGCGGCGGTTCAACCGGTTGAGGAAAAGACTTCCGGCGCGGAAGACTCTCTTTCCATGCTTTCCCGCATGAGCGAAATGTATCCGCCCCTGCGTGTACGCATCATATCCGATCCCATCCGCCTGCCGGGATACCGGACAGGGCTCTACGGGTGTTCGGACATCGGTATGGTTCTCGTGAGCGGCGGGTATGAGGCGGCGAAGTATCTGGAACAGTGTGCTTCAGGAAGTTGTCTGGAACTGCCCCGGCCGAACCGCAAAGAACTGGATCGTGATCCGAAAAGCGGCGCCCTTCTCATCGAACTTGACCGGTCAAAACCGCCGGCGCGGCAAGAACGGCAGGACCGACCGGAACGGCGCTAAGCGCTCACTCTTCGGCGAGCGGGTCGGTGCCGAACCGCTTCGCGAGCTGGTTTCTCAGCGCGTCCAGGTCGCGGGGGTAGGGCGCGGTAAAAGTCTTTTCTTCGCCGGTTACGGGGTGGGTAATCACCATCCTCCAGGCATGGAGCGCGAGCCGGTCCAGCAGGGGCCGCTCTGTAAAGGGGTCTCCCCGCCATGATCGTTTGAATCCTGAAAGAAAAACCGGTTTGCCGTCCCCGTAGAGGGGATCGCATGCTATGGAAAGTCCCGACAACTGCAGGTGGGCCCGGATCTGATGAGTCCGCCCGGTGATGAGGTCCGCTTCAAGCCAGGTATACGGGCCGCATTCTCCAATGACAGTAAAACGGGTCGTCGCGGGTTTTCCCCGTTTGGGGTCCCGGACACTCCGGTGTTTGAGGTCGCCGTCCGCGCGAAGGGGGATGTCCACTTCGGTTTCCTGCCAGAGGGGCCGTCCGTGTACCAGCGCGTGATATGTTTTTTGTACCTGACGTTCCTGGAACGCAAGACTCAACGCGCGGTGCGCTTCGGCGGTTTTCGCGTACAGGACAAGGCCCGAGGTATCCTTGTCAATGCGGTGGACGGCATAGAGCCGCTCTCCCTCCGCGCAGAGCTCCTCTGTCGCGAGGGTGTCCAGACGCGGCGCGTCCGGATCCCAGCGGTCCGCCGCGACGAGAAGCCCGGACGATTTGTTCAGCACCACGAGATGCTCGTCTTCATATATAACCGAAAATAGTTCATTCTTCTTCATGACGAGGAGTATACCGGAAAGTGGTCCGTCTGTCCCCCGTCGGAGACGGTCGGCAGACCGGTCTTTACGGATGCGGCCGGGATTGAGTATATTTTACGGGAACTCAGGGAGGAGGGACCGGTGCCTTTATCGCAACTATTTCTTTTCTTCATGGCGTACAGCGTAATCGGCTGGATAACCGAGGTGGTGTACTGCAGTGTTCAGGAGCGTCGCCTCGTAAACCGGGGGTTTCTCCACGGGCCGCTCTGTCCGGTGTATGGTTTTGGGGCCTTGCTGGTTGTCTTTTTGCTGGAACCGTTTTCCGGTTCTGTCCTTGTGCTTTTTCTCGTCGGTATGGCGTTAACCACGGCGCTGGAATATATAACGGCCTGGCTTTTGGAAACGGCTTTTTCCACCCGGTGGTGGGATTATTCCGATCATCCGTTCAATTTCCGCGGGCGGGTGTGTCTCCTCAATTCGGTTCTGTTCGGCCTGATGAGCCTGATCGGTGTGCGCGTGCTGCATCCCCTTCTGGAATCACTGATTTTTGCGCTCCCCGTTTCGCTCGCGGATTCCGTGGCCGCCATTCTTGCCGCGTTTCTCATGGTCGATCTTGCCTATACCCTGCGGAGCCTCGTCAATTTTGAAGAAAAACTCGTGGCTCTTGGCGCGCTGCTGGAAACGGTTGTGGACGGTCGTGCACTCGCCGACCGGTTCAGGGAGAAGGATTTACGGGAAATGCTCGCTGACTTGCGGGAACGCGTTGAACGGGAAAATACCGAGTTGAACCGGCGGCTCACCGCACGATTCGAGACGCTTCTTGATCGTACCCGGGGCATGCGTCGGCTCTTGCGTGCATTCCCGTCCGTGCGGAATGCCCTTCACGGACCGGAACTCCGTCTGTTCCGTCTTTTTCACGGAAGCTTGCGGCAAAACGGGCAACCGGCGGGCAGACCATGGCTCGCCCATCTGGTTGTCGTGATCGCGGTTGCCGCGGTGGTGGTTCTTCTTGGCGCTTTCGTGTTTACCCGATAACGAACCGGATCAGCTGATCTTTTCGATATCGAACGGCGTTTCCTGATACACGAAGTAGTTCAGCCAGTTGACGAATAACAGGTTCGCGTGAGCCCGCCAGGTTACTGGCGGGAATTTTTCCGGATTGTCGTCCGGATAGTAGTTCCGGGGAATGTCGATTGTCATCCCTTTCGTGACGTCCCGCTCGTATTCCCGGGCAAGGGTGTCGGCGTCGTATTCTGCATGACCGGAAACGTATATCGCGCGTCCGTCCCGGCTCGCTACAATAAACACGCCTGCCTCGTCGGACTCCGCAAGAATCTCCAGATCGGGAATCTTTTCTATGTCTTCTTTCCGGATGGTTGTATGCCGGCTGTGTGGCGCACGAAAAATGTCGTCGAATCCGCGAACCAGCCGGTGATGGGGATTGAGTACCCGGTGTTCGAAAATGCCGAAGACCTTGTCGTCGAGCTGGTGTTTGTCGATTCCGTAGCGGTGGTACAGTCCGGCCTGACTGCCCCAGCAAATATGCAGGGTGCTGTACACGTGGGTCCGGCTCCAGTCCATGATCCGGGTCATTTCCTCCCAGTAGTCAACGTCCTCGAAAGGAAGATTTTCCACCGGGGCGCCCGTGATAACGAGACCGTCAAACTTTTGCTCTTTTACGCTGTCGAAAGTGCGGTAAAATGCGTCGAGATATTCCTGGGTCGTGTTCTTGGAGGTATGTGACGCCATGGAAAGGAGGGTTATCTCGATCTGCAGCGGCGTGTTTCCCATGAGACGCAAAAGCTGGGTTTCGGTTATTTCCTTTGTGGGCATGAGATTGAGGATGGCTATTTTCAAAGGACGGATATCCTGGGTTTGCGCCCGGGTATCGTCCATGACAAAGATGTTCTCTTGTGTAAGTATTTTCGCGGCTGGCAACGTCGCGGGAATTTTGACCGGCATTGGACACCTCCCTTAAAAAGTCGCTTTATAGTACATGAAAGATCGCTTCCGTGTACACAGGATGGTCCAAGTTTGCTATACTGACGAACCATGAAAAAGCCTTGTTCAACAGTGTTGCGAATTGTTTCGGTATTCCTCATTACGGGAATGTCGCTTGTGTCCTGCGCCGGTAAAAGCGGTGTACCGGTTCATTTTGTTTCAATTCCTGGCGAAATATCCCGCTACAACGACGCAGGGTTCGACAACCGGGTGCCCGAGTCGCGCGTTCAGGCCGGCGGATACATTTATGCGGTGGGTTCACGTAAGGGAAAGACAATCCGGCTGGAGCCGCTGCCGCTGGTGCCGGGTGAAGAATTCCGTGTTTCGGGGCTGCAGTCCGGTACCTATACGATGCTCGCGCTGTATTATTCACCGGAGCTCCTTGACAAGAAGGCGGCGGATCAGCTGCCGCTCCCGGGTGAATCCCCCGACGAGTTCTGGTCGCTTGTTTCCTCGTCGGATGTCGCCGAAACGCTCCTCGCCAACTCCGGCGCGGTTGCCTTGTTCAAGGATTTCCCCGTCAGGTGGATCAGGAAACCGCTGGTGGAAGCGGCGCTCGTTCCCCTTTCTTCCGAGCGGTTTGAAGGGCCCGATGGTGCCCCTCCCCGTTGTCCGGCAACCAATGGCCTTGTTAAGAAGCAGTTTTTCAGGCTCGAGCCGAACGGTGCGGAGCGCATCTATGTAATGTTGTCCAATTTCGACGGTGCCGGTATTGTCTACGCCGGGACAGTGTCTCTTTATTCCGCTTCCGGCGCGAAACTGGAGACGAAGACCTTCAATCGGGATATTCCGGCGGACAGTCCGGAGTCCGTGCTGTTTACCCTCCCCCTTGATGACGTGTCGTATCTCTATCTTGAGTACGCCGCGGAGGGTGATCGAGCGCTCCCCCTGTTTTATTTCTAATATTTCCAGAAAATCCCGGGAAAAGGTGGAAAAAGCCCCGGGGTCGTGTTACCTTTAGTATGGGTATATGTCCCCACCGGGAGGTTAACATGAGAAAAGTAATTTTTGCATTGACCGCGGCGTTCGCACTTGTAGCATTTTTGTCCGCCTGCGGAATGGGTCTTGAACCGGCAAAGACGGATACCACGAGTGTTTCGTTGTCGTTAACGGTTATGTCTCCGCTCGGATCGGGCGGTTCAACCGACGCAGGCCGCGCCATTATTCCCGACGGCGGGTATTTGTACGTCCGCATGCTCGGTGGTCCCACGGCCGACACGCCCCTCTTTTTGGGGCCGTATCGGGTAACCGCGTCGTCGTCCACGGTTTCCATAACGGAAATTCCCGCCGGTCAGTACGACGGCATGTTCCTGCTCTACGCGGACCGCGCGGTACATGATGAACAATTTATTACTCTGGGGGAAATTTTCTCGCTTCCGGACACGGATTTCCGCGCGTTTGTGAAAGGTGATGATGAATACGAGGTGGATGTCCTCCTCGCCGGCCGCGCGAGCATCGGTATGGTTGAGTCTCCCCGGGTTGTTGAAGGAAAGGCGAACTCCTTCCCGGTAACCATGATACCCGTTACTCCATACCGGATTCCGGTTGAATTTTCCATGTTTGGCTATCCGATGGATTTGAGTGGTCTTCTGTATACGTTTGACGGTACCGTGTATAAATCATTCAAGGGTTTTGTCGGCATTCCCGCCCTTCAGATGATCATTTCAAGCATCAATCCCGGGTATACGGGAGATGTGACTCTGACCTTCTCGAATGAGTCTGAAACCGATACCATGACGGTGAACAGCTTGAGTGTGTATGACGCTGAGGGTGTGCGTACCGCGGCGGCTCCCGGACCGTACCCGGTTACCATGACCGCCGGGCAAAAATACGCTCTCACTGTCCCGGTTCCGGATTCCGTATTTGACGAAATTTTCTTCTATCTCGACGTCTCCGGCGGCACCCCCGCCATCACGATTACCCTGGATGAGGGCGGAACGGAAACGATTACCGGAAGTCTTGATCTGGCGAATTATGCGAATAATTTTGATAAAATTACCTTTGTGATGTTCTGTACAGAAGACCCGACAAGATTGTTCAGCGATACTCTTGAAGAGGGCAATTCGCAATATCTCGTTGGTTGGGGTGGACTTACCGCAAATGCGACAAACGGGTATCATGATTTCACGGGAACAATCTATTCCGATTCTGCAGACAGCGCTCTCTACCTGATTGTTGTTGGAAAAAAATATGGCCAAATGGTGCTGTATGCATCGACTGAACGCTTCACAGTTTCCAAAATGATCGAACTAGCTCCTGACATGACCCCGCTTCTGCAGTATGTGGTGGTGTATATGGGTACGACAGGACTTCAATCAAATAATGGCGACGCTGCAACTGTGTCTATAGGTATGTCTAATGGGCCGCAAAATCTTCCCCCTGATCCGACGGTGTTTGGTGATGGTGTTGTACAGAAAATTTATCTAAATGAAAATGCTCCACAAGTGTATGCTGTCATCGCGAGGCTGACAGATGAAAACGGGTATGTCGTACTTGAGTCCGGGGAAAGTGCCATATATGGTTATGAAACCGTATATTATATAACGTTACAAGTTGGTGAACAGGAGCTCGTAAATCAATCGTCAGAACCTGTTATTGATGGTGCTTTCGTATACGTAGACATAGCGTTACCCTAATTCTCCCTCACTGCTATGAAAATTCTTTCAACCATCCCGCGCTGGTCGCGGGGTGG
>ENA-UPXM01003105-UPXM01003105.1-activated-sludge-metagenome-genome-assembly--contig:-NODE-3105-length-18525-cov-13.480780_pt1 | contig 18525 bp, 9 predicted proteins | sample MGYA00238178_ERZ772708 | MGnify/ENA primary metagenome ERZ772708 (study PRJEB29002, sample SAMN05720212) | activated sludge metagenome | isolation source: anaerobic digester from wastewater... | reverse complement strand
TGACTTCATGAAAGAACTAAGCTATGTATATGCTGTATTTACTGCTTATTACGCTTTTATAGATGCGATTAATGGTAATCCTGCAACAGCTTATAATCTATATGAAGAAGGAATATACTTTGATACTTTAGATTTATTTGAAAAATACAAGACTACAACTACATATGATGAATATGAAGAAGATCCATCGTGGGATATAGTTAAAGCAATGCAAGAAGCTAATAAGTATGAGCATACAAAACCAAATTCAATTGATGAATTTAGAAAAGCAATTATAAAGGATAAAGATGAAATATTAACGTTTTTATCATCGATGATTCCAGATTTAAAAATGTGCTTGATTTATAAAAATTCAAAAGCTGTTTTTACAGCAAACATTAATTCAGTATTTGATATTTGTTGGTATACGTTATCTAGATTTATAGCAACTAATTCTGGTTCTTTAGATTTAGATTTAAGTATTGATACTGAAGATTTTAGATCAACACATATTGGTGTTTGTAGAAGTTGTGGTAGATACATGGAAATGAAATCAAATAGGCAACTATACTGTAAAAGAGATGATTGTCAAAAAGATAGAAATAGAAGAAAACAAAAAGATTTCCAACAAAGAAAAAGAGAAAACGCCAATTAATAATGACAAAAATACACTTTATTAGGAGCAATGTAATAGTTGCTCTTTTTTATATTGTTTTATAAAATTCGAAAAAAAAGAAGCAATATTGCCAGATTCATAGACAAAGTTGCAAAAAAGTGTTATAATTTTTGTATATTACTTGCACATTATAAAAAGGAGGACATAAAATGGACTATTCTAACCTAATTAAAGAATTGAGAAATAAAATGTTGTTAACTCAAACAGAGTTTGCAGATCTTCTTGGTGTTTCTTTTGGGTCAGTTAATAGATGGGAAAATGGCAAATATGAACCAACGATTAAGGCAAAAAGAAAACTAAAAGTTCTATGCTTAGAATATAATATCAAATTTGAGGATTTTGAATTAAAAGAGGGTGCTAAAAATGGAAAATAAACCACAATACTTTGGCTCCTTAACTAGAGAGCAATTTCTTTATTATGAAAATAGAATTGTTGCAAAACTAATTCTTCAAGGAAAAACATACGAAGAAATATTAAAAGAATGCACTGAAGAAAATTTATTTCAGTATCCTTCAGTTGTAAGTTACAAACTTATTACAATGGCGTGTTATAAAAGGTTAACTTTTACTGGTGATATGAGAATAGTAGAACTAGTCGCTAATTCGAATACAAGCACTTCAAAATTTGCTTTGTTATATGCAATGATGTGCCAAAACTTATTAGTTAGAGATTTTATGATTGATGTTATAGGAGAAAAATATCAATCTCAAGTTCTTCACTTTGATAAGACTGATGTTAATCATTTCTTTGTTCAATTAATGAGTAGGGTTGATGTGGTTAGTACATGGAGCGATTCGACAATAGGTAAAATCAAATCAGTACTAATTAAATGTTTAGCTGAAACTGGATATTTAACTACAATTAGATCAACTATGCTAAATCCAGTATCAGTTGACGAAGAATTAATTGATTTAATAAGGGATCGAGGAGAGTATGAATTCCTTGCGGCCTTCAATGAGATATAGGAGGAGTAAATAATGTCAAACATTAAAGAAAGATTAGATAAACTAAAAACAAAGTTTACTGAAGAGAATTTCTTAACTAATAAGGGGTTGGGAAATGAAGTCGGAATTTATATCTTTAGTTATGATCCTGAAGACGAAATGGTAGTTAGATATTTTTTAAGCAAAATAAAAAATGAAACTGCATTCAACGCAATTCCATATGACTTATATGACATATTTAATAATTATCTTGCTGATAGAAAATTGTTAAATAGAGTTGAAGCATTAGAAGAAAGAAGTGGAAGAGAGATTGTTGAAAAACAATTAAAAACACTTATTCCACCTAAACTATTTGTTGAAAAGATGAAATATGATAATCATCAACGCGGTGATGTTGTGATAATATCAGGTGTAGGAAAAATCTATCCTTTTGTTAGAATCCATACTATGCTTGAAAATATCGCTGACGAATTTAAGGATGTCCCAGTTGTAGTTTTCTATCCTGGAAATTATGATGGTAAAACATTAACATTATTTAATAAATTTTTTGATGATAATCACTATAGATCATTCATACTAATGAAATAAAAGGAGACAGAATATGCAAATTAAAGATATATTTGAAAAGAATATTAATAGAAACATTAATGGCGTAGTAAAAGTTAATGATGATAAAGAAACAGTTTTAAAACAAGAATTAGAAGAATATGTTGTTACAAAAGAATTAAAACCTCACTTCCATAAATTTTTCAATAACTTTTCTGAATCATTTGAAGAATCAACAAATAAAATGGGTGTTTGGATTTCTGGCTTCTTTGGCTCAGGTAAATCACACTTCTTAAAAATCTTATCTTATTTACTTGAAAATAAAGTTGTTGATAATAAAAAGACAATAGAATACTTTAGGGATAAATTTGATGATCCAATGGAGTTCGATATGATTGAGAGTTGTTGCTCTAAAGGAAAGAATAAGACAATTCTATTTAACATTGATAGTTTAAGTGGTGATAAAACAAAAACAGCAATTAAAGAAGTGTTTGCTCAAGTATTCTACGATTCTTTAGGCTACTACGGAAGAAATATAAAGGTTGTTAGATTTGAGAAAAACCTTGATAAACTAGGAAAACTTTCTCAATTTAAAGATGAGTTTTATAAAGTTGCAGGAACTACTTGGGAAGAAAGCAGAGATGCATTCGATTTATTTGCTGATTTAATTATTAGTTCATTAGAAGAATTGGGTATATCAAAACAATCAGCTGAAAACTTAGTTTATGCAAAAGATACTGAAGTATTTAATATTGATTCATTAGTTGACGATATTAAATCGTATGTTAATTCACAAGGAAAAGATTTTAGATTAATTTTTATGGTTGACGAAATCGGTCAATATATTGGTGAAGATATGAATCTTATGCTTAACCTTCAAACATTGGTTGAAGATTTAGGTACTAAGTGTGATGGAAAAGTATGGGTTATTGTTACAAGCCAAGAAGCTATTGATAAAGTCATTAAAGTCAAAGGTGATCAATTCTCTAAAATCATGGGAAGATTTGATACACGTATACATTTAACATCATCATCTGTTGAAGAAGTAGTTAAGAAAAGATTGCTTGCTAAGAACAAAGTTGGTGAAGACTGCTTAAAGGTTGTATATGAATCTAAATCAGCATCTTTGAAAAACACGTTTACTTTTGAACAAGCGGCAGCTGATTTAAAGGGATATAGTTCAGAAGAAGCATTTGTTGAAGTTTATCCATTTGTTCCTTATCAATTTAGATTATTCCAAAATGTTTTAAATGAATTAAGAACACACGATCAAGCTGGTTTTGATACATCAGATAACTCAAGAAATATGCTTGGTGCTTTTAGACTAGGTATTATTGAAAGTAAGGGTAATTCAGCAACTGCATTTGAGTATTTAAGTGTTGGAAATAATAATAATGGAGCCCTATTCTCATTTGATAGATTCTTTGATACTATTTCTGAAAAGCTTAATTCAACTACAAGAGAATTAATAGATAGAGCGATTACTGCAAGTGAGAATCATGATGGCATCGAAAAATATGATGTTTGCATATTAAAACTATTATATTTAATTCGCTATGTTGATAAAGATATTAAAGCTACAATTAATAACGTTTCTATCTTAATGACAGATTCTATTGATCAAGATCAAATTGCATTAAGAAAGAAAGTTGCCGAATCTCTTGAAAGATTAAAAATGCATAACTATGTATCTAAAAATGGTGATGTATTTACATTCTTATCAAATGAAGAAAAAGAAGTTGAAATCGAAATTCAAAATACTCATATAGATCAAGAAGAAATATCTAAAGCAATTGGAGATATTGTTTTTGGTGATGTTTATAGTAGTAAAAAAGCAAAATATGGTATCTATGATTTTGAATTTGGAAGATATGTTGATGATATGTCAATTGGCCCAGTAGCAAGTGATGCTTTAAGATTCATGATTGTTACTCCTGGTAATCCATTAAGTGACAAAGATAATGAACCAACATTGATTTTTGATTCTATGCAAAGTGGTAAGGCTATTTGTGTACTTCCAAATGAAAATGGATTCTATGACAAATTAAGAGATGTTGCTAAAGTAGAAAAATATAACAAAACAAAGAATCAAACATCTTTAGCTCAAGCTGTTAAATCAGCAATTGCTGCAAGAGTTAGCCAAGCTAAATTAGATAGAGCGCAAATTAATTCAAGCATTGAACAAGCTTTGAAGAATGCTTCATTCTATATTAGTGGACAAAAGGTAGTTATTAAAGGTGCATCAGCAAAAGAAAAAATATCTAATTCTTTAACTGAGTTAATTACAGATGTTTATAAAGAACTAGACAAGATTACTGGTAACTTTAGTGATCCAAGCGAAGTAATGGCATTATTTAATCAAGAAGAATCATTAACAGGACGTATGGTTTCTAATCCTGATGCTGTTAGTTCATTAGAGCAATATTTGAATTTAAGATATCAAACTATGTCAACAGTTACTGTAGCAGAGATTTATAAACGTTATCAAAATAAACCTTATGGTTTTAGAGGCTATGATATCGCTGCTATGATTGTTGAATTAATGATAGATCAAAAGGTTGTTCTTTCATATAACGGAAAGGAATACAAGAAAAAAGATAATCAAATTAGCACATTATTATTTAATAAGAGCTATGTTGACTCTGTAATTGTTAAGCAAAGAATTGCAATTGATCCTGTATTATTAGTTAAATGCATTAACATTATGAAAGACTTTACTAATTCAATGGATGTTCCAACAAAAGAAGATGCATTTATTGAATTTGCTATTAATACATTACAAAGTAATGCAAATGAATGTGAATTATTTATTAATAATTATTATTCAAATGGAAACTATCCTCAAAAAGATGCAGTTAGCCATGCAAAGAGTGTATATAACGAAATACTATTATATAAAGCAGATGCATCTAAATTCTTAGGAAAGATTAAAGAAAAAGAAAATGACTTAATGGATGCACAAGCTGATGTAGCAGACATCGTTGCATTCTTTAAAGGAACTCAAAAAGGCATATATGATAATGCATCTAAGAAAGTTCAGTTCTTTAATGATGATATTTCTTTCATAAACGAGAATCCTAAAGCAAATGAAACAATGGATAATATTGTTGCTATTTTAGGTATGGAAAGACCATTTAGTAAAATTGCTTTATTACCAGCATATGTTCAAACTTTAGAACAAATTCATTCTGAATTATTAGAAGCTAAAAAGAATGCTGCTTTAAAGAAAATTGATGATATTAAGAATGAATTATTTACTTATGTAAAGGATTACAACAAGGATATTTACAACCAATATGTGGGTAGATTACAAACAGAAGCATCATTTATTGAAAACAATGCAATTAAGATTGTTGCTGTTTCTGCAGAAGAATCTAAGATTGATTCAATTAAAAATACTGCTGTAGCAGACTTGTTAGCTGCAAAACCAGCTGATGATAATCCTAATGTAGAACAACCTAAAGAACCAGTTGAAAAACAAATGTCAGAATTATTTGAATCTACTACATTAAAGACAAAAGGTGAAGTAGATCAATATGTTGAAAAAATAAAATCAAAACTTTACAAACTTATTTCTGATGGTGGAGTAAAGATTAAGTAATTGGAGGAATAGTATATGGATAAGAATGCTATTTTTAACTACGTTGAATATGCTAGAGAAGAGCTTCAAAAGTTAATAAAGCAAAAAGCATTTGAATATGGAATAACCGATAAAGGTGCTCAAAGAGGGCTTAATGTCATTAATGGAAGACTTCTATCTAGAGAAGAATTGAGCGAAAGAGACAGATTGCTTACAACAATCGAATCAAAAGAAGATGGTAAGGGCTTTGCTAATGGTTATGAAATCGTAATGGAAGAAGTTTCTTACACATGGTTCAATAGATTTATTGCATTAAGATTTATGGAGGTTAATGGTTATCTTCCTTCTCATACAAGAGTTTTTTCTGATGAAAATGGAAGATTCAATCCGCAAATCTTAAAAGAAGCATTAACTCTTGATATCTATGGTATTGATAGATTAAAAGTATCTGAAATGGTTCAAAATAATCAAAATGAAGAACTATTTAAATACTTAATAATTTTACAATGCAATGCTCTATCTAAACCAATGCCAAGAATGTTTGAAAGAATAGAAAACTATACAGAATTACTATTCCCTAATGGCTTATTAAAGAAAGGCTCTATCATTGACAGATTAGTTTCTGATATTGATGAAGAAGACTGGAAGGATCAAGTTCAAATTATCGGTTGGATGTATCAATTCTATATTTCTAAAAAGAAAGATGAAGTATTTGCATCTAAAAAAACAATTACTAAAAACACAATTGGTGCAGTAACTCAATTGTTTACTCCTGATTGGATTGTTAGGTATATGGCTGAAAACTCAATTGGTAGAATTTGGTTAGAATCTAATCCTGATTCACCATTGAAATCTGAAATGAAGTATTATGTTGAAGATGCGAAACAAGAAGAAGATGTTCAAAAGAAGTTAGAAGAAATAAGATACAAAGATGTTAATCCTGAGGACATTAAAATTATTGAACCATGTTGTGGCTCTGGACATATTCTTGTTTATTGCTTTGACTTGCTTTATAAAATGTATATTGAAAAAGGGTATTCTCAAAGAGATATTGCAACTCTTATTTTGAAAAATAACTTATATGGATTAGATGTTGATAATAGAGCAGCACAACTTGCTTATTTTTCAGTAATGATGAAAGCTAGATCTGTTGATAAACAATATTTAACAAGAGACACTGTTCAACAACCTAAAGTATATGAAATTATTGATTCTCAGCAATTAATTAATCATAATTATGAAAGCTTATTAAAAGAAACAAGATTCTCTGAAAAGTCTATAGGAATAGCTAGATATCTAGTTTCAACATATAAAAATGGCAAAGTAATAGGCTCATTGTTGAAAGTTAATAGATATGATTATAAGGAATTCATAGATGAAATAAAAGAAAAGCAAAGAAGCGTTGTTCCTGATTTAACTATAATGGATGATTGGAATGTATGTCTTCCTCAATTAAAGCAATTGGCCGTACTAGCCATTGTTATGTCTAAAAAATATGATGCATTAATTACTAACCCGCCATATATAGGATTATCATCTCTAGAAAGTGTCTGTAAAGAATATGCTTCAAAAGAATATCCTAATAGCAAAGCGGATATGTTTGCAATGTTTATGGAAACAAATTATTTAAAAGAATACGGCTTTACATCAATGATTAATATGAATGCATGGATGTTTTTAAGCAGCTATGATAAGTTGAGAAATAAACTTATTCAAAATAAGGATATTATCTCAATGATTCATTTAGGTGCACGTGCCTTCGAAGAAATAGGTGGTGAGGTAGTACAAACAACTACATTTGTTCTGCGAAATAAAATATCCTATAAAGGCTCTTTCTATAGAATGATTCAGTATAAAAACCCTAAAGAAAAAGAAAAACAGTTTTTATTGAATAAAGAGAATGGATTTATAAGGCAAACTGATGAGTTTAATGTTATCCCAGGAAAACCTATTGTTTATTGGATTGACGAAGACTATATTAAAGTCTTTAATAATAGAAGTATTGGTGATTATTGTAAAACACTAAGAGGTTATGCAACATCGAATGGAGATGAATATATTAGAGAATGGTTTGAAGTAGATTTTAATAATATAGGATTTAATATTTCATCTAATCATGAAGCATATGTGTTTAATGGTAAATGGTTTCCATACAATAAAGGTGGGAAGTACAGAAAATGGTACGGAAATAATAGTGCTGTAGTTGATTACTATAAAAATGGTGAAAAATATAAAGACAAAACTGGGTTTTGTTTTAGCAACCAGAGCAAATATTTTTTAGAAGGAATTACTTGGTCCAAAATTTCTTCTGGCCATTCAAGTTTTAGATATAATGAAAAAGGTTATATTTTTGGTGATGCTGGTCCTGCTTTACAAGCAGACGATAATTTAAAATATTTTATGGCATTGTTGAATTCAAAAATATCAAATACTATTCAATCATTTATTAATCCTACGTTAAACACAACTAATGAAACCATAGATTCTATTCCTGTAATTATTGCTGAAAACATAAAAGAAAAAATTGTTGAATTGGTTGACGCAAATATTAGAATTTCGGAGGAAGATTGGAATTCATTTGAAACATCATGGGATTATAAGAGACATCCTTTAATAGATTCACTTACGTCAAATCAAAGAATTTCTGAACAGTTTGATGCATGGTCAGAAATCTGTTTAAGTAGATTAAATGATATAAAAATAAATGAGGAAAGCATAAATAAAATCTTAATAAATATTTATGGTCTCGATAATGTTATAAATCCTGATGTAGACGATGGTGATATTTCCATTAGAAAACCGGAATTGTTTAGAGATATTGATTCCTTAATTTCCTACGCAATTGGTGTTTCATTCGGTAGATATTCTTTAGATGTCGAAGGTTTAGCATATGCTGGAGGTGATTGGAATCCAGACTTATATTCAACAATTATTCCAGATGATAATAATATTATTCCAATTTTAGATGATGGTTATTATCCTGATGATGCAATGAATAAAGTTATAGAATTCTTAACTAAGGTTTATGGTAAAGAAACTTTAGATAAAAACTTGAAGTTTATTGCAGATGCATTAGGTGGAAATGGAACATCAAAAGAAGTAATAAGAAATTATTTAATTAATGGATTCTATACTAATCATTTAAAGATTTATCAAAAGAGACCAATATATTGGTTATTTGATGCTGGTAAACAAAACAGCTTTAAAGCATTGATTTATATGCATAGATATACTCCAGATCTACTAGCTAAGATGAGAACGGATTATATTCTTCCTTTGATGGATAAGTATTCTTCAAGAATAGCATATCTAGAAAAAGAAATTCCTACATTAACTGGTACTCTTGCTACTAAGTCTAGAAAAGAATTAGATAAAGTTAGAGCACAACTTAAGGAATTATCTGAATATGAACCAAAGATTCATCATTTAGCTGATGAAAGAATTAGTATTGATTTAGATGATGGTGTAAAACACAATTACGAATTATTTAAAGATGTTTTAGCACCACTAAAATAAGGAGGATAGAAAATGGGTAAAAATTTACAAGATATAAAAGATAAATTAGTTATTTCTTTTTCTAATCCTTTAAAAGAATATTACAAAAGACATGTTGTATTTTGGAATGATCCAGAAAAAGAATTTATCGATTCAATTGATGAAATAAATATCGATGGAGTAACTGTATTTAAACTAACTGATAAGAATTTCTTTAGAGCAAAAAAGTTATTAAATGATGATTCTACGGGAAATATCTTAATTTATGATACAACAAATATTGATTTACATAGTGACTGGCTTGCTGATGCACGTTTAATCTACAAGGATGAAGATGTACATTTTGATTATTATTCTTTATTAATGGATGAATTATGTATAAATCAAAATAGTAAAGCTTTACGCGACACAGTAAAACAATATGATAAATTCTTTAAAAACGAAGAAAGAAAAGAAAAGTTACATAAAATATCTCCTTCAATTCAAACAACTACTGAATTACATCTATCTATTTTAGCTACATTATGTAATTCAAAGACAATTGAGATTCCAGAGATTTTATTCAATGTATTTACTAACAATTTAAATATTGAAGAAAATAAGTTCTATAAAAATATAGAGACATTTGGTTCAACTGAAATACTGTGGAAGATTATTAATAAATACTGTGGCGATTGTCATGAAAACTTGACTAATGCATTTAGAACAATAGTATTTAATGCTTTATATCAAACAATGGGAAGCAGTATGCCTAGCAAAGTTAAAACAATAGTTTTTAATAATGCAGTAGGCGATAGTCAATCATTAGTTTCCGAATGGACACATAGTAGTGATTATAAAGATGAAATCCTTCAAATGATTGCCGATGTTGATAATAAGCTAGAATTATTTGATTTGTTTGATGCATTAACACTAGATGATTTAGTTGGTAGTGATTTATTTCCATCAATTAATAATGCAATATTAAGAAAATTATTCACAACAGCTTCAACTAAAGCATTATCTGGTTCTAAGATAAAATCAATTGTTGAAGAAAGAAGAAAAATGCTTTGGTATGATAAGTATTCTAATTATTATGAATGCTTATATTCAATAGGCGAATTATTTGTTTTATATGATAAGTACGCTAATGGCTTCCATTATGTAAAAGTAGCAGACTTATGGAAAGATTATCAAAATGAATTATGCTTATTTGATACATACTATAGACATATTCACAATAATTTTTATAAAACATCACTTGATTCAATTGTATCTATTCAAGATAAATTAACAGATGCAATTAATTATGTTGAAAACTTATATAAGAATTATTACTTAACTGGATTAAATGATTCTTGGATCAATTTAATTAAAACTGATATTGATTCAACTGGAAGATTATTTAATATCAAAACACAAAATAGTTTTTATAGAGATTATGTAGAAGAAAACAGCGAAGAAAGATTAACAATTGTTATTATTTCTGATGGTATGAGATTTGAAGTTGCTAAAGAACTAGCTAATGACTTGAAATATAAATTAAAAGCAGATGTTAGCTTGGAAGCAATTCAATCAGTATTTCCAGCAATAACTAAATACGGAATGGCTGCGTTACTTCCAGGCAAGAAAACAATTGATGATTCAATGAATGTATTGGTTGATGGATCAAAAACAGATAACCTTGTTGCTAGAAAAGCGGTTTTACAAAAGTATTTAGCTGAAAGTGATGCAATCAATTATACTGATTTAAACCAAATGAATTCTACCGAAAAGAAAGAATTCTTAAAAGGGGAAAAACTCATTTATGTTTATCATAATGATATTGATAATTCAGGTCATGATTCTCAAGGTGAATCTAAAGTATTTAATTCATGTGAAGAATCAATCAGTAAGATTATTAGTTTAATTAAATCTCTAACTAATGCTAGAGGAAGTATTAAAGTAATCGTTACATCAGATCACGGATTCTTATATTCTTATAATAAACTTGATGAAGTTGATAAGTTATCAGTTAAGAGTGATGATATAGTTGATGGATTAAGTGAAAAGAGATGCTTAGTTTGTAAAAACACAATCGATACAGATTTCTTAATTCCTGTAAAAATGCAAATTAATAAAGAAGATAATTCTTTAATTGGTTATGCTCCTTTACAAGCAATTAGAATTAAATCTCAAGGTGGGTCTACAAATTATGTTCATGGTGGATTATCACTCCAAGAGATGATGGTTCCTGTTGTTATATTTGATAATGTTAGAACTGACAGCAAACATTATGATAAGAATAAGAAGCAATATGACCATGAACCAGTTAAGATTGATCTTGTTACTGAAAAAAGAACTATTTATGGTTTAATTGCAAGCATTGAATTCTATCAAACTAAACCAATTGGTGTAGATGCGGTTGAAACTAATTATGAAATTTTGTTTGAAGATGTAATGGGTAAGGCAGTATCTAATAGTGCAATTATTTGTGCTAATAAAACTGATGGTGACGCTGTTAATAGAAGATTTAATGTGATTTTAAATATTAATCCTGGAACAAAAACAGGAACATATTATTTACTAGTGAATAATCAAGATAATAATGAAACTTTGATGAAAGTTGAATTTAAGATTGAGAATTCATTTGGTGGAGACTTTGATTTTTAGGAGGGATAAACGATGGATGAATTAACAAATAAAATATTAGAAAATTTCCCTGGAAAAGTAGTTAGAAAAGATTTAACTACAATGATGAAAAAAGGAGCTAATGTTCCTACATATGTACTTGAATATTTATTAGGACAATACTGTTCAACTGATGACAAAAATGTTATTAGTGTCGGTATTTCTAAAATAAAAAAGGTCCTAACTGAAAATTATGTTAGACCAGATCAAAGTGAATATATTAAATCTAAAATTAGAGAAAACGGTGAATATACTATTATTGATAAAATCTCTGTAGTTTTAAATGAAAGAGAAGATAAGTATATTGCTCATTTTACTAATTTAAAGATTGATCCATTTGAAGTTTCTCCTGATTTAGTTATTCATAATGAAAAACTTCTTTTAGGAGGTATTTGGTGTATTTTAAGAATCGCTTACCAAAAGAAAGAAGAAGATGAAGAGGAAGATTTATTTGGCGAAAAGAAGAAAACCAAAAAGAAATCTAAATTTGATTCACCATTTAATATCATGTCTTTAAAACCTATTCAAATGCCTAATTTAGATTTGAATTCTATTATTGAAGCAAGAAAGAATTTTACTAAAGACGAGTGGATTGATTTAATTTTACGTTCTGCTGGGTATGAACCTAATGAATTGAGTAAAAAACAAAAGTTCCATTATTTGTTACGTATGGTTCCAATGGTTGAAAAGAATTATAACTTAGTTGAATTAGGTCCTCGTGGGACAGGAAAATCATATATTTATAGCGAAATATCACCATATACCATTTTAATGGCTAAAGGCAATACTACAGTTGCTAACATGTTCTATAACATGGGTAGAAGAAAAGTAGGTTTAGTTGGCAACTGGGATTGTATTGCTTTTGATGAAGTTGGTGGTATGGCTGGTGCTACAATGGAATTTGTTCAAACAATGAAAACATATATGGCAAATGGTAATTTTGCTTTAGGCGTTGATTCTATTAACGCTGATGCTTCAATTGCTTTTGAAGGTAATACATTTAGAACTTTAGCTGATATGATTAGAACTTCACATTTATTTGAGCCATTCCCAGAAAGTTTCAATAATGATTCTGCATTCTTTGATAGAATTAATGCTTATTTACCTGGTTGGGAAACGCCTAAACTAAAAGAGAGCTTATTTACTAAAGGATTTGGTCTTATTTCAGACTGCCTATCAGAGTATTGTCACGCAATGAGAAAATATGATTTTACTAGTAATTTCATGCAATATTACTCATTAAATAAGAACTTTAATACTCGTGATGACAAAGCTGTCACAAAAACTTTCTCTGGACTTGTAAAACTCGTATATCCTGATGAAATTATGACAAAAGAAGATGTTAAAGAATTATTAGAATATGCAGTTGAAGGTAGAAGAAGAGTTAAAGAACAACTTAAGAAAATGAGTCCATCTGAATTTAATACAGTAAGTTTGGGATTTATTGATAAAGAAACAAATGAAGAAATAATTGTTAATGTTCCAGAACAACCTGAATCAACATTAGTTTCAGAAGCGTTTGAACCAGCTGGATTTGTATATGCAATTGGTAGATCAATTAAAGATCAAATTGGTGTATATAAATTAGAGAATAATGTTCTTGCTGGTCAAGGAAAATTTGATTCTAAAAATATTGAAGGTTTAGGAACAAATAAAACAGTTAAAGATAGTATGAATGCTGCATTTGTTGAATTTGGTAAGCATACAAAAGAAGTAGTAGCTAAATCTCCAAATGAGTATGACTATACATTATATTTCAATGATTTACAAAATAAAGGTGTAAGTGATGAAGTATCTGTTGCTGAAGTTGTTGGCTTATGCTCTGCAATCGCAAACGTTCCTGTTAAACCATCTATGCCAATTGTTGGCAGAGTTGTAGTTTCAGGTACAATGATGCCTTTAACAACTAGTTTAAATGATATTGTTGTTGCTGCAGTTAATGCTGGTGCTAAAAAGATCATGCTTCCTGATGAATGTAAAGGTAAGTTTGAAGCATTATCAGTTGATACTAGAAAAGATTTGGTTGCTATATTCTATTCAACACCAATAGATGCAGCTAAAAAAGCCTTAGGATTGGGGGATTAATATGATTAGAGAGGAATATATTGAAGAGATAAAGAAACATATATTATCTGCTAGAATTGAAAAAGTTTATAATGCTGATTTGGTTGTGAAGAATAATGGTGAGAACTCTTTAATTTTTCCTTCTTTTAATCAAATCATCGAATACGTAAACAAAGCAAGTAACGTTGATAAGTTTTTTGAAAGAATCAATACAACTTTAGATAATTATGATAAGTATGTTAAAGGCAATAATGTTAGCAAAATTAAAGTTACACTAGAGCCGCTTGAAAAAAGAATCAAAGTATCTGAAGAGACTATAAATAAGTTATTGGATAAATTTGATGAGTCTTTAAATTTCCAAGAATTTAGTAAGTATGATATTAAAAAAATAACGTCACTAACTTTTAATGATGAATACTCAGATTCACTAAATTTCTTATTTGATTTGCTTGTTAAATTATCCAAAAAAGTAAAAGATTACATTGTAAAGAATTCAATATGGAATACTGCTTATAAAGTAGATTTTGAAGAATCTATAAAAGATTTTAAGAAGGATGAACCAATAAAAGTATTATCAACAATCAATGACAAAGAAAAGAAAATCATTGATAAAGTATATGTTCCAGACTTTTTGTCAGATGGAACTGAAGACTTAAATGAAATGATGAAGTCTTTTTGGCTTGGTTTATCTGCATTACTATATTTCTCAAAACCTTTAGAACATGTTACATATGAAGTTGAGGTTAGCACTGTTAAAGATATTAAAGATTGGTTAAAAGATAAGGTTGCTAATCATTATGTAGCATTAGATACTTTGCTTTCAGATCAATCAACATTCAAGAATTATTCAGATATAGAAATAAGAGAAATATATGAAAAAATAAATAAAATCAAAATTCCTAAAGAAATTAATCCTAGAAGTGAATCTGATATGCCAAATAAAAAATGTAAGGCAGAGCAAAGATTAGCTGAATTAATTGGTTTAGATAGTGTTAAAGAAGCAGTTAATAAGATTGTTGCATATACTAAAGCATCTAAAGGTAGTAGTAGTTTAAATCTTCATATGGCTTTCTATGGTAACCCTGGTACAGGTAAAACTGAAGTTGGAAAACTTATTGGTGAAATTTTATATGAAAATGGCGTATTACCTAAAAAAGTATGTATTGAAGCAACTAGATCTGATTTGGTTGGTCAATATATTGGTGAAACAGCACTAAAAACTCAAGCATTAATTCAAAAGGCAATGGGTGGAGTTTTATTTATTGACGAGGCATATTCACTTGCTATTGAAGGCGATTCAATAGATTTTGGTAATGAAGCAGTTGCTGAGCTAATAAAAGAAATGGAAGATAAGAAAGGTAAATTCTGTGTAATTTTAGCAGGATATAAGAATAAACTATCAAAAATGTTAGCCACTAATCCAGGATTTAATTCTAGAATTCAATTCCATTTAGATTTTGAAAATTTTAATAGAGATGAAATGTGTGACATTATTAAGTTAATGCTTGATAAAGATGGGTATATAGTCACTGAAGATGCATTGAATAAGATGTTAGATATTGTAGACGTATTAAGAAAGAATCCTGATTTTGCAAATGCAAGAGATGCTAGAAATATTATTCAACAATGTGTAATGTGTTTAAACGTTAGAACAGGTGATCCTAATGATAAGACAATAACATTAGAAGATGTTAATAAATATATCCAAGATGCTAAACTTAATTTACCTACCGGACAATCAACAAAGAAAGTTTTATCTGGAGAAGAAGAACTAAACGAGTTGATAGGATTAGAGAATGTAAAGACTAGTGTAAAAAAGATCAGAGCATATGCTAAAAAGAATAAAGGAGCTTCAAATCTAAATTTACACATGGCATTTACTGGTAATCCTGGTACAGGTAAAACTGAAGTTGCTCATATTATATCTAGAGGCCTATATGAAGCTGGTGTATTACCTGAAGCTAAAGTTATTATTGGTAATAGAGAAACATTAGTAGGTCAATATGTTGGACAGACTGCAATAAAAACAAAAGAAGCAGTTCAAAAGGCAATGGGTGGTGTTCTATTCATAGATGAAGCATATTCTTTAAGCTCTGATGCAGGTGGTGCACATGATTTTGGTGCAGAAGCTATTGCAACACTTATCGATGAAATGGAAAACAATAAGGGCAAGTTCTGTGTAATTGTTGCAGGATATGAGATGCCATTAAAACAAATGGTTGCATCTAATCCAGGATTTAATTCTAGAATCCAATTCTGGATTAATTTTCCTGATTATTCTAGGGATGAACTTAAAGCTATTATTCTTAGATTCTTATCTAAAGAGAGTGTTAAATATACGATTACTGATGATGCTTTAGAAGAAATGCTTGATATTACTGACTATTATCGTAGTATGAGTGATTTTGCTAATGCTAGAACAGTTAGAAAAATGTTACAAGATATTATCATGAATCAAAACCTAAGAGTTGAAGATGAGTTAGATAATAACGAAATAACAATAGATGATGTATTACAGTATGCCAAAGACAATGACTTATCAAAACAGTCAAAGGTTGATGCTAATGAAGGCGTAGATAAAGATGCAATTATTAGTCATATAATTGAGTGTTCAAAGTCTTTTGATGCTACAAAAATTGATAATAATTATTATGAGCAAGCAGTCGTATCTATTTCTGACGAATCATCACAAGGTACAGGGTTTATTATTACACCAGCTGGACTTTGTATGACATGTGCTCATTGTCTAAAAACAGATGGTACACAACAAAAAGCGAGAGTAATAATAGCACTTGATGATGGACAAAAGATTGCTAATTATGTTGATTTCAATATTTTATTTATCGATACCTTCAATGACTTTGCGTTGATAGAGTTGCAAACTATTGGTTTTAATTATAAATATTTGCCTCTGGAATTAGATTATAACGTAAGACTAGATTCTTTACGTGAGTTTATTATGGCAGGATATCCATTTGGTGGAGAGTCATTTAGCAAGATATCATTAACTAAAGGCTCAATTGCTAGTGTTAACAAAGTTGATGGAAGAACAGTTATTTTTGCAAATATGTTTGGTAAACCAGGTAGTTCAGGATCGCCTGTTATAGATATTGATAGTAAAAAAGTAATAGGCATTTTCTGGGGAGGAATTTCAAAGCCTGAATATGGAGAAAAAATAAATTGCTTTACTCCTAGTGATATTATTTGGAAATCATTGAGGAAATGATAATTTATGAATAGATTAATTGATATTTTTGAAAAAGAAACCGAATGCGAGTATAAAGATAATGTATATTCGGTTCGTGATAATGGATCTGTCATGAGACATCCTCAAGAAGGAAAGAAGCCTAGACCTTTAGATAATAAATGGACATTTGGAACAATTAATATTCAAAAAGGATATACCATGATTGGTTCAGAACCAGTTCACCGTATAGTTGCAACTGCATTTCTTGGTGAAGCTCCAAGTAAAAGCCATGTCGTAGATCATATTGATACTAATAGGCAAAACAATAGACCTGAAAACTTAAGATGGGTAACCCGATTAGAAAATATAGTTTTGAATGAAATCACACGTAAGAAATTAGAATTATTATGTGGATGCACTATCGATGAAATATTGAGTGATTTATCTATACTAAGAAATAAGAATCTTACACCACAATTTGAGTGGATGAGAGCAGTTTCTAAAGAAGAAGCTGAACAATCACTTGCTACTTGGAGAAAGTGGGTATCAGAAGTAAAAGAAAGAAAAGAATATGATAAGGTTTCAACTCAATATTTCAAATATAGAAATGGCCCTAATGCTATGGTTTATCCATTAGAACCTATTGGTGGTGAATTATCATTACAATCATATTTCGATAATTTAAGAGTTAATAAAACATTTTGTTATAAAGATTACAACAGTGGAAGAGCAACTTATAAAATCTTAGAGTATTTTTTAAATGAGAAAACAGGAGTTTTATCAGTTGCTACTACTAGTTCAGGTGGAATTAAGTCTCTTTATTTAACTAGTATAACTTTAGTTGATAATGAATATTTATATGATACTAGAAGCTTTTTCTCACCTGATGGATTGGAAAAGTACATGACAATTGCTAAAGGTGAAGAATGGAAAGGTGGAGATGTTATTGATGATTTCTGCTAAACGTTCTTTATTTTCATTGGTTTTATTATTCATATTCATGATACTACTAACATCATGTGGCAAATCAAATAATTCATTTACTCCATCAAATACTGATGAACCTAGTACAACAATTACTACTTCATCGGATGATAATCCAACACCTACAACCAAAGAAGAGGATGAAACTGCTAATATGACATTAACATTAATAATAGGAAATACTTTAGTTGATGTATTTTGGTTAGATAATGAATCAGTAAAAGATTTAAAGAAACATGCTAAAGATGGATTAACTATTGAATTACATCAATATGGTGATTTTGAACAGACTGGTTTATTAGGATTTACTCTTGCTAGTAATGATACACAAATGAGTGTAGGCCCAGGAGATATTGTTTTATATAACTCAAATCAAATATGCTTATATTATGATAATAATAGTTGGTCATTTACTAAACT
>ENA-UPXM01003103-UPXM01003103.1-activated-sludge-metagenome-genome-assembly--contig:-NODE-3103-length-18542-cov-5.430735_pt1 | contig 18542 bp, 13 predicted proteins | sample MGYA00238178_ERZ772708 | MGnify/ENA primary metagenome ERZ772708 (study PRJEB29002, sample SAMN05720212) | activated sludge metagenome | isolation source: anaerobic digester from wastewater... | reverse complement strand
CGCTTCCGAAATCATACGCCCGGCCAGCGACGCATCGCCCGACTGCCGCGCAAGAGAGACCAGGCCCGCCATGGCGCGGCCGAACAGGTGCGCGTCCGACTTCATTTCCGCCTCGAAGATTTCAACATCCTTCTCCACGGAGAGATACCCATCGATCACCAGGACGGCGATGAGCCCCAGGACGACGAGGGATACCAGTTTGGCCGCCAGTTTCATCCGATTCTCCAGGCAGGGAATCCGCAATCAGGGGATCCGTGACGTCATTTCACTTCAAATAATATGAAATGTCTGATATTCTTTACAAGATATAATCGATCTTCCTCAAAAATATCAACCTTCATGCATCCGTGGATGCGAGCCGCAACGATCTTCGTTTCAAGCGGGGAAGATGGCTCAAAAAGGTTCCCATTACCTTTCCTTGCTCTTCGGGCTCCTCCTTTTCTCCGGGGCCCTCCTGGTTTTGTCTCATGAGCTGAAGGCCTACCACCTGAAGGACATCCTGAGGAATTTCCACGACATTCCCATCTCCAGGATTGCCCTGGCGCTGGCGATCACGACCGGCGGCTATCTCACCATGACCGTGTACGACACGCTCGCCCTGCGCTACATCAGACATCCCCTGTCCTACGGGAAAATCATCCTGGTGGCCTTCACCGGGTACGCCTTCGGCAACAATATCGGTCTTTCCATGATCGCGGGCGCGTCGATCCGGTATTACCTCTATTCCCTTCTTGGACTGACTTCCCTTGAAATCACCCGGCTGGTCGCTTTCTGCGTAACCGCCGTGTGGCTCGGATTTCTCGCCCTCGGAGGCATCGTTTTTCTCCTCCACCCCGTCTCCATCCCCCCGTCGCTTCATCTCCCGTTCACCGTGCCCGTCCCGCTGGGCATCCTTCTCCTCTCGGTGGTTCTTCTTTACCTGGCGGGAAGCCTGTTCCGGAAAAAACCGGTCCGGATCTGGAAATGGTCCTGGGCCGTCCCGGCATTCCGTCTCGCCGTGGTCCAGGTGGGCGTCGCGACGGCGGACTGGTTTCTGGCGGGGCTCGCCCTTTACATGCTGATGCCCCCTTCCGGGACCATGCCGCTCCTGGTTTTTCTGAGCATTTATCTGATGTCGCAGCTCGCCGGGCTGGTCAGCCAGGTCCCCGGCGGCCTGGGCGTATTCGAGACCGTGTTTCTCGTCCTGGCCTCGCCATCGGGCCATTCGCCGGAGATCTTCGCCGCCCTGATCGTATACCGCGGGCTGTACTACCTCCTGCCCTTCGGGATCGCCATCGTGCTTCTGGCCTTGCAGGAAGCCGTTCTCGAGAGAAAACGATTCCTTTGGCTCGCCGCTTCGCTGCGGAACTGGATTCCCCGGTTCGTTCCGAACATCGCCGCCATCCTGGCGTTTGCCGGGGGGGTCCTTCTTCTCTTCTCAGGGGCGACGCCTTCCATCACATCCCGCATGGCGTGGCTCGGGCACGTTCTGCCGTTGCCCGCCATCGAAGTCTCCCACTTCCTGGGGAGCATTGCCGGGGCCCTCTTGCTGATCGTCGCCAGGGGCCTGTGGAGGAGGATCGAAGCGGCCTGGGCCGCCGCGACGGCGCTTCTCGGCGCGGGCATCCTGCTGTCCCTCGCGAAGGGCATGGATTACGAGGAAGCGCTCGCCCTCTTTCTCCTGTTCCTCATCCTCCTGCCCTGCCGCAGGTTCTTCTATCGGAAGTCCACCCTCGTGGAAATGCGGTTCTCCTCATACTGGACGTCCGCCGTCGCCCTTGCCGTCCTGTCCTCCCTGTGGCTCCTGTTCTTTTCCTTCAAGCACGTCGACTACTCTCATGAACTGTGGTGGCAGTTCACGTTCGACGGGGACGCCCCCCGGTCCATGCGGGCCGCCGCGGGAAGCGCCGCGGCCGTCCTTCTTTACGCCTTCGCCAGGCTTCTTCACCCCCCGTCGAAGACGGCCGGGATTCCCGGCAGGGAGGAGCATGACCGGATCGTCTCCATCGTCCGGCAATCCCCGAGGACCTATGCCTGCCTCGCCCTCCTGGGAGACAAGACCTTTTTGTTCAACGAGGGGAAGACCGCCTTCGTCATGTACGGCGTGGAGGGACGAAGCTGGATCTCCATGGGGGATCCCGTGGGGCCCCGCGCCGAACGGGCGGAACTCGCATGGAAATTCCGGGACATGGCCGACCAGGTGGACGGCTGGACCGTTTTTTATGAAGTCGGTTCCGAAAGCCTCCCGCTCTACATCGACCTGGGACTGACCGTTTTCAATTTCGGGGAGGAGGCGGTGGTGCCCCTGGAGACCTTCAGCCTCGAAGGCGCTGAAAGAAAAGGCCTTCGCCACGAGAAAAACAGGCTGGAAAAGGAAGGCTGCAGTTTCGAAATTCTTGACGTGGAACGGATTCCCGACTTTCTGCCCCGGCTGAAAGAGGTCTCCGATGCATGGCTCGCGGAAAAGAAGGCAGGGGAAAAAGGGTTTTCCCTCGGGCGTTTCTCGGAACCGTACATGAAACAGTTCCCCGCCGCCGTCGTCCACCGGAACGGCCGCATCGTCGCATTCGCCAACCTCTGGCCCGGCGGGCGGAAGGAGGAGATTTCCGTCGATCTCATGCGGTATCACCCCGATGCCCCCCGCGGCGTCATGGAGTATCTTTTCCTCGAGGTCATGCTGTGGGGAAAGGCGGCGGGATACAAAACGTTCAATCTCGGCATGGCGCCACTCTCCGGCCTGGACACCCTGGACCAGGCCCACCTGTGGAACCGGCTCGGCAACTACCTGTTTCATCACGGGGAGCACTTCTACAACTTTCAGGGATTGCGGCGGTACAAGGAAAAATTCGATCCGGTGTGGCACCCCAAGTATCTCGCCTGTCCCGCGGGGCTGGCCCTGCCGAAAATCCTGATGAACCTGGCGACCCTCGTCGCCGGGGCGGGAGGTCGAAGAACAGGACGGACAGGCGGTGGAGACGCCGGAACGGGAAAACGACTTGAAGAACAACCTCTTGGTGTGAGATAATGAAATATGACGAATCTTGAACCATGATTGTTTCAACGCCATGGCATGATGAAGTCGTAAAAAGGTCCATTCAACACTTTTTCGAACGGCAAAGTAAAAAGTTCCATAGGCAAGGCGCCAGAATCTCGAGGAATGAGGCGTACTGATGGTACGTCAAAGGGTCGAGGGAGGCAGGGGAACGCAGCATATGGGCTTTTTACGAAACCGTCAAGGCATGATCCGGAAACATCTTCCCTGAGTATGACGGATGGATGGAATGATTCATGAATCGTGGCAGGGTGTCGGGTCCATTGTCAACCAACCAGAGCGAAAGGAGCTAAAAACATGTTCGCACCGAAAAACATTCTCGTTCCCACGGATTTTTCCGTTTACTCGGACCATGCGCTGAAGGAGGCCGTCGACATCGCGATCCAGAACAAATCGAAAATCCACCTTCTTCACGTCGTCGATGAAATCGTCCAGTGCGCCGTCGATTACTGCCTCGACGTCTCCCTGGTGGAGCAGGCGGAAAAGCAGAGCATGAAATTCGCGGAGGAAAAGCTTCGGAAGGAAGCCGCGGCCCTCGCCGCGTCCGGGAAAGTCGAGATCGTCTTCGACATCAGGAAAGGGGACACGGTGAAGGTGATCCTGGAGGAAGAGGAAAAGAGGGGGATCGACCTGATCGTCATCGCCTCCCACGGCAGCAAGGGGCTGCTTCACCGCATCGGAAGCGTTTCCGAGAGGGTGCTGCGGTACGCCAAGGCTCCCGTCATGCTGGTCAAGTAACCCAGACGGCGACAAAGGGGCGGAATCGACGAAAGGCAACCCTGCGGGAAACGGGGTTGCCTTTTTTCATGGGCCCGCCCGTTCCGGAACGACCGCCCGGAAGTCCCCTCCCCTGACACCCCTGCTTTTCCTCTTCCCCCTTTTCCAGTCTGGCGAGAACCCGCTGGAGGATCATGGCCGTCGCCAGGGAATCGCCCAGGGCCGAGTGCCGCCGGGGAAAACGGTTTCCCCGTCGATCCGGCGCCCACCGGAGAAACACCGATGCCATGGGCGGGCCTTTTTTCCGGAAAGCCTTCTCCCTCTTCCGGCGAAAGTGTCGTAGAAGTCCGATGACAACTTCAGACGGAATCGAATTGCGGGAAAAGCGATCCTGCCGCAAGCTATATGCAAGGATAGCGTCCCATGGCGTTGTCCAACGTCCCGGGGCCGCGACCCGGAAGATGGAACGGCCGGAAAGCGTCTTCGGAGGCATCGTTCCGATGAAGAGGCGATTGAAAGCACGGATCCCGTGTGGACGGGAGAATTACATGACGACACCGGTGCAGCAGAAAATCAGAGATCAGAAAAGGACACCGGAACAGATTGCGCAGAGGGTCCAATCGGGCGACCGGGTCAACCACGGGAGCACCGGCGGCGATTCCACGGTTTGTACGGAGGCTGCAGCGAGGCGGCCCGGCTGCCGGCGCCGTGATCCGACCTGCGAGAAGCGCCGGAATTTCAAGATCCCCATGGGAAGCGCCGTGTGGGGCTATGACTGGGATCAGGGGTTCCAGAGCGGAAAGTGACCCGCCGTTTCCCCGGGAGGGGAGATCCCCGCAGGAAGCCGAAGGCCGTCCGGGCCCGTCGGGCAAAGGGAGGCCCGGTTTCCTTGAGACAGGGGAAAACCGTTGGAACACGGACCGGTGGTTTGAATACCGTCACACCATAAGGAAAGGAGATTTATCATGGCATTGGATTTCACCTTCACCGAAGAACAGACAATGCTCGAGGACCAGGTTTACCGCTGGGCCTCGACATGGCTGGAACCACAGATGGAGCACATGTATGAAGAAGACAAGATGCCCCCGGAGATTTTCAAGGAACTGGGGAATCTCGGCGTGAACGGAATCGTCTTTCCCGAGAAGTACGGCGGCGCCGCCCTCGGCTACGTGGAAACCCTTCTCGTCTATGAAACCATCGCCCGCGTCAGCAACGCCCTCTCCATGACGGTCGGCGCGAGCCAGACCCTGTGCTTCGACAATTTCCGCCGGAACGCCACGGAGGCGCAAAGAGAATATGTTCTCCCCAAGGCCTGCAGCGGCGAGTGGATCGGCTGTCTCGGCATCACCGAGCCCAACGCGGGCTCCGACGCCATGTCCATGTCCACCAAGGCCGAGAAGAAGGGCGACAAGTGGGTCATCAACGGTGCCAAGACCTTCATCACCAACGCGCCGGTCGCCCAGTTCATGACCTTCTATGCGAAGACGGACCCCGCCGCGGGCCCCAAGGGCATCAGCGCCTTCTGCTTCGAGTTCGACAAGGTCAAGGGCTGCAGGGTCGACAAGATCAAGAAATGGGGCATGAGGACCTCCCCCACGGGTCTCGTCACCTTCGAGGACATGGAACTTCCCGAGGAAAACCTGATCGGAGGCCTGAACAAGGGCGTGGCCATCCTCACGAGCGGTCTCTGCACCGAGCGCATCACCCTCTCGGGCTGCACCCTCGGCGGCCAGAGGGCGTGCCTCGAAATCAGCCTGAAGTACGCGAAGGAAAGGGTCCAGTTCGGCAAGCCCATCGCCTCCTTCCAGATGATCCAGGAAAAGCTGGCGAACATGTACTGCGGCTACAAGGCCGGCAAGTGGCTGGCCTACAGCGCCGCCGCTTACTGCGACACGCTGGAGCACAAGTCCGGCGGCAAGGGAACGGACCTCGACCGGATGGCCGCGGCATCCCTGCTGTACACGGGCGAGATGGGAACGAAGATCGGCCTCGACGCCATCCAGATCCACGGCGGCTACGGCTATTGCACCGAGTACGCCATTTCCCGCCATTTCCTGGATCAGAAACTGTGGGAAATCGGCGCCGGCACGTCGGAAATCCGCCGCACGATCATCGCCCGCGAGCTGATGCGCGACGACTTCAAAAGCGGTCTGTAATCGCAGGGGCCCTGCATCCACCTGCCTGAACGGGGAAGGCCGTGTCGAAAGACACGGCCTTCCTCGTCAAATGCCTTCTCATCCCGGCGCACAGAGCGCTTCAGGCGTTCCCGCCGCAGGCCGGGGATGATTCGCCCCCGCACGTCCGTGCGTCCCGCGGGCGGCGGGGGTGTCAGTTTCCGCCGGGCTTCTTTTCGTAGCTGGTGGGACCGTTTTCATAACCCACCGTTTTGAGCCACCAGGCGGGGTAGAACACGGGCTGGGCGACGCCGAGCGTCGTGTTCACGTACCCGTCGTTGTATTTGACGTAGAGGTGCCCGGCAAGCTTCCACCATTCCTTGAGCACCCGCGCGGCGATATCCTCCGAATACCGGGTCAGAAGGGCCCGGGCGCCTTTCTTGTCCCCTGCCTTCCACAGGGCCGCCGCCCGCGCTTCAAGCTCCTGCTGCGCTCCGAAGGCGTCGGCCTCGAAGCGGTCCCTCACCGCGTGGATGTCCTGGATCATGTAGGAATACTTGAGCATGGCGTAGTTGGCCACATAGTTGAAAGCCATCCACAGGCTCTTCCATTCGAAGGACAGGAGGTCCCCCCGCTGGACGATCTCGGGCAGGGTCGTCGCTCCCGCGTAAAAGGGCATCAGGACGGCGGTGGCGGGCCGGTCGGGACCGAACCAGGTCAGGCCGCCGATGGGATCCGGAAGCGATCCCCGGGACTGGTTCACATAGGCGTAAACGCACCGGTAGATGTTGAGCGGCCGTTCGAATTCCCCGTTGAGCGGCGTCAGGCGCCCTTCCTTGTCCGCCACGCTCTCGGCCTGTCCTTCGAAACGGTTCGGATTGCCGAAGGGACCGGCCGCAAGGCCCTTCGTCATATCGAATTCGGTTCCCTCGTAGTTGTCCCGGTGTATGGAAAAAATGTTCGCCACGGCCAGCTTCTGGTCGGGCTTGACGGCGAAGGGGTATTTTCTCGTGAACGCCCCTTCCACCCAGGCGGGCAGGTCCAGCGAGGGTGCGACAAGGGACTGGGCCCGCCAGACCCTTCTCAGGGAGTAGTAGGGGTGGTGGAACTCGCCGTCGCCATAGACGCGGGCCCAGTCCAGGGGGCCGTCTTCGGGCTTCCACCAGCCCTTTTTTTGCGCCACGTCAAAGATATTGGAGGAGTACATCATGTCCCCGGCGTCCTTGCGCACGTCGCGGATGCGGAACTGGTTGGCCGCCACGAAGAAACCGTCGTCGGGCACGCGCTGGGCAATCCAGACGCCGTCCGTTCCGTTCATGTCGTAGCCGCACATCTCCATGACCCACCCTTCCTTCGGATCGGCGACAGTCAGGGTTTCGCCCGTTCCATAGTAACCGTATTTCTCGATGAGCTGCCCCATGAGCCTGATGGCCTCGCGGGCCGTTTTGCACCGTTCCAGGGCGACCCGGGAGAGTTCCGCCGAATAGAAGATGCGCTTCTTCGGTTCCGGCTCCGGGTGCACCTTGGCCTTGTCGGTGCACTCGCCGATGGAGAGCTGGTGTTCGTTCATGATGCCGTAATTGGCGTCGAAGTAAGCGTAGGTGTGGGGCACCTGGGGGATGAATCCCAGGGGCACGCTGGGCGGAACGCCCGGCGTGTCGTAGCCCGGACCCCGGTCCTTGGTCATGATCCGCTGCGTTTCGCTCGCCCCCCACTGGGGTTTGTAGTCCAGGGCGCAGTTGGAGTAAAAAACGGCCCGAAGCGCCCCGGCCTTGTGGTCCATTGCCGGGACATGGATCATCCGGGCGTCGCCCAGGCCGTCGTCCGAGTGGGACACCATGACCGATCCGTCCGCCGATGCCGCCCGTCCGACGACCGTTACGGTGCAGGCATCCGCCGGGCCGCAAACGGCCCAACCCACGACCACCAGCATCAATGCAAGGATTTTCCTCATTGGTTTTCCTTTCCTGATAAGGTTTTACGACCCGGCACCCGGAACGGATGCGGCCAATTCGTCGATTTTTTCTCTACCATGCCGTTTTCCCGGCGGCAAATCAAGCTCAGGGAGTGCCGGCATCCGTCCGGCCGTCCCTTGCCCGGCAAACACAGTCGTCTTCGGGAAGTCCCTCCGGGATGAAACGCCGACCCCCCGATCATCTTCTCCCTGACGGGTCCCCCCCAATCCTCCGACATCGCCGCCGTCCCTGCCGGCCGTGGAAGGTCTCCCGTCCGGTCCTTCACCGGAGCTTTCCTGTCCCATCGATCCGGCACTCGATCCAGGGGCCAGGCCCCTTTCCCGATCCGTGCCGCCCCCCCGCTTCAACAACGGTCTAACAGTCGACCATCGTCACCCCCAGACCGCCGGTGCCCATCTCCCTGTAAGCCTGCGGCAGGGCTTTCCCGGTCTCCAGCATGGCCGCAATGACCCGGTCCAGATCCTCCCAGTGCTGCGAGGCGATTTCGTTCGTTGCGATAAGATAGGCGTTGTACGCCTTGACGGCGCCGAATGCATTCCGTTCAATGCAGGGAATCAGGACAAATCCTCCCACGGGATCGCAGGACATGCCCAGATGGTGTTCCAGAGCGATGGTCGCCGCAACCTCGGTGGTTTCCAGCGAGGCGCCGCCGGCATAGGTGATCATGGCCGCCGCCATGGCCGAGGCGACACCGATTTCACCCTGACACCCCACCTCGGCACCGGCGACACTGGCGTTGTTCTTGCAGAGAAAACCGACCAGCGCGGCCGCCATCAGCCCCCTGCGCATGGTATCCTGCGGATACTTCAGATGGTGTCTCATCACATAGGCGATCGCCGGGATGGTGCCGGCCGAACCAAGGGTCGGCGCCGTCACCGCCAGACGTCCGGCAGCGTTGCCTTCGGACACTGCAAGGGCATAACTGCTCAGCAATCCCATGAAACTGTCCCCGCCTTTCATTTTCAGCGCCTGCCGGTGAATGCGCCCGGCTTTGCGATGAATTTCGAACGGCCCCGGCAGAACGCCCTCCTCATCGAGATTCCGGCGCACCCCGTCGTCCATCGTCTCGAGCACCTGGTCCAGCCGGGACAGGATGTTCTTTTCATCGACACCCATGACCGCCATGTCGTTTTCCAGGATGATCTCGTGGAGCGCTTTTCCCCGTTCCGCGGCGAGGCGGCGGAAGGCGGTCATGCTTCCGTACGGATGAACGGGTTTTCCCCGGACTTCAGGCTCCTGTCCCTTCCACTGAAAGAAGCCTCCGCCGGTGGAGTAATATTCCAGCGAGAAGATCTCCACATCCCCGTCGCCGACCAGATGCATTCCCAGAGTGTTGACAAAGGGAAAGTCGTGTTCGATCCTGTCCCAGACGATGTTTTGCCGGCCGATGGTGAAATCCACACCGTTGATGGTGGTCGTGTAAGTCCTTGTTTCGTCGGCAAGCTCCTCCATGAGCTTTGTGTCGCAGGTCTCGGGTTTCTGGCCGAGAAGGCCGGCGATGACGGCGCGGTCCGTCCGATGGCCTTTTCCGGTGCTGCTCAGGCTCCCGTAAAGCCGGGCCTTGATCGTCTTCCCCCTGGACAGCCGTTCCCGGGGAAGCGCCGACAATGTTTCCCTGAAATGAGCGGCGATCCGGATCGGGGCAATGGTGTGAGAACTGGAGGGGCCCGGGCCGATCTTGAAAAAATCGCTCAGCGAGGTCTGAATGACCTCTGCGGGCGCACCGGCATAGCACCTGACCCCGGCCCTTCCCGAAAGGGCGGAGGCGGGAATTCCCCGCGCACACGACGGAACGCCTCTCAGCATGACGCCGACCCCGGCGGAAGAAATCAGCGCGACCTTGATGAAATCACGTCGATCCATGACAACACCTCCTTCAAGTTTCTCTGGAAAAAGGCTATTCCCGACATGGAAGCGCTGTGTGCCCACTACCGTATCCCGGAAGCGGTGACCGGAGCGATTCCCCCATTTTTACTATTATTGGCATATTTCGGAAAAACTTGAGCGGGAACAAACACGTCCCGGTTATCCCCGACTTTTCCATCCCATCGGCGGTGTCATGAACGGTTGTTTTCTTATGTTCCGATTCTTCTTTGACACATCAACCTCCCTATGCTACCAGATTCCCATGGGATTGTGCACCGGGGCAACGAAAATGCACTCCTTCCGGCATCAAGCAGCATGTGATCCCCCCACCGGGAATCAATCCGACGGGGGGATCTCCGGGAGAGAGGAAAGCCCCGGCCCATGTGCAAAACCTCAGCGGAGGCCAAAAGACGGGGGCCGGCCCCCCGCCGCGTCCCTCTTGTCCGCCGCGTATTGCATTGAATCGAAAGACCGACAGCCATTCGTCCGCAGACCGAGATGTCACGCAGATACCAGGATTATTCCTTCAGGGTCGCCGAGGTCGAGGGCCGTGTGCTCACCCGCCTGATCGGCGCCGTCGACAAGGGAAAAGATGAACGCTCCCCATGCGTGGTCTTCGCGGAATTTGACGGGGCTGATGCCTGGCACCGGTTCTTCCTGCAGGCGCAGATCGCCTTCTGGGAAACATGGGAGGACGGGGCCGTCGAAAGCGCGTTCGACGAACTCAGGGAGGACGATTTTCGATTGATCGACTACTCGGAGCGCGTCGGGGGATTGCCTCAGCGTCTGCTTTCGGCGGCTGCTTTCGAGAATGCGGACGCCCTGACGCATCTGCAGCTGGTTTTCGAATCGGGAGACCGGATGACGCTGGTGCCCGACTCGCCGGACATGGACGGCGGGTTCCACGTGGATTTCGGCTGAAGAAAGGAAAATGAAGCAGCTTTCGACATGGGTGTGGATCACGGTCGCACTGGTGAATTTCGGGGTGGGGGCCGTCGTCGGCAATACCTGCGCGTTCATGGCCGAAACCTATGCCAGGAACATGGGCGTCGTGCATCTCCCCATTCTCACGGAACGCGTCCTTACCGTGCCCTGGTGGCCGTATGGAATCGCCGCAATCGCCCTTCTCGCCGCCTTCCTGTCGGTCCGCACCAGGCCGGAAACAAAGGGCGTTCTGACAGCGGTCACCGTACTTCTGCTGGCGGAGATCGTCGCATTGACGCTTACCGCACTGGGGCTGTGCCTGCCGCTGTACATTCCGACGACGGTGCTGACGCCGTGAGGCGGCAAAAAGGGGGCCTTCACCCAACGGCCTGCCCGCCCTCCTGCCCTGTCAGGAGCACGCCGCAGCCCGCCCGTTCGGATGACCTTTCGCATCGACATCCATAACCTGCCGTTCCGAGAGGACCTTCCCGCCGGTCGGAACCCGGCCGTCATCCATGCAATCACCCCGTATGATTGAGGGAGTCCCGCCATGGCATTCATTCTTCAGCGCGATCGCTTCATGGTGCCATCCATCGATATTTCCTCGCGACGGGGCTCCTTCTCCTGTTATGGGGCTGCAACGGCGGGGGGACGCAGGGACAACCGCAGTTGACGGCCATCACCATCACGACCGAAATCACCTCCATTTCCGCCGGGCAATCGGTTCAGCTCAACGCAACGGGCACGTTCGACAGCAGCGAGACCCGCGACATCACCGGGTAAGTGACCTGGAGCAGCTCCGATACATCCATTGCCCCGATTTCAAATGAAACGGAGCATCCGGGACTTCTGACCGCGATCGCCCCCGGCGAGGTGACCGTCACGGCCGCATTTGAGGATTGCGAAACGGAAAAATCGTTCACGATTATATCGGCGACATGGATTAAATCCTTCGGAGGCTCCGAAAACATTGAACCGGACCCTTCCGGCCGATCGGGCACCGGATTGTACTGGGACGTGTATCTTCTGAAAGTGGATCCGGACGGAAACCTGATCTGGGAAAGCACGTGGGGAGAGCGGTCCGACGAATCCGGTCCTTACAATGAAAAGGCGCGGTCCGTCACTGAAGTTGCCGATGGCGGATTCATCATTACCGGAACGACCGATCATACGGAAACGATCGTCTCCGGTACGGAGGAAGACAGTCTTTTATTGCTCCGCGTCGACGAGAGCGGGGCCCCTATCTGGCGGAAGTCGTTTTCAGGGGGGCCGTTCGTGATCAGGCGCGGTCTTGACGTCCTGGAAGCACGGGAAGGCGGATTTGTGGTGCTGGAACAATCGATCGCCACCGCGCCCGCCGACGGTCTTTGCAGCGTGATGAAGACGGACCGGTCCGGCGATGTGGAGTGGAGTCGCATCTGCAAGCCCGGAGGCGGCAGATGGAGCGGCTTCGGCCTGGCAATCGCCGAAGCCGTCGATGACGGCGGTTACGTCATCGCGGGATACGATTATTGCGATTCTCTGAACGGGAATATGGGCATCGATCTGATGAAAATCGATCGCAGCGGGGAATTTCAATGGTACAAGTGCTATATGGAAGGCATGGGCGTTTCCGTTCAGAAGACCGGGGACGGCGGTTATGTCGTCCTGGGAAATTCACAGACGGGTTTCAACGCGAAGTCCGTCACGTTGATCAAAACGGACGATGACGGCCAGACGGACGGGGAATGAACGCCGTGATAGATTTCAAGGATTTTGCGCGTGCTCAGTAACGATATGGAATTGATGTAATCTCCGACGCTTCCCGATTCCGCGATGTACGAAAGGGTTCCGCCGACGAAATCACCGAACCGCGGCTGCAGGAATGAATGCAGGAAACAGGAAGAACTCCGGAGACAAGGGCGTAATTGGACGATCCCCCGCCGGGAGAGAAGCCGGGCGGGATAAGCTTCCAAAAACGGGACCCAATGGACTGGCATCATGGTTCCGGTTCATTCCATGTTTGCGGGGCAGGCAAGTCATCAGCAGGCGGCTCGATCACCGTCGGCATAATAATCGGCAACAATACGGTTGAAGATGTATAAACATCTTGACAATATCAATATATATTTATACTGTTACGAACAGCTAATTATCGGCATAAAGATCGGCAATGAATATGTGGGAATATGTTTCGCAAATGGAGCCTCTCTATCCTTCTTCGTCGCCCAGGCTTGTCGATATTGCCCGTGAGATTCTAAGCCGATCCGCAATCCTTGAAGGCCGTCTTCATCCGATCACGAAGAAATCGATTACGGAATTCCTGCGCATCACCAACAGCTATTACTCAAATCTCATAGAAGGACACAGCACACATCCGGTTGATATCGAGCGGGCCATGCGCAGGGATTATTCGAACGACCTGGCGAAAAGAAGCCTGCAGATGGAAAGTCTCGCGCACATCGAATGCCAGCGCAGGATTGAAGAACGGCTGGGGGCGGACCCGACCGAAAATATATCCAGCCCTGAATTCCTGAAATGGCTGCACCGGATCTTCTTTGAACAGCTTCCCTCCGAACTGCGACGTGCAAGAAACGAGGAGACCGGAGAAGAAATCGAGGTCATTCCGGGCGAGATCCGGCACAGGACGGTTAAAGTCGGGCGGCACATCGGTCCCGGCGAAAATGTCCTCCCTCAATTTCTCGATCGGTTTGCGTCCGTTTATCACCCTGAATCATTCCACGGGATCGATCCTCTAGTGGCCGCACCAGCGGCCCATCACCGCCTGACCTGGATTCACCCTTTCCTGGACGGAAACGGACGGGTAGCACGCCTTCACACGGACGCATGGTTCATGAAGCTGCCCCTCCCGGGGTACGGATTGTGGAACATCAGTCGCGGCATTGCGCGGCAAAAGCGCGGATACACTTCCGCTCTTGTCCGGGCCGATGCCCCGCGTCAAGGCGATCTGAACGGCCGCGGCAATCTTTCACAAAAAGGATTGACATATTTCTGCGAATTTTTCTTCGAAGTCTGCCTGGATCAAATCGACTACATGGGCGGAATGCTTGCCCTGGATGGTCTTCTCGAAAGGATCCGGGGCTATGTAAACCTCAGGAAGGAGAAATCAATAGCGCCCCCCCTGCCGGCGTCGCCTCCTCTGAAAAAAGAGGCCGCATACATGCTCCAGGATGTGCTCCTGCGCGGGGAAGCGGCCAGGGGAGACGTGATCCGCTGCTCGGGCATGGCCGAGAGGACAGGCAGAATCCTTCTGGGACAGCTTTTGCGGGAGGGACTCCTGGTATCAGACACCCCGAAAGGACCGGTGCGGTTCGGGTTCCCCGCTTCGGTCGCAGGATATCTTTTCCCGGACCTATATCCGATGACAGGTCATTAGAGCGCCCTTCCCCCGCCGGCAATCTGTCATATAATTCCGCTAAGTCAAAAAGGTAAGCATCTCAAGGCTTCACGGATATGAGACGCAACTATTCTCGTTAGCATTCTTTGCATCGCAATAAGAAAATCCAGCCTGCGATTTGCAGACGGTCAATTCGCAACTCTTCCGAATTCCCCACAGGATGGCGAGATCATCCCGTCGCGCCCCGTGCGGGCTCGTGGATTGAAACAGGCTGTGGTACGGCATTGTTGTTGTCAGGACTTCTATGGGCTTTGACGCCGGTGCAGGACAGTTCGGCACACAGGCCGTTTCCATATAGATAACTCCCACCGGCATCGTCCTGAACGTTGAACGGTTACAAATCCAGCCTGTTCCTCAAGCGTCATTCTCTACAAATTCGTTGAATCGCATACTCGATCCTACGGAAATGTGAGATTCCAGGATGGTTGCATCAACAGATTTCAATACAAATCATATGAAATACAATTATTTCAACAAAACTATTTCGAACGGTATGTTTATTGCTCGGAACCATGTGGGATCATTGCGACGGGAAACGATCCTTTGCACAATCATCGAGCGATAAAAGGAGAAAATCATGTGCGGTTTGGCAGGATGCTTTGGCGTCAGGGATGAAACGACCATTTCAAAAATGCTGGATGCGCTCGGTCATCGAGGACCGAACGACAGAGGCGTTCACAGCCGCGGGCAAATGGTGCTGGGTCATACGCGGTTGTCCATTGTCGATGTCGCCGGGGGACATCAGCCCATTCTGACGCGGAACGGAAGGAAGGGAATCATCTGTAACGGCGAGATTTACAATTTCAGGAAACTCAAAGAACCCCTGTTGTGCAAGTACCCTTTTCAGACGAATTCGGACACGGAAGTCATCCTGCACCTGTTCCAGGAAAAAGGTCCGGACTGTGTCGCCGATCTGGACGGCATGTTCTCCTTCGCCCTTTTCGATGACGACCATTTCATGCTGGCCCGGGATCCTGTCGGCATCAAGCCCCTGTACTACGGTTACCACCGGGACCATTTGTATTTCAGCTCCGAGTTGGGAGCCATGAGTCTTGCCGGCGTGGACGATGTCCATGAATTTCCGGCTGGCCACTATTACACCCCGGAGAATGGATTCGTCGAGTACTACCGTGTTCCCGAAATTCAGGATTCCCCGATTACCGACTGCCGGGAAGCCTGCCGCCTGATTCGGGAGACGTTTATCCATGCCGTCAGGAAACGGCTGCTTGCCGATCCGACGGTTCCGGTCGGGGCCTTTTGCAGCGGCGGTCTCGACAGCAGCATCATTGCCGCCATAGCGGCGGACGAGATTCCCCGTCTCCACACCTTTGCCGTCGGCATGGAGGATTCGGGCGGAGATGTGAGTGACGACATCAAGGCGGCCCGGATCGCCGCCGGCCATATCGGGTCCGACCATCACGAACTCATTTTTACCGAGGAAGAATATTACGATGCGCTGCCCGTGGTAATCAAAAAACTGGAGAGTTACGATCCGTCCCTCGTGCGGTGCGCCGTTCCCTGCTACTTCACCTGCAAACTGGCGGCCGAGCATGTGACCGTCGTTCTCACCGGCGAGGGCGCCGACGAGGTGTTCGCCGGTTATCATTACATGAAGAATTTTCCTCTCGACACGGTCAATGCCGAGGCCCGTAGATTGATTGCCGGTCTTCACAATATCAATCTCCAGCGGGCGGACCGCATGGGCATGCTCTTCAGCCTCGAACTCAGGGTTCCCTTTCTGGACGTTGCCATGATCGATCTCGCCATGAAGATACCGCCCGAATTTAAAATACGGGAGCACAATGGCGAAAAGATCGAGAAGTGGATTCTCCGGAAGGCTTTTGAAGGCACGGACTATCTGCCCGAGGAAATTTTATGGAGGTACAAGGTTCAATATACCCAGGGCGCCGGCTGCGAGAGTCTCGGCGAGAAACTTGCCGACGCGGAGATGAGTGACGAAAAATACGAGCGGGTCAAACGCGAACATCCTCACGCCGTCATAAACAGCAAGGAAGCAGCCTACTACTTCGAGATCTTCAAACGATATCACCCGCAGGAAAGTATCCTGAAATCCATCGGCATCTGGACCGGGTTCGACTTCGCGGAGGAAAGGGAATGTGTCAGGGGTACCGTGGATGGAGACCTGAAGCATCAGTACTGATTGCTTCCGGGATCCGATCTCGTCTTCGATGACGCGGGTACGGATCGATCCGGCCCTCCGGGCGGGCATGGGCCGAAACCGGACGGATCAGGAAAAGCGTCCTTTTTCCCCTTCTTCGCTTTCGATCAGCGTTGGGGCTTTACCGCGGTGATCCCGGCGTAACTGGAGCCGTTGTTCGGCGCTTTCGTGTTTCGATAGAGGGCGAAGGCGGCCACCCCCCGGTCCGCGGAGATTTCCACGCTTCCCTTGGCATACCCCGTTTCCTGTGTCAGGGCCGCCACCTCGTATTTGCCGCTTCCCCTTCCCGGAATCGATACCACGAGGGGCGTGAGCGCTACCCCGCTGTCCTGGACAAAGGTGAGGGTCACCTGGGCCGCGGTGCTTCCCGGATTGCAGATCATGAGAGTCGTGTCCCAGGTGTCGTTCTGGGCCACGTGGGGCAGATAAAGGACTTCAGACAGTTCGTTCACGAAGGGGATGTCGAACATGAGTGTAGGCTCGTCGTACAAGGCAACGAAACACACCCCCGCCAGGGGCTGGTTCGCGTTCAGCTGAAACCATCCTTCCCTGGCCGTCCCGGGCGCGACCATGAAAGCGTTCTGTCCCCGGGCCGGAATCGGGGTCAGGTAATCGGTACTGATCTCCGTACCGTCCGATTCCCGGACCACCACGGAAACATTGGCCGTTTCCTCGGCGCTTTCGTTCCGGATCCCGAGCCCCGTCCAGTATTCGGGGTCGCCGGTGTAATAGGGCACATAATAAACGTAATTCACCAGAACCGGGGAGATGTCGATGATCCTGAGACCTCTCGTATACTCGGCAAGATAGGCGTACTTCCCCTGAACGGTGACGCCTCTCGGGTCTCCGGCGGTGTCGCAGTATCCCGCTTCCTCCGGCAGGGCCGGATCGGAAAGATCGATGACCCTGAGGCCGTTGGTCCCGCCCTCGGAGTTTGCATCGCTTGCGATCAGGGCAAACCGTCCCAGGATCGCCACGTCGCGGTAATATTTCACGACGGCGGGATTGTAGAAACCCGCTTCCACGGGCGCGGAGGGGGTGGACACGTCGATGACCCGCAATCCCTCGCTGTAATCGGCGACACAGACATACTGGTTATAGAGGCCCGCGGCATAAGCCTGGCCGCTGGTGTTGAAATTGCCGGTCTGAACGGGCGAGGCGGGATTGGAAATGTTGACGATGGTCAACCCGCCGGTCGCGTCCGCCACGAAGGCGTAAATGGACGACAGGGCCACGCCGTATGCGCTGCCCGGGGTCGGCAGACTTCCCACCAGGTAGGGAGACCCCGGCGAAGCGATGTTGATGATCTGAAGACCGCCGTCGCTGTCGGCGATGCAGGCGAGGTTCTCCGCAAGGGCGATTCCCCGGGCGCTTCCGGGGGTGTCGTAGAAACCCGATTCGGAAGGGGCGGCGGGATTGGTGACGTTGATGATCCGAAGTCCCTTGGAGCCGTCGGCTACGTAGGCGTAATTTCCCGAAACCGCAACATCAAACGCGTATCCTGTCGTGTTGTAAAAACCCGTTTCGGAAGGAGACGCGGGATTGCTCACATCAATGATCCGCAGTCCCGAATAACCGTCGGCCACATAGGCGTAATTTCCAGAAACCGCCACGGCCTCCGAGGTTCCCGCCGTGTCGAGGGACCCCACTTCACTGAGGACGACGGGCGCCCCTAGAGCCGGAGGAATCGCCGTCAATGCGAAGAAACAAAAAAAAGAGAAAAGGGCCGCTCCGAAAAAATGGATCTTTCTCATGATGATTCCTCTTTTTTTGATGGATGGGTAAAAAAACGTTCCCCTGCGCCCGGATCGATCAAGCAACTGGCTAACACAATCCTCGCGGAATGTGAAGCCTTTCCCGCTTCTTTCCGGAAAATTCCGCCATAACGATCCTTCCCCCTGACCTGTCTTTTTCCCTCAGGGACCACCGGAAGGGAAAATCCCCACCGTCGAAAAGCCCCGTCCGTTTATCCCCGGGCTTTGCTTTTCGGATCTTGACATCGCTCGGCGACATAGCCCTGTTTTTTCCTCATGGGGGATATTTGTCTTTTCCCGGGGTGACATCCGCCGGGAGTATACCCCGAATCGTTCCGGACTCTGATACATTGCGCAGCCTCTCCCTCAACAAACTGTTACAAAAAACCCGCCGTTTCGGCGGGTTTTGCACTTTCCAGGACTATTACGGGTTTTCAATTGGTGGAGGGCTCGCCGTCTTCCAGAAATTCAGTCTCCCCAGCGCCAACACATCAAAAGCCCTTTATTTACAATACCTTGAGAGCTTCCGGTTGCCGTTCTCCGCGTCCCTACACGGGAAATGTTTTTCTCCACATTTTCCCCAA
>ENA-UPXM01003100-UPXM01003100.1-activated-sludge-metagenome-genome-assembly--contig:-NODE-3100-length-18553-cov-4.791869_pt1 | contig 18553 bp, 18 predicted proteins | sample MGYA00238178_ERZ772708 | MGnify/ENA primary metagenome ERZ772708 (study PRJEB29002, sample SAMN05720212) | activated sludge metagenome | isolation source: anaerobic digester from wastewater... | reverse complement strand
TAGCCACTTCGAAAGGCTCAAGCATAATAAACATAGTTTCGACTCTGGCTTTGATGTTGGTAAGCAGTTCGGAACCATACTCTACTTCGAAAGGTAGTCAGCTGGCACACACACATTTACCTGCCATTATTCTTGGGCCAAAAGTCAGAGTCAGTGCGACATGCTCGGGATAGATCGACATAACTGAAAGCCAGCCCAGTAAGCCATCCGAACGAAGCGATGTTGCACATAATCAACACCCGGCCGGGCGAGTTGGTAGACCGGAAGACGTTGCAGATGCCTGTTTTTTTCTTAGCGGTGATGAAGCCTCTTTTATCACAGGTGCAAATCTAGTTGTTGACGGTGAAATGACACGCAAGATGATTTATCTAGAATAGGAGTGATCAGAGTTGAGTCAAAGGCTGGATGGAAAAAAGGTTAAATCTCTTATAGAAATGCTTTCGGGATATCACAGAATGCGGGGAAGTCGTGACTATAAGGAATCTATGAACTCGATAACGGACTATCTTATCCGTTCCGGTCTTCCGGAAAATAGATTCCGGGTATTGAAGTATCCAGCCGATGGGGTCACAAAGACGGGAAACATCGTCTCTACACTTGCATGGGAACCAGTGTATGGGGAGCTGTGGCTTGAGAATCCAGAGAGGGTTTTCGTCACTTCAACAAAAGTCACAAAAGTCTCCCTGGTTTCCGGTAGTGGAAGCAGCAAAGGCTGGGAATCGTTACCTCTAGTTGTATATGACGGTAAAGGAGATTACTCCGGAAAAGCAGTTCTTGCTAGTGAAGATCCTGTCAAGGTTTTTCAGCATGCGGTAGTTGAGGGCGGGGCGAGGTGTCTAATTCTGTGCCATATGAGAAAGGTCTTTGAGGAAATTGGTCGCAGTCTCAATGATTTACCTCAAATGACAAACTTCTTGACGATCCCCCACGACAGAGATTCGGCCGATAGAAACGCTGTTGCTTTTTCGGTTACAAAAGAGAAGTACGATCTTCTCTTCAATTACTCGAAAAAAGGAAGTGCGATCGTTGGGTTCAGGGCTGAAACAAATATGTCGAAAGGTAGTTTTGATGTTCTGCAAATAGACGCGACTGGTTTCAATGATGGCCCTCAGGTTCTCATAACTGCGCATTTGTGTCATCCTTCGCCTGGGGCCGATGATAACGGGAGTGGAGCCGCTCTCGCCGTTGAGATAGCAAGGGTGTTGAATGATGAGAACTTCCCATATTCCGTGAAAATTGCACTTGTTCCCGAATATTTGGGAAGCGTACCTTATGCTCTCCAACTCAAGAGCGAGAATAACCTTCCGATATATACTATAAACCTTGATATGGTTGGTGCAGATCAGAACAAAACGGGTTCTACATTTATTCTTTCAAAGGTCCCACCTTATTTGCCACAGAGGTGGGGAAATATCCTGGAATTCTATATCAAGACTCTTATGCCTTCAAATGCCGGTTATCCTCTGAAGAGATTTGGAGAGATTCCCTTCATGGCCGGTTCAGATCACTGTGTCTTCACAACTCTTGGAATTCCCTCTCCGTTCATGGGCCATCTTCCAGATAGATACTACCACTCGGATTTAGACACACCCCAGATGATGGATGAAAAAGAACTGGAGTGGGTAGGTCTGTCGGCTCTCAATACTTTGGATCAGCTAGTCAAGCCCGATCAGGACTTGCTCATAAGTGTCAGAAGCAAGATGATAGGAGAGCTATTCGGTATACTAAACAGAATTTCAGGGAGAGAAGGAAGCGATGATGTTTTCGATCTTCTGATTTCTAATTACGAGGGAGAAGTACTCAGAAAGGTTTTCAATAATTCTGGGAATCTTCCTTCACTAAGCCCACTGGAGCCAACCTTCGATAGCTCTTTAGGTCTGGAATGGATCAGGACATTCCCTCAGGAACTTAAAGACGAGCTCGAAATTGATTTCGCAAGTATCGCCGATTTCGTGGTGGGAGGTGCGGCTGTTGTTGGAGGTAGGGAAGCCGTAGAACTATTGGCAAGTATTCACTACGGAGTCGAGATCGGGAAGGTTAGGGTACTTACCGGCTGGATGATCGAGAAAGGTTTGCTGAGATCATGAACATCAGGGGATTTTGTTTAATTATCTTTCTTATCTTAACAGCGTCCTGTTTTGCAAATTTGGAGATGAAGGTAGATAGTGGTGTATCAATGCCGTGGAGTGGGTTCCTTGAAGTCAGTGATTCTGAGAGAACCCAGCTCCTGATGAAAAACGACTTCCGCGCTTATTTCTTACCAACTGTGGGGTATGAGATCAGCGGTGAACATCTGATAGAGTTGAGTTTTTCTCACTTCTCCGTTAAAAGTACATTCGAGGCGACGGACACTGACCCTTTGTCTTCATACGAATCAATGTTTAAGCAGGATGTACTTTCGCTCACTTACATGTATATACTTCCTGAGCTTGATCGCTTCTCTCTTCAGCTGGGTGTTCAAGGTAGGTTGTGGTTTAAACAACTGACGCTCACTGGCTCGAAAACACTTGACCGCAAGGTTTCTGATTTGTCCTTTGGCCCTGCTGCGGATTTGAGGCTGCAGATGAACGATAAAGTCTTCATTGGATTAGAGGTCTCTACTGGACTGGGAAAAGGGAACGGATTCATTGACATGTTCGCTGGACTTCACTTTGACGGGCCATTCTACTATGTTAGAGCGGGCACAAGATATTGGTCTGTAACGAACTCCTTTGAAAACGATCGCTTCTTCCTGTCTTTTGTGAATCTGGGGGTGCAGTTCTGCGCAGTTTTCTAGACTCCATTTTTCACAAACGAAAGCGGGTCGAGTGAAGAGATTCTTACAATTCCCAGGACAGGAACGCCAAACTTCGCCAGCAAAGTTCGACCCTCTTCGAAGGTCTTTTCGATGATTGCCGCAAAGCCGTGAAGCGATGCTCCTGTTTTCAATACAAGCCGGGCCAGGGCCTCTATGGTCTTACCGCTTGCCAGAAAGTCATCCACGATAATGACTCTGTCTTTCTCATCAATATAGTCAAGGGAAACGTTGAGTTCCACTACCCCTCCTTTTGTGTGCGAAGGAGCGGATTCACTCAGATACCTTTGCATTGTTATTGGTCTACTCTTACGAGCAAAAATGAGCTGTGCACCAAGGCTGCTGGCGGCCATCAATGCGGGAGCAATCCCAGAACTCTCTGCAGTCAAGACTTTTGTCACTCCATAAGTTCTGAAGTAGTCAGCGATTAGTTCACCAGCATTTTTCATTAGTTGTGGATCAATTTGATGGTTAAGAAAGGAATCTACTCGAAGAATGCCATTGCCCAGAACGGAGCCCTTGTTTCTTACAGCTTCTTCAAAGGAAGAAAATATCTCTTGTCTAGAAAGAACAACTTCGTCCATCGATTAACCTCCAAAAGGTATATGGTACAATGATCAACTATTTCTGTATCCTTTTCTTGAAGGAGAAATTCCTTTTGTGTAAGGTATGTTCTCCGAACAGATCGGAACTGCACTGTACAGGAATTAAAAATCATGGTGCTCGGAATCGCATAGTGTATTCTTTTCAAGAGGTCTGGTTTTCTCTCCAGTGATACCAATCATTCAAAAGGCCCCGATTCATCGTGATTAAATCTACCAAAAAGTCTTTTTCCATTTCTTCTTGAAATATTCTCAGTGAATGGATACTACAGACTGGGCTTTGAAGTTTTTGGCGCTTCCAAATCCGGTAGTTTGAGTTTCACTCCTACCATGCTTTATGTTGGGCCTTCAGTATCATATTCGGGTGCACTTGGAAAAGTTTCGGGACTAGAAGCAGGGATTGATGCACGATTGCTGACGGGAATCGAGAATCTTTCTTTTAACTTGTTTGGAAGAAGATTCATGTTCGCGCTCGGACTGAGAGGACAAGCTATGTACTCTTTCTTCGAAACAACCGATAATTTCAAAACAAGACTCTCCCCTGAAATCAGCTTCGTAGATGTGACCAAAATGACGGACAGGTTCAAGTTCTCTCTCTTTTTCTGGCCGCTTCCTGCCCTTTTGGGTTTCGACATGTATTTCTAAAAAAGGAGCCCCAAAATTGGGGCTTCTTTTATTTCTGCACAAGCTTCATCGGCTCTCCACAGCAGACTAGTTCTCCTCCACCAGCTTCTTTCACTTCAACTATGTTTCCACATATCTCACATCTGTAGACTTCTCCAACGTTCTTTACCTTCATGATCTCACTCTCCTTTTTGGTAGTAAACTTAGTTACTGTTTCCACAGTCAAATGATTTGGAGGTGCTGACAATGGAAAGAGTCTTTTTCGCCGTTCTTTTCACTATATTCATTGTTGCCACCGCAGGTACCCTCTACCAGGAACCACAGGCGATCTTCGCCAGTCATCTTCAAGATGGTACCCTTGTTTATGGCGGTAGTGTGATGCTTAGCTGGGACGTCGTTGTCAGAAACAACTCTATCATATTGAGCAACTTGGACATATGGGTTTCAAACAGAGATTCAGGAGCTAGAGTTGTCTTAGAATCTTCTCCCTTCATCGAAATTGCCAGCTACAATCTTTATCTGGGAACATCTCCGACGCCAAAGCTTTATGCATCTACTGGATCGAATAGTTACTTCGTCGATAGACTTTCAAATGATACTGTTTATTATTGGCAAATAGTTGCCATTGACAAAAATGGAAATAGATATTATGGACCGATATGGTATTTTGAAACGAGATAATCAGACCACAGCATTGGGAGGTTCCTTTCCTTCTAGAACTGCGGCCACGTTGCGCCCCACCATGATTGCCATTTCTGTCCTTGCTTCTTTTGTTGCAGACCCTACGTGTGGAAGAAGGACCACGTTATCCATATCTATCAAAGACTGTGGTACAATTGGTTCTTCTTCATAGACATCAAGACCGGCGGCAGCTAATCTACCATTCTTAAGAGCCTTTATCAGTGCTGCTTCATCGACGATGGATCCCCTGGCAGTGTTCACCAGAATCGCACCGGGTTTCATCATAGAAAGTCGCTTCTCATTAAGCAAATGATGTGTCTCTCTTGTAAGGGGGACGTGAATAGACACAAAATCAGATTCTTTAAGCAGTTCCTCGAGGCTCCTGTGCTTCACGCCAAGTTTCTCTTCTTCTTCAGTTAGAAGAGGTTTCCTGTTGTGATAAATTACTTTCATCCCAAACGCTTGAGCTCTTTTTGCAACGGCCCTCCCTATTCTTCCAAGGCCGATAATGCCCAAATTCTTCTCTTTGAGAGAGGGACCTGTTAACAGGTCTGGCTTCCATCCGGCAAACCTATGCTCTCTAACTAATCTGTCGCCCTCAACGATTCTTCTGCTTGTAGCGAGAATCAAAGCTAACGTTAAGTCCGCCGTGGCGTCTGTTAGAACGTCGGGAGTATTGGTAACTCTTACACCTCTTTTTCTGGCTTCTTCAACGTCGATGTTGTTATAGCCGACCGCGTAATTTGCAATCACCTTTAATTTCGGAAGTGATTTGATAAGCTCTGCATCAATCTTATCCGATAACAGTGTTACCAGTGCTACCGCATCCTTGGCTTTCTGAATAATCTCTTCTTTTGAGAGGAACCTATCCTCAGTGTTGATCATGATGTCGTATCCTTTAAGAAGAAGCAAACCTTCGTCGGGAATCTTATAAGTGAAGAAGATCTTGTCCATTAAGCACCTCCTAGAAAAATGATATCATTACTTCTGTACCATTAGGCCAAGAAAAGGTACTCTACTAACCCTCTTGTGCCTTCACCAAGATTCCGGACGCGTCTGAGTCAATAATAACTTTCATTCCTTCTCCCAGGGCTCCATCGATGATCAAATCTGCTATAGGCCCTTCCACCAACTTCTCAATTAATCTCCTAACCGGTCTAGCACCATATTCTCTGTCGTAACCCTCTTTAGCAAGATACTCGACCGCTTTCTGGCTGATCTCAACGGAAATGTGCTGATCAGATAGTCTTTTTTCCATTTCCGCTATTCTCATCTTAACAATTTCCTCCATTGCTTCGCTATCTAAAGGTCTGAAAAGTACAATGGAATCAAGCCTGTTAATGAACTCTGGCCTGAAGGCTTTCCGCAGGCTTTCTTCAGCAAGATCCATTGCTCGGCTCAGTTCCGAGGTACTCGCCAGCTCTTCAGATGCAATATTACTGGTCATTATAATTATTGTGTTTGAGAAAGAAACTGTCTTTCCTTTTCCATCAGTAAGACGTCCGTCATCCATGATCTGAAGCAAAACACTGTGCACCTCTCTGTGAGCCTTCTCTATCTCATCAAGAAGAACAACTGAATAAGGTCTTCTCCTGACTGCTTCTGTTAACTGACCGCCTTCTTCGTAACCCACATATCCGGGAGGCGCTCCAATAAGTCTGGAGACGGTGTGCTTCTCCATATATTCAGACATATCAATTCTTACCATTGCCTCTTCACTGCCAAAGAGGATGAATGCGAGTCTCTTGGCAAGTTCGGTCTTACCCACCCCTGTGGGTCCCATGAACAGAAAAGAGCCCCAGGGTTTATGAGCTGCATTTAAACCGGCTCTTGCTCTTCTGATCGTCTGCGAAACGATTTTGACTGCCTCTTCCTGATCGACAAACTTTTCGTGGATAATTGACTCGAGATCACGGAGCTTCTCACGTTCAGACTGAAGCATTTTTCCGGCAGGAATTCCAGTCCATTGTTCAACAATTGAGGCCACAACTGCTGATGTTACGGTCTTTCCAAAAGACTCTTCCGATTCCCACTTCTCCTTTTCAAGGAGAAATTCCCTTCTCTTTTTCTCTGCCACGGTCTTTAACTCGGCAGCGGTCCGATACTCGCCTTTTTCTGCATGAGCACTTATCTCGCCATCAAGCTCCCTGAGCTCGCGATCGAGCGATCTCAGTTTTTCGGGCATATAGCCTGTTTGTAGTCTCACAAATGAAGCAGCCTCGTCAACGAGATCGATCGCTTTGTCAGGAAGATAGCGGTCTGTTATGTATTTGACACTCAGATCAACGGCCGTCTTCAGTGCATCGTCTTCAATTTTTATATCATGGTGTTTCTCATAAGTGGGTTTCAACCCTTCGAGGATTCTGTAGGCCTCTTCAACTGTCGGTTGTTCTACCATAACGGGTTGAAAGCGTCTCTCTAACGCCCTGTCCTTTTCAATATACTTTCTGTATTCATCGAGAGTTGTAGCTCCAATACACTGCAACTCTCCCCTTGCAAGGGCAGGTTTCAGCAGATTAGCGGCGTCCATGGAACCTTCTGCCGAACCCGCTCCAACGACACTATGAATTTCATCTATGAAGAGAATTACTTCGCCGGAGAGCTTTCTAACAGAGTCTATTATACCTTTCATTCTCTCTTCAAATTCCCCTCGGAACTTGGTCCCAGCTACAAGTCTACCCATGTCAAGGGCCAGAACACTTTTGTTATTCAAATATTCCGGCACATCACCGCTCACAATTCTTTGCGCGAGACCCTCTACAATTGCGGTTTTGCCAACGCCAGGTTCTCCCACCAGGGCAGGGTTATTCTTGGTCTTTCTTCCAATAATCTGTATTACTCTTCTTACCTCGTCTTCTCTTCCAATAACGGGCATTAGCTTGCCTTCTCTTGCGAGCTGAGTGAGATCTATCGTGAATTTCTTCAAAGAAGAGAGATTCTCGTCTTCCTCTGCATCGCCTTTCGTACGACCCTTAAGGATCAAAGTATATATATTGTCGAGATTGACTCCGTACTTCGAGAGCAATCTGCTGGCCACTGCAGAGGTTTCCCGTACCATGGCAAGAAGAATATGCTCGGTCCCTGTCTTTGAATCGTGCATTCTTCTAGCTTCGCTTCTGGCATTCTCCAGAATGTGCCTTGCATCCGGAGTAATGTATATCTGGTTACCTATCTGACCTCCGCTCCCATAACGACCGATTACCTCTTCAACATCCTTTTTGAGAGAATCGATGCTTACCCTCTTTTCATTCAAAATGTCAATTGCAATATTGTCGCCATCCTCCAGCATAGAGAGGAGAATATGCTCTGAAGCAAGCTGATTCTGTTTGTACCGCATTAGAATATCCTGTACATCCATAAGGATCTTCTTAGCTTTCTCGGTGTATTCTTCATAGTTAATCATCATTACACCTCCAAAAAAAGGGCGCCCGTAAGCGCCCTCTCAGTTTAAACTTTTTCTCAGTCGATCTTGACTTGAATTGCTTCCTTTTTGACTTCTTCTTTCTTGGGGAGCTCGAGCTTAAGGACACCATCTTCGTATTTGGCTTTGACTTCATCACTCTTTACGTAGTCCGGAAGTCTGAAGATCCTCTGGAATGCTCCGCTATATCTCTCATAGCGGTGGTAATCTCTTTCCTTCTGCTCTCTCTCAAGTTTCTTCTCTCCTTTGATAGAGAGAACATCATCCTCCACCTTGATTTCCAGTTCATCCTTCTTGATTCCCGGGATGTCCATTTCAATGAAGACAGAGTTATCCTTCTCGTAGATGTCAACTTCGGGGCTAAACATGGTTGTTTCTCTTGACTGGTCGCTCAGCCCTTTGAAGGCGTCGTTAAAGAGTCTGTCCATTTCTCTCTGAATCTCTTCAAAGGGTCTGAAAAGATCGCTTCCTCTTCTGATTGCCAACATATTAACACCTCCATTTTCTGGGTTTCTATAGATTCTGTTACTTGCTGTCTTCCGGCGGTATGTATTCGGTACCAGTGTCACTGTCATGATTTTCACCTTCCTGTGGGCCACCATCAGCTGGAGCCTGTGCCTGTGCCTTCTGATAAACGCTTTGTCCGACTCTCATACTCTCTTTCTGGAGCTGATCAAACAGGAGCTTAATTCTCTGAATATTGTCTTCGCTTAAAGCATCCCTCAGATCTTTCACCAGTCCTTCAAGTTTGCCTCTGTCTTCGGACGAAATCTTATCTCCACTTTCGTTGAGAAGCTTCTCCATGCTGTATGCCAACTGATCGGCCTGGTTCTTTAGCTCTACTTCCTGTTTCTTCTGCTTATCCTGCTCTTCGTATTTCTTTGCCTCTTCTACGATTCTCTTAATATCCTCTTCAGACATTTTCTGTCTTCCACTAACAACCATCGACTGCTCTCTGTTCGTTCCGAGATCTTTTGCGGAGACATGTACAATTCCATCACTATCGATGTCGAAAGTCACTTCTATTTGAGGCACTCCCCTAGGTGCCGGTGCAATTCCTGTAAGCTTAAAGCTTCCAAGAGACATGTTGTCTCTGGCCATGGTCCTTTCTCCCTGGAACACTGCTACTTCCACTTCGGTCTGACCGTCTGCCGCGGTTGTGAAAACCTTAGACTTTTTCACGGGAACCGTGGAGTTTCTTTCGATTATCGGCTCCATTAAACCGCCCATGACCTCGACTCCTAAAGTGAGAGGTGTTACGTCTACGAGCACCAGATCGCTTTCCACGCTGCCAGAGAGAATACCGCTCTGAAGCGCTGCACCAATTGCTACCGCTTCGTCTGGGTTGATGTTCTTGTTAGGATCTTTGCCGAAGATCGACTTGATGAAGCTTTGAACCATTGGAATTCTAGTAGAACCTCCGACAAGTAACACTTCATCAACCTCTTTTGGCGAAAGCTTTGCATCGTTCAGTGCTCTTTCTATCTGTTCCCTGGTGCCTTCCACAAGATCTTTTATTAGGGATTCCAATGTGGACCTTGTTATCTTCATTTCGAGGTGCAATGGGCCATCAGCCGTTGCAGTTATGAAAGGCAGGGAAATCTCAGTTTCATACTTTGAAGAAAGTTCAATCTTGGCTCTTTCCGCAGCGTCCTTCAATCTCTGAAAGGCTTGCTTGTCTTTTCTGAGGTCGACGTTGTTCTTCTTCCTGAAGTCCTCAGCTATGTAGTCTATTAGCCTCTGGTCAAAATCATCTCCTCCGAGGTGGTTGTTACCTGAAGTTGAAAGAACTTCAACTACTCCATCACCAATATCCAGGACGGAAACATCAAAAGTTCCTCCTCCGAGATCATATACGATAATTTTTTTGTCACCTTTTTTCTTGTCGATTCCGTATGCTACGGCTGCCGCTGTAGGCTCGTTAATTATTCTCTGGACCTCAAGACCAGCAATTATTCCGGCTTCTTTAGTGGCCTGTCTCTGAGCATCATTGAAATATGCAGGACAAGTAATAACTGCCTTAGTAATTTTTCCACCAAGGTAAGCTTCTCCATCTGCCTTCAACTTCTTCAAAATATAAGCGCTGATTTCTTGAGGAGTGTACTCTTTGTCATCTATCTTTACTTTGAAATCGGAACCCATCTTTCGCTTTATCGATCTTACAGTCCTCTCCGCATTCAGAATCGACTGTCTCTTAGCGGGCTCACCCACAATGATTTCACCGGTCTTGCTGAACGATACTATAGAAGGCGTTGTACGATTTCCTTCTGCATTAGGAATTACCTCGACATTTCCGTCTGGTTTGACCCATGAAATAACGGAATTAGTCGTTCCAAGGTCGATACCTACTGTGTATTCCTTATTTGCCATCTGATTTCCCTCCTTGCATGCAAACTCAACATCTACAACACTATTATAGGCAAGAGAAATCAAGCTGTCAACACCAAAATGTCATAATGTATATCTCTGATAAAACTGATTGAATGAGCACTATAAAAGACTAAATAATAATGCAATACTATTGTATAGCGTTCGTATCGTAAGACTGATAACAAGAATTAGGTTCTTTTAGAATTACCCCATGCAAGGGTTCGAGAAATCGGATGAAATCAGTTTATTTGGACAAGAATAATGAAGCTGACATTCAAGGAAACCCGCATAGAAGTATTACCGGTTACTCTAAAGCAAGTCCTGAAGAGAATCGATATCGGTTACTTCCGCAACAGAAGGTTGCTCTTTAAGAACTGCAGGGTATTTCAAGCCGGAGCCCGTTAGAACTGCAACAACAATAGCCCTCTTGACATCAATCGCTTTTCTCAGCTTTGAAATCGAAGCAAATGCTACCGCGCTGGCAGGTTGTCCAAAGAGACCTCTCTTGGCTAGTTGTCTCTGAGCTGTGAGGATCTCGTCTTCATTAACGGCAACAGTGATTCCCTGATTTTCTTTTAGCATTCTCAGAACAGCATTTCCGCTTGGGGGGAAGGGATTTTCGATTGCGTGTGCAATTGTGTGTGCGTGGGTAAACTTTTCTATCTGATTGTCGTTTGAAGAAAAGGCTTGGTGTATAGGGCAGCATCCCAAAGCCTGTGCCACGATCAATCGGGGGATGCTCCTGGAGAGCCCACATGCCTTGAGTTCGCGAAATCCCTTTTCTATTCCTCTAATATTTCCACCAGAACTTGTTGGAACGATCACAAAATCGGGAACTCTACCTTCCAGCTGAAGGAATATCTCGAATGCGATAGTTTTCGATCCTTCTACCCTCATTGGGATGTCGGAATTTGCAAAGTAGATGTTCTTCTTTCTTCCTAGCTCCAGTGATCTGAAATAAAGACGGTCATAATCTCCTTTGACCTTCAGTATTCTAGGACCATAGATGGCGATTGGCGAGATTTTCTCCTCAGGGATTGAATCAGATACTAGAATTGTGGTCTTCAGTCCCGCCCTCATACCGTAGGCTGCAACTGAGGCGGCCATGTTACCCGTGGAGACTGTGCCGATATGCTTGTAGCCCTTGTTGATGGCGTCGAGAACGGCCAAATAACTTCCGCGGTCCTTGAAAGACCATGTCGGATTTATTGCCTCGTTCTTTATGAACAGTTCTAAACCGTCTGTCATAGCATGTTCTATCTTCGTCAGGGGGGTCAGCCCCTCACCCAATGAAAGAGAGTTAAAATCCTTCAGTTCAGGTAAGAGATCCGAAAAGCTTTCGAGAATTCCTGATTTTTTCCAGGAGATGTTTACAGCCTTTTTCTTTTGCATGATTAACTCAAGTGGTTCCCCACACGAACAGCGGAAATGTTCTCCTAAATATTCTTTGCCGCACATGGTGCAAATCATTTTCGTTTCTCTCATCTTCATCCTCTTCTAAATGCTTATCTTACACACTTCATAATCCATCTTTTCCTTCAATCCAAGGTTGGTGGCAATCGACAAAGAAGGGAAATTCTCAGAATCACAGTGCCAGTCAACTACCAACCCGCTTGAAAGGAATTCATCGACGCATATTTTCGACACAGCCAGACCCATACCTTGATTTCTAAACTCCTTGATGGTTTCTAGGCCCACTTCGATTCTATCTCCATATCTGTATACACCCAAGCATCAGCTAATTATTATCTTACCCTTGATTAATGCGTAACCCCCACCAAGTTTCTCGAATGAATTCAGATCTTTCCAAAAGGAACATACCCAGCCTCTAAGAACGTTACTGTTATCCAGGTGGCGATTCAGCAACGCTTCATTAATTCTGAATGCGGTAAATTCAATTGAGTTGTGTCTTTCAGTATTACTTAACATGGAGTCTGCTTGAAAGAAGCGTCTTTTCACGAGTCTTGGATTCATTGTTTTGAGGATAGCTAGAAGTTTATCCAAGACAGTGGGAGAAGAACAGAAATTCATGAAAGGAATGTCTCTTTCTTTTGCTAGTGGGAGAAAAGTCTCGAAAAGAAATCTACTAAGTTGGTTTTCTGAAATCTTTCCACTTTCACTCCCCACTAGAGCTGTATCACAACAATTCCAAACCACCATGAGGTTCGGACTTCTTTGATTGTCAACAAAGATCATTCCTTTAGTGTTCCTTTCGATCACTGAAAGACCCGTTAAGCTCTGTGGAAGAGTTTCTATTAAGGTCTTATCCTTACTAATCATCTCCAGTTCGCTCCTGAGATGCAACTTGAACTCCTTCTTTCTGGGATCAGTAAATTCTACTCCGTTTCTGCTAAGCAAAGCAAGGCAGCGTGTGTAGTTCTTTGTTTTGCTATTTATAAATGTTAGATTATCTCAGGAGGTGGAAAATTGGAGATCAAAGGATATGTTGAAATCGATGGGGTTACGTACAAACTGATCAGTCGACAGAAGAGTGCTCACAAGAAACTTAGGATAAGAAGCAAGGGCCAGACCGGTGTTCACCTTTTAGAAGAGGAGAGCTTTCTGAAAGAGAACAGCGATTATTTGAAGAGTCTCTTAAACGATTCGGAAGTTGCCATTCCAGTTGGAAAAAACAGTGGGGGCCAAGATGAATGAATTTGCGGATCAGTATAGAGAAATAGCTTCCACAATGCCCTCCGAGGACGAAAGAATTGCCTGCTACAACGAATTCCTTCTCGACAGGCTTGAGAATATTATGCCGGGGCTTCTTGCGGAAGAGGAGTTTGATGCCTGGATGGTAATCGGAAGAGAGAACAACGAAGATCCTATTATCAGAACGTTGCTTCCCGGTTCGTTTTACGGAGCGAGCAGAATAACGGCCTTCTTGTTCACGAAGAACAACAGATTTGTATTGTCTCCACATGGTAGTCAGTTGAGCGGCTATTATGAATCCGCATGGAAAGTTGAAGACGGAGATATTTTCGATTCTATAGGAAAGCTGTTAAGTGATTTGAAAGTAAGGACACTAGGAGTAGACTATTCGGACAACTTTGCACTCGCCGATGGGATTACGGTTTCACTTTTCCAGTCTCTCAAGAGAAAGCTTTCTGATGAAGTTACTCTGGTGAGTGCCGAAAACATTGCAGTCAACTGGTTGCAGACCAGAAGTGAGAAGGAGATTGAGGTTTACAGGAATCGACAGAATAGCTCACGTAATAATCAGAAATGCCTTTTCGAGAGACAACATTACACCGGGAGTCACGAAAACCAGAGATATCGAGCTCCTGCTAAAAAAGCTGGCATACGATATTGGTCTGAAAACATGGTTTGGCCCAGATGTAGATTTTCAGAGAAAGGGCGTGGAGGATGCGAGGTGTACGGGTCTAATTGAGGAAGGTGACCTATTGCATTGCGATTTTGGCTTTATGTACAACGGCCTCGCAACTGATACACAGCAGGTATTCTATCTGAAGAAGGAAGGGTATGACGATTTGAAGCTAGGTCTCGCTGAAGTCATCAGAAGAACAAACGAGGTTCAGAATATTCTGGCACGAAATTTCAGGGAGGGAATTACTGGAAATGAATTGCTTCGAGTTTCTCTTGAAGACGCGAAGGTAAAGGGTCTGGAAGCAGCAATTTACTCACATCCAGTTGGTTATCATGGACACGGTGCGGGGCCAGTTATTGGATTATGGAACAACCAAGACAGAATAAGCGGAGCCGGAGATCTTAAGATCAGAAACATGACCTGCTTTGCAATGGAGCTAAATTGCAGAACGCGACTGTCACTGTGGGACGAACAGAATGTCTACGGTTTCTTGGAAGAAACGGTTGCTTTCACCGATAATGAGATAGACTATCTAGATGGAAGGCAGAAAGAGCTTTTTCTAATATAGGAGGTGTTAACCATGAAGAAAACACTAACGGCGTTCTTTTATATTGCACTGATAATTACATTAGGGCTTGCGATTGAATTGAAAGAGTCGGCTAACTCAATGAGTGTAAATGATCTTGCGATACTTGAGATTCAAGAGAATCCTTCCACGGGATATCTTTGGCATATTTTTGCGGAACCGACAGGTGTGTTGAGAAACTTCCTTGAAGAGCACAATGCGCCCAGTATGATGCCGGGCGCCCCTTCTGTCAAAGGGTGGATAATGACAGCGGCAAAGGAAGGAAAGGCTTTGATCACTTTGAAGCTATTCAGGCAGTGGGAAGGAGAGAAACACTCTGTGGACTTCAGGGCACTGACGGTGGATGTTGCCGGCCAAGGGAAGGGTCAGGTGGATCTGAAGATTCTCATGAATGAAGTGACGCTTGGTACGACCTTCACGGTCACCCTTGAGGAGAATGCTAGTACTGGGTACACATGGCAGTATGTAGTTCTTGGAGATGGGATTACTGAAAAAAGCAAAGAGATCTCAGTCGATAAAAGTGACAAGGTAGGAGCTCCTTCTAAGGTTACCTGGACATTTCAAGCGGTGGACGAAGGGTATTCGACGATAATCTTCAGATACTTCAGATCGTGGGAAGGGAAAGAGTCGGCGGTTGATTATAAAGCTTACAATATTTCCGTTGAATAGGGTCTGACATCATTAAATGACGTTTAGTTCTGCCGAGGTGAAATACTGTTGTGCATTCCAGGAAGCAGAAGCAAGTTGCAGGTATACCTGACATCGATTCTGATAGTCGTTGTTTCAGCAGTAGTCTTTTCCCTGCACTCCATTCAGCCAGTTAAGTTTTTCGCCATACTTAGCGAAATGGTTGTTATTGGTGTTTCGCTAGTCGCAGCTTACCTACTGGGAAATCGCGAGCTCCACAAAGGGATCCCTCTGGGCCTTATCTTTCTATCGATTTCAACGTATTTCGATTTGCTTGAAGCGCTTACCGAAACGAGAGTGTATGAATTCGTTTCGGTAGTGCTTCTGGTTATTGGTTTACCCATGCTCCTGATAAGTGCTTTCTATCACATCAAGGAGCGAAAGAAGAGAATCTCAGAGTTCAGGGCCGTTGTAAACAATTCACTGGACGGCATTCTGCTTCTGGGTCTGTCAGGAGAAATACTCCATCCGAACAGGGCCGCTTGCAGTTTGCTTGGATATAGTAGCGATGAACTCATGAAAAAGCAAGTATCTGATTTGCTTTCCGAAGATAGCGAGAAGAAATTCGAGAAGGCGAAATCCTCCCTTTTTGCTGGAAAGAATGCCTTTCAGATTGAACTGGAACTCATTACCGCGAGACAATTCAAGTTAGTTGCTGAGGTCAATCTAGTGATTGGAAGGGATACGAAAGAAGATCCCGATTCCTTTCTCATGACCTTCAAAGATGTCACTCACCTGCGAAAGATCGAGTCGACTCTCATTGAACAGAACAAGTTCCAGAGACTTCTCAACGAATTAATCACGGAAGTATTGGAAAGCGATTTCGATGAAAAGACCTACAGGTACTTCTTGATGAGATGTGTTGAGGTCTTCCCAAAAGCAGATGCAGCAGCTTTTCTTTTGAAAAAGGAGGATAATCGTTATCATTTCGTGGCCACTCACAACTATGACTTTGAGAAACTGAAGACGGTCTCGTTTTCTTCTGATGAACTTATTCAAAAAGGTAGTGGTGATGTGGTTATAATAAAGGATTACAGTGTTGATTATCAAATGGATGGTGAGCGACTGGAGAAGATTATAAAGGGAGGAAGGCTTGAGGAAATAAAGAGCACACTTTCGATCCCAATAAAGATTGATGATGACATCAGAATGTACTTCAATCTGGACAGCTTCACTTCTTCAACTGCTTTCGATGACAAAGAGGTAGTAAACACGGCAATTGGTTTTGGAAAAGCGATTTCAGTTCTTCTATGGAGAATTCAGACAGTAAATGAACTGAGAAGACAGAGAAAGCTGATGGAAAAGCTATCTTTGGAGGATCACCTGACCGGTCTTCCGAATCGCAGAGCCTTCTTTGATTGCGCGGAAAGGCAGGTTGAGTTTTCGAAACGAAAGTCTGAGGCAATGGCTCTTCTTTATCTCGATCTAAATGATTTCAAAGGAGTCAACGATACTCTTGGACATGATGTTGGTGATGAGCTTTTAAAAAGTGTTGGCAAGCGCCTTAGTACCGTCTGCCGTAGAAGTGATCTCATTGCAAGGATGGGCGGGGACGAATTTGTGTACGTACTACCTTCAACGGGAAAGAAAGGGTCTAGAGAAGCGGAAACGAGAATCCATCAAGCCTTTGAAGACCCCTTTTCTGTCAAGGGAAGAAGCTTGAAACTGACTGCCAGTGTCGGTATAGCAGTATTTCCTGATGACGGGAAGACGATTAGAGAATTGCTGATCGTAGCCGACGAAAAGATGTATGAAAACAAGGAGAAGCTCTCAAGAGAGTCAAAGAGGGTGACTATTACCTGATTATTTGAAATTACTGCTTTTCCGACTTGCTGAGGTTACAATAAGACGCATCGAGACATTTTCATCTCATGAGAAACACCCTTTCTTATTGTTTCGAATAATGGACATTAATTCAATTATTCATGCTAGGATTGTTTATCAAAGCTATTACATTGCCTGACTCTTCTTTATTTGGAGCCTCATTTACCTTGATCAAAGAATCTCTTTTCTTCAATACGAGGAGGTATTTATGAAAATCAAACTGCTGTTTTCATTAGCAATACTGGCAATAGTATTGATCATTCTTACAGGATGTCCGACTCCAACGAAATTCACATTGAAAGTAACAACGTCTCCGGAAACTGGGTTGAACATAACTATAGGGGGTATTAGCTACGAATCTCCAAAAACGGTCACTCTAGCTGGGGGTAGTTCCACTAATATTGGAATCGCTTCCCCTCAGGAAGAAGACAAATCTGGTCAGGTGATAGGACCAGATACTCGATTCACTTTCATCCAGTGGAACGATTCAAGTACGGTAAATCCAAGAACTGTAACGCTCAGCTCAAACATGACTTACACGGGAGAAATGCTCGTTGAATACAAAGTGACTACCTCAACCGATCCAGCAGGGGGAATGGTTCCTGGAACAGGCTGGAGTATTTCTACTACTAGCAAGAGCTTCACTGCACCGGTTAGAGCTGGCTTCTCTTTTAGCCATTGGATGGTAAATGGAGTGAATTCTGGCTCTTCAAATCCTCTGAACATAATTATTGACGCTCCGAAGCATATCGTTGCAGTCTACATAGCAGATCAGATTCCCTGCAATTTGACGGTCACTACCTCGCCAGACCTGGCGCTGGACATTGAAATAGACGGTGTTCCATTCACTTCTCCAAAAGGGATGATTGTCAACAGTGGAACAACAAAGCAAATCGCCGCGATTACTCCTCAGGAGAAAGACATATCCCCATGGCTCTCGGGAATAGATTCGAGATACGTATTCGATGACTGGAATGATGGAAACACCTCGAACCCCAGAAACATAACGGTGAACTCAGATATAACATACACCGCAAACATGGATACTGAGTATCGCATCACTGTTGATTCCTCACCATCAGAAGTCTCTGGAGTTGCGAATTTTTGGACAGAAGGGGGCACAGATTGGCTATTCGACTTCAGCGGTGATACTGGCTCTTACAACTTCAGCCATTGGTATGTAAATGGCCAAGATGTTGGAAGTGCACGTCCTCTAGAGTTGTTTGTCGATAAACCCTATCATGTCACGGCAGTCTTTGCCGAGCAAGAAACACAATACACTCTTACGGTAACTACATCTCCGGAAACCGGATTGAACATCAGCATAGGTGGCACTAACTACACTTCGCCGAAGACAGTGATTCTCAATAGCGGCACTTCAATATCCGTCGCGGTTACTTCCCCTCAAGAGAAAGATAAATCTGGTCAAGTAACGGGAACAGACACGCGTTTCACCTTTTTACGCTGGAGCGATACCAATACTAACAATCCAAGAACAATTACCTTGAACTCAAATATAACCTATACCGCAGAGATGAAGGTAGAGTACAAGGTGACAACGGGAACAAACCCTGCAGGCGGAACAATTGACGGCGCAGGTTGGTATGTAGCTGGAACCGTAAAGAATTTCACTGCT
>ENA-UPXM01003091-UPXM01003091.1-activated-sludge-metagenome-genome-assembly--contig:-NODE-3091-length-18588-cov-6.195057_pt1 | contig 18588 bp, 13 predicted proteins | sample MGYA00238178_ERZ772708 | MGnify/ENA primary metagenome ERZ772708 (study PRJEB29002, sample SAMN05720212) | activated sludge metagenome | isolation source: anaerobic digester from wastewater... | reverse complement strand
AAGGATTATGGCATTTGTTTTCATAACAATTCCGCAAGCTGCCAAGGGAATATCCGTTCCATATTTTGTTAATGCGCCGTAATAAGTCAACGAATTGTACTGAATGATTTGAATCACGGTAACTGCAATCTGGTTTGAGCTGCTGCTGATTCCCATGCTGCAAATTTTCATGCTTTCTTTGATGTCCAATAAAAACGACTCTTTTTCAAAATGGATTGTTTGGAAACGCCATAGATAACGGAGTGCGAGTATGAAGGAAAAAATTTGCCCAATAACTGTTGCCCAAGCTGCGCCGGCAATTCCCCAATCGCAAACAAAAATAAAAATGGGGTCAAGAATGGTATTGATAATAGCTCCCACAACCATGCAGACCATTGAATACTTTGGTTTTCCATCTGCTCGAATCAAATTGCTCATACCATTCGTTACAATGAGAAACGGCATTCCAATCAACGTTATGCTGGCATACTGCTTTGCATATGGAAATACATCTGTCGTTGCCCCAAATGCCTTTAGGAGCAAAGACAGAAAAGTTTCTCCAACCAGCAAATAAATAATTCCGAAAATTCCCATCAGAACAATACCATTTCCCGCTGCTTTGGCGGCAGCTTTCGGCTCTTTGCATCCAAGACAGAGGGAAACACGGGAAGCACTGCCAATTCCGACCAGTAGTGCAATGGCAAGGCAGATGGTAGAAAACGGGTAGGCAACATTGGTTGCTGCATTTCCCAAATAACCGACCCCTTGACCAATAAAAATCTGATCCACAATATTGTAGATTGAGCCGACAAGAGACGCCACAATACTGGGAACAGCAAAATTTTTCAACAGCTTTGAAATTTTTTCATAGCCCAGAGGATTTTCAGTCATTGAACTCCTCCCCCTTTTTCTCTATATGGAGTTCCGATGTGATATTTCTGCCCGCCTGTATTAAGAAATCCATAAAAAGGTTCTGCTCGGATTCGCTCATACCCTGCAATAAAAGAGCTTCTGTCTTTTCACATACCGTCTGCACCTCATCAATTACAGACAGCGCACGTTCCGTAGGATACAGCTTACACGTCCGCTTATCCTTATCATTTGGGGAACGCATAATCATTCCCTGCTTTTCTAATGCCGCAACTGTCCGTACAATATTGCTCGGATGAACATAAAACATATCCATTAAAGAATCCTGTAAAATGCCAGGCGAACGACAGATTTTAATCAAAAACATATATTGGCTGTTGTTGATTCCAAAGGGGGCAAGCTGTTTATCCAAATAGATTTTGTAAAATCGGTCTGTTACGGAAAGCCATTTTAATAGTTGCATAGATATATTCCTCCTAACCACCAGTATTATAACGCAATATGCGTGCGCACGCAACTACATTTAACATTATATCTGCCGCTTTGTCCTCCTAAACACAAATCAATTCTACATCAGTGATTATCGGAAACGTGTACGGCGTATGCTGCCCAGTGAACATCTCCATGCGTATTCTCCGGCATCCGGCCAAGGTTCGCATCTGATCCGGCCAGATGTCGCATGACATCCGGCCGGCAATGACCGCCGGTTTAGCATAGTGACGCTGTATTGTTTTTTGCAGTATAGCACGGTCAGTTGGCCGTGTCATCAGCGGAGTATAATTTTGCAGGATCGTCCCGCATGGTCGGACCGCCGAGCTCGAACCGGACAGAGCCGGTAACGAGTCGGTCCATAATGGCGTCGGCAATAGTCTTGTCGGCAAACGTGCCGTACCACATGCTGACTGGAAACTGTGCCGAGATGGCGATTGCCTTTTTCTGAGCCCTTCGTTCATCCACGACTTCATACAAGTCCAGGCAGGCCAGGGGCTGCAGCGTTTCAAGCCCGAAATCGTCCAGGATCAGAAGATCGGGTTTCTTCAAATCGCCGATCAGCTTTTCATAGCTTCCGTCGCCGCGCCCGACAGACAGGTTCAGGAGCAGCCTGCTCATTTTGTAACAGCGGACGGTCATGCCCGCCCGGCAGGCTTCCCGCCCAAAGGCGCTGACCAGATAGGTCTTTCCCGTTCCGGTAGGTCCGGTAACCAACAGGTTCCGCCCTTCCCGTATCCATTGCAGATCCGAAAGCCGCGCCACTTTATTCTTATCCAGCATTCGCTCCGGCTTGTAGGAAAGGTCGGAGAGCGTCGCCGAAGTATCGCGGAGGTTCGCTGTGTGAAGCAGCCGTTTTAACCGGGCGTTCTGCCGGGACAGCCACTGCGCATCCACAATCATAGCGAGGCGTTCTTCGAAGCTCAGCTCATTCATCGCGCCGGTTTCGAGCTGGCGGCGGTATTCGGCAACCATAGCTGCCTGCTTCATGGCCTGAAGCTTCTCCAGAGTCTGATTGATCATTTTCTCACCCCCTCTCACTGCCACACGTTGCCGCGCAGATTTTCATGTTCGGGGGTTGGCTTTGCCGAGGGAACGCTGCCGGTATCCCGTCCGTTCTTCAGGATGTTCCGGATGGTGGTGTAGTTGGCGGCATGCATACCGAGCGCCATGGCACAGGCGGCTTCGAGACGCTCATTCCCGTAAGTTTGACTCATCTGGAGGATGCCCATACAGGAACGATACGCCTGTTCTTCGACGGCTTGCTGTTTCAGAAGCCTGTCTATGACGGCGGTGGTGTTTTCTCCGATCTTTTGGGCCCAGTCGGAATATCTACGACCGTCGAAACCGTTGAACTTGACCTGATGCTGGTGGTTGGGCGGCATATGTTCCAAGATGGTCACATAACGGCTTCCGGAATAGCGGTGCTCATGGGTGGCAACTCTGTCGCCGTTTTCATCGAGAATTTCAATGACATTGCCGGATATGCGCAGTGTCACCGTCTGCTTGTACAGGGTGTAGGGAACCGAGTAGTAGAAGCCGTCCCACGCCACGTGGTAGTTGTCCGGCACCCGCCGGTCAATGAACTCGGCGAACTCATAGGGCTGCGCCGGAAGAGGCCGAAGCGCCGGCTTGTCTATCTCAAGAAATACGCTCTCCCGGGAACCCTGTCTCTTTTGAAACGGTTTGGCAGCGAGCTGTCTGACCCGCTTCTTGATGGCTGCGTTGAGTTCCCGGAACGAATAGAACACCTGGCCGCGAAGCCATTCCAGCAGCCAGATCTCCAGCCAGCCCACGCCGGATTCAACAGAACCTTTGTCCCGCGGCTTGCGAATCCGGGCGGGGACGACGGCAACGGCATAGTGCTGTGCAAAACTCCAATATGCCTTGTTGATCTCCGGATCGTAATACCGGGCGCTGGTAACCGCCGTTTTGGTGTTGTCAGGGACAATAATCTTCGGCACGCCGCCATACCACCCCAAGGCATCTACATGGCCTTTGATCCACTTATCCGCCTTCTCATCCGGGAAGGCTTCCACAAACGGGTAGGAGCTGTCTCCAAGCGTCGTGATGAAGAAGTGGGCGGTAAGCAGCTCGCCCGTGGATTCATCCACTACGCAGTCCAGCGTGTCGCCGACCCAGTCCACGAAAAGCTCTCTGCCGGGCTCACGGTTGATGGACATAACCACATTCTTGCCGGCCTCGTCCTTCCAGTCCTTGTATCGGCGGCAGAATTGACTGTAGCTCATGGAGCTGGCATAATCCTGCTCCCATATGTAGCGCATGTTTTTGCGGTTGTCTCGGCTTTGGAGGACTTTGTGGATGCCTTCCCACGGCGGGTCTGGTACGCTGGATTTCTTTCCGAAAGAATCCGGATACAGCAGTTCCCGGATTTCATTGTTGGTCATGGTTGTGGCATGGTCATAGTTCAGCCCTGCCTCCGTACAGCGGTGCTGGATCTCGCCCACGGTACTCTTCCCGCATTTAACGCTTTCTGCGATCTCCCGCTGCGTGAGTCCCATCTCCCACAGCCGCAAAATCTCCATAATTCTCATTTTCTCTGTACACCTCATTACCCTGCCCCCTGTACGTTGGTTTTGTCCATTGTACAAGGCGCGGTTTTGGGTGTCACTACGCTGGCCGGATGTCATGCGAACCTTGGCCCGATGTTATGCGATTCCTGGCCGGATCACGCAAAATTACTCATCAAGTTCTACAATTCGTTTATTTTTAAACAAGCAGTTCATACGAAATTGCAGCGCGACACTGTGAAAATATAGACAAAAGACGGAGCGCGGAGTATAATGCAGGCAGATGAAAGCGATACAGCTGTCGCTTTTCGGAAATTTGTGTTAGGAAGTGATGGACATTGGCAAAACAGTATGACGTTATAGTCATAGGCGCCGGCAACGGCGGGATGATCGCGGCCTGCACGCTGTCGCAGATGGGCTTTCGCACGCTGCTGGTGGAGAAGAACAGCTCTCCCGGGGGCTGCGCCGCCAGCTTCGTGCGCGGGCGCTTCGAGTTCGAGGCGGCGCTGCACAACCTGCCCGGCGTGGGCGAGGGCATTGCCGCGGGAGATATCGGCATGCTCTTCAACCGCTTCGGCGTGAAGCGCAGCTACTACCCAATCCCGGATTCCCTGCACTTTATCGTGGAGGGTGAAAACCGCGTAGAGTTCTGCGCGTATGTGGGGCGGGAGAACTTCGTCCGCGAGGCGGAGAGGCTCTGCCCCGGCTGCGCCGACTCCTTCTGGCGCTTCTGCGACCTCTGCGACGAGCTCAACCGGGCGCTGGAATACCTCTCCGGCTGCAAGGGCAGGCCGGACATGGAGTATCTCGGAAAGAACCACCCCAATTATCTGCGCATGGCCTCCTCCTCCGTGACGGAGATGTTCGAGGCGCTGGATATGCCCCAGGGTCTGAGGGATATCCTGGGCGTGTTCGCCATGTACCAGTGCGGCAACGTGGACGAGATAGACGCCGCCCGCTACACCCTCATGGCCGACTCCTTTATCCAGAGCGGCGCTTTCCAGACCGACCTGCGCTCCTACGGGCTGTCCGTGGCGCTGACCGAGAGCGCGAGAAAAATGGGCTGCGACGTGTGGTACAACACCGAGGTCAGCGAGATAAGCGTGGAAAACGGCGCGGCCACCGGCATAGTCACCGCCGACGGCAGAACGGTCAGGGCGGGCTATGTGCTCTGCAACATCATGCCTCACATCGTATACGGCAAGCTTATCCGCCCGGAGCTCGCGCCGCCCATGGAGCTGAAGACCGCCAACGCCCGCACCCTCGGCGCGCGGGGCTTCAGCGTATATCTGGGCCTCAACAGGAGCGCCGCGGAGCTGGGGATAAAGGATTACGCCTTCTTCCTCAACACCACGACCTCCAACCCCACGCAGGTGAAAAACTGCGCCACCATGGAGTACGACGACCTCTGCGCCAACTGCCTGAACATCATGGTGCCGGACGCGTCTCCGGAGGGCACCTGCATAGTTTACCTGACCAACATGTTCAGCGGCGACGCCTTCAGCGAAGTCACCCCGGAGAACTACAGGCAGATGAAGACCGACTACGCCAAGCGCCTCATAGCCAGATACGAGAAGGCTCTGGGCATAAGCCTCAGCCCCTACATAGAGGAGGTCGTTATCGCGTCCCCGGTGACCTTCGCCAGATACCTGGGCACCCCGCAGGGGGCCGTGTTCGGCTACTATCCCGGCGACTGGGACGGCATGATGTCCCGCACCATGGCGGATTCAGCCGGGCCCGGCATACGCGGTCTGGACTTCATCGGCGGCCACGGCGTGCGGCTGTCGGGCTTCGCCCCGTCGTACATGTCGGGCTTTTTGGGCGCGATGAAGGCCGCCGGAATAATGAGAGGAGGCGCAAGGCCATGAGAGAGGACACCCCGAGATACGCGGTCCGGATGGATATAAGCAAATTCGGGCAGATAATGCCCAAGCGCATGGCTCACATCATGCCCGCACCCGCGACGCCTCCCAGATGCGACTACGCCGCGAACCTCACAGCCAAGGCGCTGCACCCCAAAAAGCAGTATCTGACCGTGTCCAAGGTGACGCCGAGGTGCGGCGCGGTGCAGTTCACCCTGAGCGCCGACAGGGAGCGCGGCACAGATAAGCTGGCCCTGTTCCGGGCGGGACAGTTCCTGTCCTTCCGCATGACAATAGGCCACTCCGTGCTCACGAGGCCCTATTCCATCTGCTCCGCGCCCTCCGACGCCGCCAAAGGCTTCTACGAGATCTGCGTCAAGACCGCCGAGGACGGCTTTGCCGGCAACTGGATATGCCAGAACTGGCAGGTGGGAACCAAGGTAGAAGCCACCGCGCCCATGGGCGAGTTCTGCTACGAGGAGCTGAGAGACGCGCCCGCGGTGCTGGGCGCCGCCGGAGGCAGCGGCATCACGCCCTTCCTCTCCATGGCGCGGGCCATAGCGGAGGGCGGGGAGGACTTCTCCCTGACGCTGCTCTACGGCAGCCGGGACAGCGGCAGCATACTTTTCAAGGAGGAGCTGGACGCCATTGCCGCAGCCTGCGATAAGGTGAAGGTGGTGCACGTGCTGTCCGACGAGGCGGCGGAGGGCTGCGAGCACGGCGTGATAGACGCGCGGCTGATAGAGAAATACGCCCCGGAAACCTATTCCCTGTTCGTCTGCGGCAGCGGCGGCATGTCCCGCTTCGTGTGCGCCGAGGCGAAGAAGCTGTCGCTCACGAAGAAGTATCTGCGCGAGAAGATATACAACGCCACCGTCCCTCAACTGGAGGAGGGCTGGGATACGTCGCTCGCGGACAAACGCTTTACGCTCACCCTGGTGACCAAAGACGAGACCTACACCCTCCCCTGCTCCGCGATGGAGACCGTGCTGGTGGCGGTGGAGCGCGCAGGCGTGCTGGCCCCCTCGGGCTGCCGCAGCGGTGAATGCGGGATGTGCCGCTCGAGGCTCGCCTCCGGCGAGGTTTTCATCCCGGGCAGACTGGAGCACCGGAAGCTGGCAGACAGGGTCTACGGCTACATCCACCCCTGCTGCGCCTTCCCCATGAGCGACCTGACGCTGGAGCTGGAGATGGCGGCCGGCGAAGCGCGATAGGCCGTAAGAACCACTCGGCATTACCGGAGTTCAGAAAAGGAGCTGTACCCATGCTTGCAAAGGGAGAAAACACCAAAAGCAGGATACTGGAGGCGGCGGCGGAGCTGTTCACCAACAAGGGCTTTTCCGGCGTGACCATGAAGGACGTCTGCGAGGCGACAGGGCTGTCAAGAGGCGGGCTGTACCGCTACTTCTCCTCCACGGAGGAGATGATGATGGAGCTGATGGAGCAGGAGCAGCTGCGGGCAGACAGGATGGCCGGCAACATACCCATGAGCAGCCGCAGCGCGTCAGAGCTGCTGGAGGAATTCATGAGCACTCACGAGAGCTATCTGACCTCCCGCAAGGCCAAGCTGGAGATAGCCATGAACCAGTTCGCCCTGACCAGCGAGGCCGGTCGGGAGGCCAACAACCGCCGCCTCAGCTCCGCCGTGAAGCGGCTGGAGAGCGTCATACTCAAGGGCCAGCGGGACGGGCTGTTCAGGCCGGGAAGCGCGTCGGACATGGCGTACCACGTGCTGGTCTTCATGGGCGGCATGCGCACTCAGGTCTGTCTGGGCGATTACGGCGGCGACTTTGTGAGCCGGCAGCTTGAATTCATCAAAAGCTATATTTACAAATAAGGAGGGATACAATTGGCGAATAAATACGACCTCGTCATAGTGGGCGGCGGCAACGGCGGCATGATGGCCGCATGCCGGGCGTCCATGCTGGGGCTGAAAACGCTGGTCATCGAGAAGCACAACATGGTCGGCGGAGCCGCCACCAGCTTCGTGCGCGGGCGCTTCGAGTTCGAAGCCTCGCTGCACGAAATACCCGACTTCGGCCCGGGCGCCAGCCGGGGCCAGCTGGGACATCTGTTCGACGAGCTGGGGATAAACATGGAGTGGCTCCCCATCCCCGACGCCTTCCGTCTGGTGGTATCGGAGGGGGCGGAGCATAAGCTTGACGTGACCGTGCCCCACGGCAGGCCGGAGTTTCTGGCCTATATGGAGCGGCAGGCTCCCGGCTGCACGGCCTCGCTGGAGGCCATGTTCCTGGCTTCGGCCGAGCTGAGCCGCGGTCTGGAATACATCGGCAAGAGCCGGGGCAAGCCGGACATGGAGGTTCTGAAGAGGGACTACCCCAATTTCATGCGGCTGTGCGGCGCTTCGGCGGCGGACGCCTTCCGCGCCTTCGACATGCCCCAGAGGTGCGTGGACATCCTGTCGGCCTACTGGCCCTATCAGGGCTCCGACCTGGAGACCATCGACGCCTCGCGCTACATACTCATGCTCGACGGCTACTTCACCGGCGGCGCCTTCATGCCGAAGCTCCGCTCCCACGAGATTGCCAACGCCATCCAGAAGCGGGCAAGAGAGTTCGGCTGCGACTTCTGGCTGGAGACCGAGGTGACCGGGATACTCACCGACAAGGGGCGCGTCTGCGGCGTGAAGACCGCCGACGGCAGAAAGGTACAGGCCACGGCCGTCATAGCCAACGTGTTCCCCGACGTCGTGTACGGCAAGCTGCTGGACAACAAGAAGCTGATACCGGAGTTCGAGCTGAAAAAGGTCAAGGCCCGCAGCTTCGGCACCAGAGGCTACACCGCGTATATGGGGCTGGACGCCTCGCCGGAGGAGCTGGGCATAAAGGACTACGCCGTGTTCATCAACTCCTCCTGCGACACCACCGCCATGTACGAAAAATCCAAGACCCGCTTCGGCAAGGCGGACGGCCTCTGCGCCACCTGCCTGAACATCGTCAACCCCGAGGCCACGCCCAAGGGCACCTGCCATTTCGCCATAACCGGCAGCTTCGGCGACGAGGCCTGGGGCGACGTGACCCCGGAGAACTACGTTCGGGAGAAGCGGGACTATACCAACAGGATGATAGACCGCTACGAGGAGGTCATGGGCGTCGATATCCGCTCGCATATAGAGGAGATAGCCATAGCCACGCCCATCACCTTCGCCAGATACATGGGCACTCCTCAGGGGGCCATATACGGCTACTTCTCCGACAAGTGGGACGGCATGTCCGCCCGCACTCTGGCGGGAGGCTCCGAGCAGTCGGTGCCGGGACTGTTCTTCGTGGGCGCCCACGGCAACAGGCTCTCCGGCTACCTGCCCACGCTCACAGGCGGAGACCTGACAGCCAGACAGGTCATGGGCTATGTAATGGGAGGTGGAAGATAATGGACAAGACTGTGTTCGAGAGCTATATGCAGAAGCTCCCCATTGAGAAGTTCTATCAGATAATCCCAAAGCGCCGCGGCATCATTGAGGCCAATGAAGCCGAGATACCCAGGTACGAATACAACGCGAATCTCGTGGCGAAGAGCCTGCACCCGGAGGTGCAGCACGTGGTGGTCACGAAAATAGTGGAGCGGCCCGGAGCCAAGAGCTTTACCCTGGAGCCGGACAAGGCCGCCGGCACCGAGAAGCTGGCCTATTTCCGGGCGGGCCAGTACGTGAGCGTTGAGCTGAGGATAGGCGAAAGCGTGCTGACGCGGGCCTACACCCTCTCCTGCTCTCCCGGCGACGCCCTGCGCGGCAGCTACACCCTGACCATAAAGCGGGCGCAGGACGGCTTTGCCTCCAACTATATCAACGACAGCTGGCAGATAGGCACGAGGCTGGACATCTCCGGCCCGGAGGGAGACCTGAACTACGAGCCGCTCAGAGACGCAGAGCACATCGTGGGTCTCGCCGGCGGCAGCGGCATCACCCCCTTCTTCGCCCTTGCCAACGCCATCGCCGAGGGCATAGAGGACTGCTCCCTGACCCTGCTGTACGGCTGCCGCACCGAGAGCGAGATAGTCTACCGGGAGGAGCTGGACAGGCTCAGCGAGAGCTGCGCAAAGTTCAGCGTGGTATACGTGCTGTCCGAGGAGGAGAAGAGCGGCTTTGAGCACGGCTTCATCGACGCGGAGCTTATCGCCAAATACGCGCCGGAGCAGGACTACTCCGTATTCATGTGCGGCCCGCAGGCTATGTACGCCTTCGCCGACAGGGAGGTAGAAAAGCTGGGGCTGCCGAGACGCCGCGTGCGCCACGAGGCCTACGGCGAGTACCACAACGCCGACCGGGACGACGGCTTCCCGAAGGACGCCATCGGCAAGACCTTCCGGCTCACGGTGGAGCTGGCCGACGGCGCGAAGACTATCCCGGCAAAGAGCGGCGAGAGCATACTGGTGGCTCTGGAGCGGGCAGGCATCAAGGCCCCGAGCAAGTGCCGCAGCGGTGAGTGCGGCTTCTGCCGCTCAAGGCTCGCCTCCGGGACCTATTATGTGCCGCAGATAATCGAGCACCGGCGGGGCGCGGACGTGAAGGACGGCTACATCCATCCCTGCTGCTCCTTCCCCACAAGCGACTGCCGCATATTCATCAACTGCGATAAAGGAGAGGTAGAAAGGAAAGTGAAGGATATGAAGAAAAAAGAGCTGACCATCAGCATTATTATGGCCGTGGTCATCTCCGCCGCCATGGGTGCGCTTGCGTCCTTCCTGGTGAGAAAGGGCATGAACCCGCAGGCGCTGGCCGCCGCGCCCTCCGCCGGAGCCATGTACGCCGCCAATATAATAGAGTCCATCGTGGTGGGCGTGCTGATAGTTCTGATACTGCCCTTCGGCAAGTGGGGCAGGGCTCTGACCGTGAAGGCCCACGCCGCGCCTCCGGGCCTGAAGTTCACGGCGCTCAACTGCCTGCCCATATCTCTGGGCAGCGCCATCCTGGTCAGCGCCATCGTCAGCTTCATCAACATCGCCCAGATACACGGCAATATCCCCGCGGGCATGGCTCCCCCGATGATGATAATGTGGGTCGGCCAGTGGCTGAAGCTGCTGCCCATGTCCATAATCGTCAGCTATCTTATGGCGATAATCGTCTCCCCCTTTGTGGTCCAGCTGGTGGGCATGCCCACAGGCGGCCCTCCCGCCGGCGGCCCTCCTCAGGGGCGCTGATGCGGACAGCCGCGGCAAAGTAAGAGAACCGCGCCGCTTTTAATGAAGCACGCAAGCAGTACAATCTATAGAGGGGCTGCGTATTGTACGCAGCCCCTTAAGCTGAAGACAAAGCCCAATTTAGAGACTAGATGCTCAAGCGCGGTACTCGCTGTCCTTCGGCTCCCTCTGACGAGGGAGCTGTCAGCGAAGCTGACTGAGGGAGAGAAAGTGTTGGAATTGCAGACGTTTGCAGATTTCTCTCCCTCCGTCTGCGGCTGCGCCGCAGCCACCTCCCTCGTCAGAGAGAGGCTTTCGTTGGAGCGATTATCTGCGGTTTATCTATGAAAACAGGGTTTGTCTACACACTGAGGGGCTGCGTATTGTACGCAGCCCCTACAATTCATATGAACGCCTCTGTCCCTTATCGGGGCTTACCGCTCCCGTCTCAGATATACCATATCCACGAGCTGTATCCCATCCTCAAACATCGGGTGAGCGTAGTTGTCCGTGAAGAAATTCCTGACCCGATGCGACACCTCAAAGCCGCAGCTGCGGTAAAAGCCCAGCGCCGACGGAACATCTCCGGTGCCGACCAGCAGCACGCGGCAGTCGGCGTAATGCGAGAACAGATAGTCGATCAGCCTTCGCCCGTAGCCCTTTCGCTGCTGTTCGGGGACGACCGCGATGCTTTTCAGCTCGTATACGCCGACGTCCTCCTTTGTGGCTACGCACTGAGCTATAACGCCCCCGTCGTCCAGCACGAACATATCGCCGCGCTCAAGATACCTGTCTATCATGTCCTCCTGCTCGTCAGCCAACAGCAGCAGGTCGAGATATGCCTTTTTGTTTTCCGTGACCCTGCGGATCGTCATAGCGGACACTCCATTTCCGTACGGTTTTTGCCGGCGCTGCTTCACCGGCGGCTCTGCGGCAGGCGCTCAGCCCTGTGCCAGCTTCAGGAACTTCTTGTCGTTCAGCTCCTCGTTGGTAAGATATGTACCGTCGCGAAACAGCGCATAGGTGGTTATGGGCGTCGGCGCGTTCTGCGCTTCCTCCCTGCTTGTGAGGTGCACGGCGCGGAAAGGGATACCGTTCTCTCTGGCCGTCTGCTCAAGTATCGGCACATACTTCGCGTTGAAGGGACACTGGCTGGTATAGTACAGCACGAAGCCCGCGTCTCCGATATGGGGATGCTTTGCGCACTCTTTGAAGCGCGGCCTTGCAGCGTCCTCGTCAAAGGGCAGGCACCAAAGCTGGATGCCGTTCTCGGACTCGTCGCAGACGAAAAAGCCCTTGTGCGCAAGGAATTTCGGGTCCGCCAGAAACGGTTTCTTTTTGGCGGAGGACAAAATGCAGAGACCTTTTCTGCCCTTTGCCCTGCTGTCAGAGATGCATTGCTCCAGCAGCTCGCCGGCGCAGCCCTTGCCCTTGAGCGCGCCCGACACCCACAGGCAGTTTATGGTCATATAGCCCTCCGCCTCAATGGGTATCCAGGCGTTTTCCGCCGGGATGTATTCGATAAAGCATTTGCCGCGCTCAACGCTTTTGAGGAAAACAAGGCCCTCGTCCATTCTCTCGGACAGCCATGCCTTTTTGGAGGATACCTGTACGTCCCTGTTGCTGCTGATGGCGCAGCATATATGCTCCGTATCCAGATTCTCTTTTGTGACTTTGATATATTCCATAGCAGAAAATTCTCCTTTTGGTCTTTATCTATTCCCATGACAGGGCATATTTCCCGGTGGCCGACCGAAAGCGAAATACCAGATAGTATCTGCTCTCCCGGTTCAGCTCCACATCCGCGCCGGGAGCGTCCGCGGTCAGGCAAAGCCTGTTGACCTTCGCGCCGTCAAATACCCGTGGACAGAAACTCCTCCGACAGCCGTACAAACTCCGCCTGATTTGAGAGCATTGCGGGGTGACCGCCGTGCTCAAAGAGGTGCATGGAGCCGTGACCGATTTTTGACAGCAGCTCACCGTAGGTTTTCCTAAAGAAATCCTGTTCAAGCGCGGTGACGAACTCATCCTCAAGGCTGCCGGTGAGCAGCACATCCGCTTGCATAGCGCACAGCGGCTTGTGAAAGAAAATGCCCAGCTCTCGGCTGTGGCGGATAACCGCATCCGTATCATTATCCACGACAGACTCCCAGTCCGCTCCCTGCATGGCTTTATAGAACATGACCGCTCCGGGGTCATGCTTTGAACGCTCCCGCTCCTCCTTCATATTCTCTGTGAAGGCCGGAAGCGCCCTCTCTCCTTCAAAGCTGTCGGCAATGATTTTTCCGACCAGCGCCGGAGCCTCCAGCGCGGCATTGACGGCAACCAAAGCGCCTCCGCTGCTGCCGATGATGTCAACGCTTTCATACTGCCGCTCACGCATAAGCGCAATTACCTGCATGGCTTCGTCATACCAGAGGTCTGCCGGAAAACGCTCCAGACGGTCAGAGCGCCCGTGCCCAAGGAAGTCGAGCAAAACGACTCTGTGATTGGCGGCAAACTGCTCCTCAACGCCTCCGAACATATTTGAGGATGCGGTATTCCCATGCAGGAGCAGCAATGGCCTTCCGTCGCCCAGCTCCGTGTAATAAATATTTTTCCCGTTATAAATAAACCGGCTCATTTTTACCTCTCCTATTCTGGCGGAGCAGAAGCCACCGCCGCCCTCACCCACTGTGCCGTCTCGGTTTGGGCGGCCTGTCGCGGCAGAGTGCGTCGGCTTATAGACCTTGCGGTCGGAGACCCGGCGGCAAAAGACGTTTGCAGTGAGGTATGTATACGCCCTTGTGCGTCTCGTCTATATCAGAGCCGGTAGTGCCGCTTCTCAACGCCGTATGAGTTCAGCTGTGATTTATCGCAAACCTATTATATACAACTATTGACTGAACAGCAATGCGAATATCTATTTATTTACAGGCACATACGCAAATTCGGTAAAGGGAACGTAACCGAGAAGGATATCCGCAAGCTGGCGGAAAAGCTCGGCAGAAAGACGAAGGACAAAATGCTCACCGAGGCGCAGTACGCGACCTCGTGGGTGTATGAGTATATCAAGCGCATTTGCGCGGAGGATACGAAGTGAACAGATTTGCTGTCATGAACAAGAATGAGCGTGAGGAAGTATTCCTGATTACAGCGCGGGAACGCCGCCTGTCAGAGGCTATTACTATGAAGAAATAAGATGTTATCTTTATAAAGATTCTAATTCTGATTTTGTATTTAGTTCTGACGAATACGAATTTTCTGTAAATGAAATAGCAGATGCATATGTAACAGTTATTCCTGAAAATATGCAAGTAACTACAAAAGAATTAACTGTTGGTTTAGATGATGAAGTAGAAAATGCAAATGAGAAATCATTGACAGAATAATTATTTCATATTGTTCTGAAACATTTGAAGATAACAATTTTGCCATACCAAGAACCATCAGGGGACTGTGACGCCTCGGCCTATGCCTGCCTTTGAAGTATCTGTAGGTTAGTCAATCATACTTTACAGTCAGGGAAAGAAGAAAGGACGTCCTTAGGAGAACGCCAATAAAGAGGGCGCATAGGGAAAGCGTTGTACTTGCGCTCCCATACGGCAAGCTGGTTTTTGAAGTCATCAAATGAATAGAACTTATGAGAAGCGTAGAAATACTCATTGTCCTTGCGGTGACTGCGCTCGACCTTGCCGTTATGCCGAGGCGTATACGGCTTGATGAGCTTGTGGCGAATACAGAGCTGAGCCAGAGTGCTCTCAAAAAGCGTGGGTGTTCCTCTCTTGGATGAGATAAGCCGATTAGTAAACTCAGCACCGTTATCGGTTTGAATACACTCAATTGCATAAGGGAACTTCTTAACAACGTGCTTAATGAACTCAGCCGAAGAATAGGTGCTGTGTTCCTTGAACGCCTCCAGATAGCGGAAACGGCTGTATTCATCGATGAAAGTGTATTGGTAGAAGCCACCGTCTATTGCAGCCTCACCAACCAGGCAAGAAGCCGGTACGAACTTCACATCGATCTGTCCTCGCTGGCCGGGGTACTGCATCTTCTCGTAGGGCTTTGGTTTATACTTTGGGTTAGGCAGCTTTACTACCGCCTGCCCGGTGCGTTTGAGAACCTTAAACAGGCCGGAGATAGACCTCGTATAGCCTCGCTGCCGCAGCTTGACCCAGAACACTACCAGACCTGCGTTTGGGTTCCTGCGCCGCATATCCTTTATTTGCTTCAGTTCTGCGTCTGTGTGCTGAGTTGGATGATGCTTCGGGCGGCGTGAGAAGTCCTTCAGGGAGCCCAAACTGCCGTCGTATCGTTTTTGCCACGAATAGATCGTGGGCCGTGATACATTGTACCGCCTGGACGCTGCTGTGACGCCGTAACGGCTTGAATACTTAATTACTGCTTGCCTTCTCTTTAGGGTTTGTGTTAAAGTGTTCATGGCGAATAGGTGTCCTGCCTTTCGGTTTGGTCTCAGCAGCTTAACCGTACTACAGGCTACTCCTATTCGCTATTCTTTTTTTTCTTCTATTGCGTATTCTCCGGCATCCGGCCAAGGTTCGCATCTGATCCGGCCAGATGTCGCATGACATCCGGCCGGCAATGACCGCCGGTTTAGCATAGTGACGCTGTATTGTTTTTTGCAGTATAGCACGGTCAGTTGGCCGTGTCATCAGCGGAGTATAATTTTGCAGGATCGTCCCGCATGGTCGGACCGCCGAGCTCGAACCGGACAGAGCCGGTAACGAGTCGGTCCATAATGGCGTCGGCAATAGTCTTGTCGGCAAACGTGCCGTACCACATGCTGACTGGAAACTGTGCCGAGATGGCGATTGCCTTTTTCTGAGCCCTTCGTTCATCCACGACTTCATACAAGTCCAGGCAGGCCAGGGGCTGCAGCGTTTCAAGCCCGAAATCGTCCAGGATCAGAAGATCGGGTTTCTTCAAATCGCCGATCAGCTTTTCATAGCTTCCGTCGCCGCGCCCGACAGACAGGTTCAGGAGCAGCCTGCTCATTTTGTAACAGCGGACGGTCATGCCCGCCCGGCAGGCTTCCCGCCCAAAGGCGCTGACCAGATAGGTCTTTCCCGTTCCGGTAGGTCCGGTAACCAACAGGTTCCGCCCTTCCCGTATCCATTGCAGATCCGAAAGCCGCGCCACTTTATTCTTATCCAGCATTCGCTCCGGCTTGTAGGAAAGGTCGGAGAGCGTCGCCGAAGTATCGCGGAGGTTCGCTGTGTGAAGCAGCCGTTTTAACCGGGCGTTCTGCCGGGACAGCCACTGCGCATCCACAATCATAGCGAGGCGTTCTTCGAAGCTCAGCTCATTCATCGCGCCGGTTTCGAGCTGGCGGCGGTATTCGGCAACCATAGCTGCCTGCTTCATGGCCTGAAGCTTCTCCAGAGTCTGATTGATCATTTTCTCACCCCCTCTCACTGCCACACGTTGCCGCGCAGATTTTCATGTTCGGGGGTTGGCTTTGCCGAGGGAACGCTGCCGGTATCCCGTCCGTTCTTCAGGATGTTCCGGATGGTGGTGTAGTTGGCGGCATGCATACCGAGCGCCATGGCACAGGCGGCTTCGAGACGCTCATTCCCGTAAGTTTGACTCATCTGGAGGATGCCCATACAGGAACGATACGCCTGTTCTTCGACGGCTTGCTGTTTCAGAAGCCTGTCTATGACGGCGGTGGTGTTTTCTCCGATCTTTTGGGCCCAGTCGGAATATCTACGACCGTCGAAACCGTTGAACTTGACCTGATGCTGGTGGTTGGGCGGCATATGTTCCAAGATGGTCACATAACGGCTTCCGGAATAGCGGTGCTCATGGGTGGCAACTCTGTCGCCGTTTTCATCGAGAATTTCAATGACATTGCCGGATATGCGCAGTGTCACCGTCTGCTTGTACAGGGTGTAGGGAACCGAGTAGTAGAAGCCGTCCCACGCCACGTGGTAGTTGTCCGGCACCCGCCGGTCAATGAACTCGGCGAACTCATAGGGCTGCGCCGGAAGAGGCCGAAGCGCCGGCTTGTCTATCTCAAGAAATACGCTCTCCCGGGAACCCTGTCTCTTTTGAAACGGTTTGGCAGCGAGCTGTCTGACCCGCTTCTTGATGGCTGCGTTGAGTTCCCGGAACGAATAGAACACCTGGCCGCGAAGCCATTCCAGCAGCCAGATCTCCAGCCAGCCCACGCCGGATTCAACAGAACCTTTGTCCCGCGGCTTGCGAATCCGGGCGGGGACGACGGCAACGGCATAGTGCTGTGCAAAACTCCAATATGCCTTGTTGATCTCCGGATCGTAATACCGGGCGCTGGTAACCGCCGTTTTGGTGTTGTCAGGGACAATAATCTTCGGCACGCCGCCATACCACCCCAAGGCATCTACATGGCCTTTGATCCACTTATCCGCCTTCTCATCCGGGAAGGCTTCCACAAACGGGTAGGAGCTGTCTCCAAGCGTCGTGATGAAGAAGTGGGCGGTAAGCAGCTCGCCCGTGGATTCATCCACTACGCAGTCCAGCGTGTCGCCGACCCAGTCCACGAAAAGCTCTCTGCCGGGCTCACGGTTGATGGACATAACCACATTCTTGCCGGCCTCGTCCTTCCAGTCCTTGTATCGGCGGCAGAATTGACTGTAGCTCATGGAGCTGGCATAATCCTGCTCCCATATGTAGCGCATGTTTTTGCGGTTGTCTCGGCTTTGGAGGACTTTGTGGATGCCTTCCCACGGCGGGTCTGGTACGCTGGATTTCTTTCCGAAAGAATCCGGATACAGCAGTTCCCGGATTTCATTGTTGGTCATGGTTGTGGCATGGTCATAGTTCAGCCCTGCCTCCGTACAGCGGTGCTGGATCTCGCCCACGGTACTCTTCCCGCATTTAACGCTTTCTGCGATCTCCCGCTGCGTGAGTCCCATCTCCCACAGCCGCAAAATCTCCATAATTCTCATTTTCTCTGTACACCTCATTACCCTGCCCCCTGTACGTTGGTTTTGTCCATTGTACAAGGCGCGGTTTTGGGTGTCACTACGCTGGCCGGATGTCATGCGAACCTTGGCCCGATGTTATGCGATTCCTGGCCGGATCACGCAAAATTACTCATCTCCACGGAACACATCGAATTTTCACGGCTTCGCAAAATGGAAAGTGTCACCTTATGAACAGCCCCTTGCCGAGAGAAAAATAAATCGCTGGAAACGGGAACGCCCCCGGCACTGTGCGTCTGGCACAGTGTCGGGGGCGTTTTTCACAAATGCAAACTATCCTCGTTTTAGCTCAATACCGACATTGCCGTCTTCATCGATCTGTAAGGTCATGTGCTTGATGTGCTTTTCATAGAATTGCCGCCGTTCAGCCGGAGACATATCAATGCGTGTATTTCTCAATGCAGCGTCAAACATATCGTTGACGTTCAGGTGAACGGAGTTGTCAATCCAGCGGTACATCTCCTTGAACAGTGCGTTTTTCTTGATGTCCTCGCTGTTGCCGGAGTAGAAGTCATCCAGATAGCAGTAGAATATCCCGGATTCTGCAAGTGCCGCCTTCATATCCGGTCCGCATTTTTCCCGCTCAATCATGACAAGGAATCTGGCGTCCGGCAAGGAAGAGATAAGCCCCCAGTAGTCGGAATCACTTGAGACGATGACGAAGGAATCCACTTGCTTCTGGTAGTGTTCCTGACAGGCTCTTGCGGTGAGCTTGATGTCTACCAGTGATTTGTTCTGCTTGATCCGCTCAAT
>ENA-UPXM01003090-UPXM01003090.1-activated-sludge-metagenome-genome-assembly--contig:-NODE-3090-length-18589-cov-5.544081_pt1 | contig 18589 bp, 18 predicted proteins | sample MGYA00238178_ERZ772708 | MGnify/ENA primary metagenome ERZ772708 (study PRJEB29002, sample SAMN05720212) | activated sludge metagenome | isolation source: anaerobic digester from wastewater... | reverse complement strand
CCTTCTACGATATCCTGCGCCACCACGACCTTTACGGGCGTCTGGCAGTGTGCGATTTCAACCAAGGGCTCTCGCAGCTCGGTTTCGCGGCCTCGGACTTCACGCTGGTGCCGTCGCTCTTCGAGCCGTGTGGCCTGCCGCAGATGGTGGGTCAGCTCTACGGGTCGTTGCCGGTGGTGCACGATACCGGCGGACTGCATGACACGGTTGAGCACATTGATCCGACGCTGGGGACCGGCAACGGCTTCGTCTTCAAAATCTACGACTGCCGCGGGCTGGAGTGGGCGATGGACAAGGCGATGGAGTTCTACGGCCGCCCGGCTGAGGATCGCGAGGGTCAGATCGCGCGGGTGATGCGCGAAGGGCTCGCCCGGTTCAACCATGAGACCTGCGCGAAACGCTACATCGAGATCTATGAGAAAATGCTCAAGCGGCCGCTGGTGCGGTCGTTCGCGTAAGGTCGGGATTCACCCTGTATCGAGGAGGTCAGGCTATGGCACTGTCGGCTTTGCGCGCGCGTCTGCTGGACGACCCCTATCTCGCGCCGTATGCCGAAATCATCCGCAGGCGTGCCGGAAAGGCCGCGCAGCGGGCCGCAGCGCTCGCGAGCGTGCCGGGATCTCTGGCTGAATTCGCCTGCGCCCACGAGTATTACGGGCTGCACCGCGCGAAAGACGGATGGGTCTTTCGGGAGTGGGCACCCCAAGCGACCTCGATGTGGCTGGTGGGCGATTTTTCGGACTGGCAGGTGAGCGACACGTTCCGCCTGAACCGGTTGCCGGGGCGCGATGTCTGGGAACTGCGGCTGCCTGCGGACCGCCTGCGCCACGGCCAGTGCTACCGGCTGGAAATGGCGTGGGAGGGCGGGCGCGGCGAACGCATCCCGGCCTATGCGCGGCGGGTGGTTCAGGACCCTGGCACGCTGCTTTTTGCCGCCCAGGTCTGGGATCCGCCCCCGTACGTCTGGCGCGTGCCCTCGTTCACGGTGCCCAAACGCGTGCCGTTGATCTATGAGACCCACATCGGCATGGCCCAAGACAAATTGGGGGTCGGCAGTTTCGACGATTTCCGCGAGAAGGTGCTACCGCGCATCGTGCGCGCCGGGTACAACACCATCCAGATCATGGCGGTGATGGAACATCCCTACTACGGCTCCTTCGGCTATCACGTTTCGAGTTTTTTCGCCTGCTCCTCGCGGTTCGGCACACCGGAGGCGTTCAAGGCGCTGGTTGACGCGGCGCACGAGGCCGGCGTCGCGGTGATCATGGACATCGTCCACTCGCACGCCGTCAAGAACGAGCGGGAGGGCCTGTCGCGGTTCGACGGTTCTCCGTATCAGTATTTTCACGACGGACTGCGCGGGTGGCACGAGGCCTGGGATTCGCGCTGCTTCGATTACGGCAAGACCGACGTGCTCCATTTCCTGCTCTCCAACTGCCGTTACTGGCTGGATGAGTTCCATGTCGACGGCTACCGCTTTGACGGCATCACCAGCATGCTCTACCTGCACCATGGCTTGGGCGTGGATTTCATGGACTACGGCCAGTACTTTGACGCGACCGTTGACGAGGACGCCTGGATCTATTGCGCGCTCGCCAACCGCGTGATCCACGAGGTCCGTCCCGACGCCGTCACCATTGCCGAGGATGTGAGCGGCATGCCGGGCATTGCTGCACCGCTCGCCGACAACGGCGCGGGCTTCGATTACCGCATGGCGATGGGCGTGCCGGAGTGCTGGTTCCGGCTGGTGCGCGATGTGCGCGACGAGGATTGGAGCATCGGCTACCTCTGGCACGAGTTAACCAACCGCCGTGCCGACGAGCAAACCGTGAATTACGTGGAGAGCCACGACCAGGCGCTGGTCGGCGGCAAAACCCTCTTCTTCCAACTGGTCGACGCCGCGATCTATGACGCCATGTCGCGCGCGGCCGCCAACCTTAAGGCCGAGCGCGGTGTGGCGCTGCACAAACTGGCGCGCCTGGCCACGCTGGCCACCGCCGGCCACGGTTACCTCAACTTCATGGGAAACGAATTCGGCCATCCCGAATGGATCGATTTTCCGCGCGAGGGCAACGGGTTTTCCTACCACTACGCGCGCCGTCAATGGGCGCTGCGCGATAACCCCGACCTGTACTACTGGTGCCTCGGCGAATTTGACGAGGCCATGATCCGACTGGTGAGCGACTGTCACGCGCTGGAAGGCACCGTGCCCCGCCGGCTCTTCGTGTCAGACACCGACAAGCTCCTGGTCTTTGAGCGCGGGGCGCTGGTCTTCCTCTTTAACTTCCACAGCGAGGCCTCGGTGACCGACTACCCGGTGCTGGTGCCGCCCGGCGCCTATCGGCTGGTCATGGACAGCGACGAGCCGCGCTTCGGCGGGCAGGGACGCATCCAGCCGGGCCAGACGTTCGAGCTGCTGACAGAAATGCGCGGCAACGAGCTGTGCACCGTCATTAAGGTCTACCTGCCCTGCCGCACCGCCATGGTCCTCGAGCGCGGCTTGGCGTGACGTTCCGGCGAACCTCAGCCCCGCGTAGCGTCCATGACGCCGCGGAAGTAGCCGATCGACTCGGCGATGCCCAGCAGCGGATCAGTCATGTCCTTCTCGTACTCCAAACTGCAAACGCCGCTGTACTTGACTTTTCGCAGCGCCCGCACGAAGGCCGGCATGTCGATCTTGCCGCGCGGCATCTCAATGCCCCGGCCCTTCTTGGTGGCTTCAGTCACATTCTTGATGTGAATGTCGTGGACGCGCTCGGCATACGTCAGCATCGCCTGGACAGGGTCCCTGCCGTCGCGAAGCTGATGGCCGATGTCGAGGCAGAGCCCCACGCGCACATCCATGTCTTGAATCAGTTCCATTGCGCTTTCCGCAGTGGGGAAAAGCTCCGGCATGTCCGGACCGTGGTTATGGATCGCGTACCTGATGTCGTACTCTTTGACCTTCGTGTTGATCAGGGCCAGCAGCTCGGGCGAAGAAACGCGCTTCTTGTCGATCATCTTGAACGGCACGCCGACCAGCGTCTTGACGCCCACGCGCTTGGCGTACGCGAACGCATTGTTGACCTCCTGCTCGCTGCCCATGTAAATCGGCCCCACGCCGTACCCGGTGACGCCGGCCTGCTTGCAGGTCTCGTGAAAGGCCGCGATCTGCTCGTCGGTGCTGGTCAACGGCAGGTGGAAATCCTTGATGCACAGATAGTGCACGTCGACGCGCTTCAGCATGTCCAGGGTCTGGTCGAGCTTGAACTTGTGAAACGTGTAACCGGCGATGCCGAGCCGGAACGTGTCTTGCGGGTGGCCGCCCTGGCCGGCGGGGGACTGCGCGTGCGCCCGCTCCGTCATCAGCGCCGGTGCGGCGGCCGCCACGGCCAATCCGAGGCCGGCCTGCTTGAAAAAGGAACGTCGAGATGTCATGCCAAATACCTCCTGATAAAAGATCATGCGTTTGTAAACGGCGCGGCGTTTAAAGTCAAGAGCAATCGCGAAGGAGTCGCGCCCGATCAAGAAAGCGGTTGATTCCCATCAAAGACAACACGTATACTAACCCATCTTTTATCTTATTTGGAGTACGTTTCGATGGCTGACAAGAGAGTGCCGTTCACCTTGGAGCACGTGGAAAAGATTGCCGCGGCCTATCCCACGCCGTTTCATCTGTATGACGAACGCGGCATCCGCGCCAATGCGCGCCGTCTCAAAGCCGCGTTTGCGTGGAATCCCGGCTTTCGCGAATATTTCGCCGTCAAGGCGTGCCCCAATCCGTTCCTCATGAAGCTGCTGAAAGCGGAGGGGTTCGGCATGGACTGCAGCTCGCTGCCTGAATTGCTGCTCTCGGAACGGATCGGCGTGACCGGCGAGTCGATCATGTTCACGTCGAACGACACGCCGGCCGATGAGTTTGTCAAGGCCAAGGCGTTGGGCGCGGTGATCAATCTCGACGATCTGTCGCATATCCCGTTTCTCGAGGCGAGTGCCGGCCTGCCGGAATTGGTTTGTTTCCGCTACAACCCCGGCCCTCTCAAGGGCGGCAACGCGATTATCGGCAATCCCGAGCAGGCCAAGTACGGCTTTACGCGCGAACAGCTTTTCGAGGGCTACCATCAGTTGAAGGCCAAGGGTGTGCGACGCTTCGGCCTGCACACAATGGTGGCCTCGAACGAGTTGAACCCGCAGTATTTCATCGACACCGCGGAGATCCTCTTCGATCTGGCGGCCGACATCTCGCAAGCGGTGGGCATCGTCTTCGACTTCATCAACATCGGCGGCGGTATCGGCATTCCGTACCGCCCCGAGCAGGAGCCGGTGGACCTCGAACGCGTCGGCGAGGGCGTGCGGCAGGCCTATGCGTCGCGGCTGATCGCCAAAGGCCATCCGGATCTCAAGCTCTACATGGAGTGCGGCCGCATGGTGACCGGCCCGTACGGCTACCTGGTTACGCGTGTGCGTCATGTCAAAAAGACCTACAAAACGTTCGTCGGACTCGACGCCTGCATGGCAAACCTGATGCGCCCCGCGCTGTACGGCGCCTATCACCACATCACCGTCCCGGCCAAGGCTGACCTGCCCCGTGACACGGTCTGTGATGTCACCGGTTCGCTCTGCGAAAACAACGACAAGTTCGCCATCGACCGCGCGCTGCCGGCGCTGACCCCCGGCGACCTTGTGGTGATTCACGATGCCGGCGCGCACGGGCACGCCATGGGCTTCCAATACAACGGAAAGTTGCGCTCGGCGGAGTTGCTGCTGCGCGAAGACGGCAGCGTCGTGCAGATCCGCCGCGCCGAAACCCCCGACGACTATTTTGCGACGCTCGACTTCGGCGCGCTGGCCCCGTTCCCGGTTTGAGGCGCCTGCGCGGGCGAGCGCGTTCACGATGATCCCGATCCTTTACCGCGATGACGACTGCGTGGCCGTGATGAAACCGGTCGGCGTCGCCTCTGTGCCCGAACGCCTGGAAGACGATGATTGCCTGTGCGCGCACCTGTCGCGCCAACTTGGCCAGCGCGTCTTCCCGGTGCACCGGCTCGATAAAGAGGTGAGCGGCGTGATTCTCTATGCGCTGACCGCTCCGGCTCATCGGCTGCTGAACAGCGCCTTCGAGCGGCGCGAGGTGCTGAAGACCTATCTGGCCGTGACGCACGGCGCGCCTGCGGAAGACACGGGCGAGATCAACGGTCCGATTCATGCGTTTGGCTCCGGCCGCATGGGGGTGGACGCGCGGCGCGGCAAGCCCTCCCTCACACGCTTTGCGGTGCGGCAACGCGGCGAGCGTTTTGCGCGGGTCGAAGCCTTTCCGCTGACCGGGCGGCGGCACCAGATCCGCGTGCATCTCTACAGCATCGGCCATCCGATTGCGGGCGACCCGCGCTATGGCGATCCGGCCTTGCGCTGCGGGGCGCATCCGCGCCTGATGCTGACCGCCACCGGGCTCGCGCTGGCGCTGCCTTGCGGCATCAGGCTCGACCTGCGGGACAACGTGCCGGACGATTTCAGGGAAGCCGCGCGCGACGTCTACGGACTGCCCGCCATCGTCAGCTAGTCGTCGACACAAATCGTGGTGACGGCAGGGGCCGGGACGCCGGGCACGGGGCACGGGGGATGTGGTAGTTTGTTCAATCAGCCACGGGGTGACGCGGAAGAGTGCCGTGTTTGCCTATCAAAAGGCCGATCGCTTCTTTCGACGCTTAGCGTCGATAACTGACTCTCAACCAAGAGGTTAGCGATATTATGGCCGTATTTAGGGGCCTTAGAACGTGTTTTTCACGGTGGAAATGGTGTTCCGCGCGCCGCCGCGTTATGAGAGCCTTGGAAAGCGCCGCCGCGCTTCGCTTGTCGCCGCCCCAATATGGATGTACCCTCCCCTTACATCTGCCTGCCCCTGCCTGACCTGATTACATTCCGGCGTGTCCCCGGCGTTGACGGCATGCAAAGGAAGACGTATGATATCTGCTTATTCCGGACGGACAGATTAAACCGTTCAAGCGTGTGGGTGCGTGCGGGCGTGCGTGGAGCGTGCTGATGACAGATACATCTTTTCAAAAATTCGGGACGAGGCGCGGAGGCACGTGCCGGGAGCGTAGCCGTTGGGTGCCCCTGGCGGTCTGTGGCGCCTTGATGCTGGCGGGATGTGCGCACGTGCCCTCCCGGCAGCAACGACTGGTCTCTAAACCCAACATGCAGTTCGACGGCTCGCCGATGTTTAGCTCTCTGAACAGACTGCTCACGCAGTTCGAATCCAGTTCAGTGTCATCGGTGGGTGGCCAATCGAGCGGCGCTTGTTCGTCATGCAGCGATTAATGATGAAGCGTATGCCTCTAGCGATAATCCTTGGGCTGGCATTCCTTCTGCCGGGACCCAACGCGCTGTGCGCGCGGGAGAAAGCCCCGCTTTTCAGCCTCCCGGAGTTGGAGTCGGGCGAGCAGGTCAGCCTCGATGATTTTCAAGGGCAAATTGTTGTGCTCGATTTTTTCAACGCCAACTGCGGGGACTGTTTCCGCGTGTCGTGGGAGCTTGAAGCCGATATCCAGGCGTACTACGCGGCTCGCTCGGGTAACCCACACGGCATTGCCGTGCAGGTCGTAGCGGTAAACAGCGAGGCGTCCGAGCAGGCGGACATGGCGGTGTTCCTGCAGAAGACCGGAGTCGAGCTGGTGCTGGATGATCCTGCAGGCGTTTTGCTGCAACGCTATGGCGGTGCCTCTTTGCCCTATCTGGTGGTCATCGATGCCACGGCTGCGGTACCCGCTGTCGCAGCCCCCCGGATTGTGCTCCGCCAGGCAAAATACGAGGGTGTGAAAAAGTTGCGTGACGCCATCGACGCGATCACCGGACAGGGGGCGGCGGCAGCGCCCAGCCCCGTCATGCGGGACGACGCCGAGTCGGGGGCCGATCTCTCTCTGCCGACTCTTGAAACAGAGCCGCAGACCGCCCGCGAAGCCACGCTGGATGTGGCTGCCATGATTGCCTCGGACGTTCACGTGGCGGATATGCTGGCGGAATACCGTCACGAGCGCCCCTCCGCAGAATTCAGCCTTGTGGTCTCTTATCGGCCAATCAGAATGGATTTCAAGCCCGAACAGCTCGGACTCAAGCGGCATAAGCGGCTGGAAGAGGACCACTTCGGCGTTCAGGGCAGCGTCAGTTCCGACCTGAACGAAACCCTCACGCTGAAGATGGGGGGCGGCGCCTACGATGGTTTTCAGACGTACCGCGCACTATGGCTGGACGAATACAACCGCATAAAATTTGGTGACCGGAATACGTCTGGCGGCGGCCGTGTGGGATATCGGGATGCTCATCCGTGGGGATACAACGCTTCTCCCAGCCTGCGTTGGGAATACCTTCCCGACGCAGGTTTTGCCGAGGCAGGCGTCTCCTATCAGTACGACAGCGTGTCGCCGGGCTATGAGGGAGGACCGCCGCTTGTCCGGCTGCGCGACACCTATGAGACGGTTGGCGGTCATCTGGCATTTGAAAATGTACTGACGCGCCGCCTTCGCACGAGGGTGGAGGGCCGGATCGACGACACCACGGAACGGGAAAAGCGCGTGACCTTGCAGGGCGCGTTGAACTACGCGCTGGCGGAGAACTGGGTTGCGCGACTGACCGTCGGCTACGCGAAGGAGGATCCGCACTTCTCAGCAAAATCGGCCAGTGCCGTGCTTGAGCGTGACTGGCATGGCACCTGGTTCGTCAGTGTGTTCGGGCGCTACTACGAAGACACCAGTGAAATCGATAATGGCATAGCTCTCGATGCCGCCGCGCCGCCGCTCAAAACCTATCAGGCCGGACTGGGCGTGCGCCGGCAGGGGAACCGGGCCGCCATAAAATTCGACATCGGCCCCTGCTTCAGCCGGTATGCGTTGCACCCGCGGCGGAACACCGATTTCGACCAGCTCTATAAAGACCGGGACTGGCTGTCACTGCAAGCCGCCTACCAGTATCAGTTTTAAACGAGGCAGGCTTTCGGCGGTCGCAAGTGGGGCAATGGCTCGGGCCAACCAGCCCCGTGCGGCTGGGGCATCGATGTCGAAGTCACCGTCTGGATCGGGAGAAATAGAAGGTCAAGGGCGCCCGGACACGAGAAACTGGACGTCTGTCGCGGGCGATACTGTTTCCGCCTTTGACACAGGCGGAGTGTGGTTGCGTGGGATCATTCCGCCTCCAGAGCCGCGATGAACACATCCGCCTGGGTGATGGAACTCTCGATGTCACGAATCAGGTTGGTCACTCTCGCTCATGCCGTCAGGTGTCCCGGGCATCTTCCGCTTCATCTGCGGCAAGCGCTGGCAGCGCCTGGGCTGGGTCGGGCTTAACGCTTGACGGAAAGCACGTTGACAAACGCTCAAAATTTGGTCATTATACCAAACAACAAAACGAAAGAGGGCCTGTGAACAAACAAGAGAAATCCGTTCTCGCGGCGAAAACGAAGGTGCTGAAGGCCATGGCGCACCCGGCCCGCCTGTGGATGGTGGAGCAACTGGCTGTCGGCGAGCGCTGCGTGTGTGAGTTGGTCGACGGTTTGGAGCTGGACTATTCGACCGTCTCCAAGCATCTGCTGATTTTGAAGAATGCGGGTGTCGTGGAGGATGACAAGCGCGGCAAGCAGGTGTTCTACTCCCTGAAGGTGCCGTGCGTGCTGAATTTCATGCATTGCGTAGAGGCGGTGCTTAAGGGTTGATAGGCCGAAGGGGTTGTATGGACTGGAAAAGCGAATGGAAGAAGCTGGCGTGGGTCGTGGCGGGGTTTCTGGCCTGCTTCTATCTTCCTGCGGGTGTTGTGCGGTTTGACCATGCGCTGCTGGAGGCGGCACACCTGGTGAAGTGGTATGCGCGCGAGCACGTGCTGCTCTGTCTGATACCCGCTTTCTTTATCGCGGGAGCGATCGGTGTTTTCGTGAGCCAGGCGGCGGTGATGAAGTACCTCGGGCCCAGCGCGAAGAAGGTGCTGGCGTACGGCGTGGCTGCGGTCTCGGGCAGCATTCTGGCGGTCTGCTCCTGCACGATCCTGCCGCTGTTCACTGGGATTTACCGCATGGGCGCCGGACTGGGGCCGGCGTGCGCGTTTCTCTACTCGGGGCCGGCGATCAACGTGCTGGCCATGATCATGACGGCGCGGATTCTGGGGCCTGAACTGGGCGTGGCGCGCGCGGTGGGCGCGGTGGGGTTCAGCGTGGTGGTCGGCTATACGATGCATCTGATGTTCCGGCGCGAGGAGGAGGCGAAGATCGCGGCGGCGATCCAGATGCCGGAGGAAGAGGGCGGCCGGCCGCTCTGGCAGACGTCGCTCTACTTCGCCTCGATGGTGCTGATCCTGGTGTTCGCGAATTTCGGCAAGCCGCAGAACCCGCAAGGGGTGTGGGCCGTGCTGTTCAAGGTTAAGTGGCCCCTCACGGCGATGTGCGCGGCAGGGCTCGGCGTGATGCTGGTGGCCTGGTTCAAGATGCGCCTGTGGAAGGTCGGTCTCGTGGCGGCTTTGACCGCGCTGACGGCGCTGGGCACCGGCGGCAACCCGCTGGCGGCCTTCACCGTCGGGTCGCTGGGGCTGGCTTGGCTGACGGCGACGGACACCGGCGAGGGCGGTCAGTGGTTCGAGTCCTCGTGGACGTTCGCGAAGCAGATTTTGCCGCTGCTCTTGATCGGCGTGGTGGTGGCGGGCTTCCTGCTGGGCCGCGTGGGCGAGGAGGGCATGATCCCGTCGGAGTGGGTGGCGAAGGCCGTGGGCGGCAACTCGCTGCGGGCGAGCTTTCTGGCCTCGGTCGCGGGGGCGTTCATGTACTTCGCGACGCTGACCGAGGTGCCGATCATCCAGGGCCTGATGGGCGCAGGCATGGGCCAAGGTCCGGCGCTGGCATTGCTGCTGGCCGGGCCGGCGCTGAGCCTGCCGAGCATGCTGGTCATCAACAGCGTGATCGGGCCGAAGAAGACGGCGGCGTTCGTGACGCTGGTGATCATTTTGGCCACACTGGTGGGGTTCGGTTTTGGAAGGCTGTGAAACTGGAAACTTGAAACTGGAAACTGGAAACTTGAAGGCGCGGGACACGATGAAGGAAGTCTACGAGTTGGACGTGTATCGGTTGGCGGAGGAGTTGTCAGATCTGATTTGGTTTGCTTACGACACATGGGATGGCAAGGCGCAGCACACGATCGGACAGCAGGTCATTCGATCCGTTGACAGCATCGACGCCAATATCGCCGAAGGGTTCGGCCGATATTCTCCCGCCGATAGGAAGAAGTTCTACCTGTATGCCCGCGGTTCCTTCGAAGAGACGAAGTGTTGGTTGAGGAAGGCTTTTCGCCGAAAAGTGATTTCCCCGGCAGAAGTGAAAAAATTACAAGCGGCTGATCGACGAGCTTGGGCCCAAGCTGAACGCATTTGTCAAGGCGACGCGCACAACCTGAGTATCCTGTCCGCTAGCCACACATTCCCAGTTTCAAGTTTCGAGTTTTCAGTTTCATCTCACACAATGCGAAAGGAGTCCGAATATGCGAATCCAGATTCTGGGCACGGGATGCCCGAAGTGCAAGACGCTGATGGCCAACGCGGAGGCGGCGGTCAAGGCTGCGGGGATTGAGGCGACGGTCGAGAAGGTGGACCAGCTCGCGGACATCATGAAGATGGGCGTGATGATCACGCCGGCCCTGGCGGTGGACGGGGTCGTCAAGAGCGCGGGCAAGGTGTTGGGTGCGGACGACATCATGAAGTTATTGTGAATGGAAACTCGAAACTTGAAATTGGAAACTGGGGATGTGAGGACGCGGACTGCTAATAACTCGTTTGTGGAATGAACACGGCCGGTCTTTTCCCAAGTTTCAAGTCCCGAGCTTCCAGTTTTCCGTAGACGCGAAAGGAGTGATGCGATGAGTGAGAGCAACGTGTGTGCGTGCGGAGCGGCCCCGAAACTGATTTTCGCCTGTTCGGGCGCGGCGGATGTGGGTGCGGTGGCGGACCAGGCGGCGCGGAAGATGACGCGGGACGGGGCGGGCAAGATGTTCTGTCTCGCGGGGGTCGGTGGCCGCGTGTCGGGGATCATGGCTACGACGGCGGCCGCATCGAAGGTGCTGGCGATCGACGGGTGCCCACTGAACTGCGTGAAGCTGACGCTGGAGCAGGCGGGCTTCACGGGCTTCGAGCACCTGCAACTGGCGGATCTCGGGATGGAAAAGGGCAAGACACCGCTTTCGCCGGAGGCGGTCGAGAAGGCCGCCGCTGCGGGTGCGGCGAAACTGGGGTGAGGGGAAACTGGAAATTTGAAACTTGAAAATTGAGCCGGAAGAACGACTAGTAGTCTGTAAAACCAAAAACGCCGGTTTTTTCTAGCCATGATTACAGGATTAACATGATTGGAATCAATCAGTTACATCATGAAAATCATGTAATCCTGTCCGAATTATTAAGCCGTACAGAGTACTAGTCGCGGAACGTGTCTTGCCAAGTTTCCAGTCTCAAGTTTCGAGTTTCCATAAATGGAGCTGATTCCATGAACATGAAGAATATCGCGATTATCGGGGCGGTCGTCGTCGCGGCGGCGGCCATTGTGTTACTGAAGCAGGGGAAGAAGGCGGAACCGGTCGGGGCGGCGGTGAAGGCGGAAGTTGAGGCATCCGCCCCGCAAGCCAAGGCGCTGCCGCGTCTGGTGGATCTGGGCGCGGGGAAGTGCATCCCGTGCAAGGCCATGAAGCCGATTCTGGACGACCTGACGGCGAATTACGCAGAGACGTTCAAAACCGAGTTCATCGACGTGTGGGAGAACGAGGCAGCGGGGAAGGCGTACGGCGTCAAGATGATCCCCACGCAAATCTTCTTCGGCGCGGACGGCAAGGAGCTGTTCCGCCACGAAGGATTCATGTCCAAGGAGGACATCCTCGGCAAGTGGAAGGAGTTCGGGGTTGTTCCGGCGGCGGCCGGCGCTTCTGCGGAAGCGGCGGGGTTCAGCCGGTGGGCGCCGGTCCAGCCCGACGCGCGGCCGAAGGAGTCGGTCTGCTACATGTGCGAGGACGATGTGAACCCGAAGACGCAGGTGCTGGTGAAGTCGGCCAAGGGCGACGTGCGCATGTGCTCGCCGCACTGCTATTTCATCATGTACTCCTGCCTGACCGAGGACAAGACGGGATTCGAGGATAAGGTGACGGCGACGGACTTTGAGACAGGAAATGCCATTCCTTTGGCGTCGGCCTACTTTGTAGTCGCGACGGACAAGAAGAGTGGTCGCTCCTCGGTCAAGGCCTTCGCGGAGCTTTGCAATGCCGAGATGGAGCAGAAAAGTGCCGGGGGGAGTGTACTCCAGTATGAGGCGCTCAAGGTACAGGAGCTGGCGAACCGGTGCGGGTTCTGCGACCGCGCGGTGTATCCGGCGGACGCGGCCGAGGTGCTGGTGGCCGACGGCGTGCGGACGTGGGGGTGTTGCTCGCACTGCGCGCTGGGCGTGGCGGCGCGTACGGGCAAGGACATCGAGGTGCGCGAGCGCGACCGTCTCACCGGCGAACCGGTGGTGGTCAAGACGTTGACCGGTCGCGTGGCGTCGCTGGAGCCTTCCTCGGCGGTGGCGTGGTTCGGCCAGCGGGTCAAGCCGGACGGCTCAAAAGGTTCCGCAGGCTGCTTCCACCAGGGGTTCTTTGTGAGCGCAGGCAATCTCAAGAAATGGGCCGAGGCGCACCCGCTGGAGACGGGCGAGCAGATCACCATCGCCAAGGCGCTGGCGGACAAGATGAAGCTGACGCCGCAGCAGGTCAGCAAGGCGTGCAAGATCGGGGAATGCTGTCCGAAATGAGGGGGGAGGACATGGAACAGATTTTCACGGCGCTGACGCGGGCGGTGGAGGGGACGCCCGCGATCGCGCTGAGCGCGGCGCTGGTGTGGGGAATTCTGAGCATCATCCTCAGCCCCTGCCATCTGGCGAGCATCCCCTTGATCGTGGGTTTCATCGACCAGCAAGGCCGCATCTCGGCACGGCGGGCCTTCACCATTTCTCTGCTATTCTCGCTGGGCATCCTCATCACCATCGGCGTGATCGGGGCGGTGACGGCGGCGGCGGGCCGGATGATGGGCGATGTGGGGCGCTGGGGCAATTATGCGGTGGCCGTGATTTTCTTCGCCGTGGGGTTTTACCTGCTCGGCGTGATCAATCTGCCGCTGCCCAACGCGGCGCAGCCGGGTATGAAGAGCAAGGGCATGCTTGCCGCGTTCATTCTCGGACTGGTCTTCGGCGTGGCGCTCGGTCCCTGCACCTTCGCCTACATGGCGCCGATGCTGGGGGTGACCTTCCGGCTGGCGTCAACGAATCTGCCGTATGGCATCCTGTTGTTGCTGTTCTATGGCGTGGGGCACTGCGGGGTGATCGTTCTGGCCGGCACCTTTACCGAGGTGGTGCAGGGCTACCTGAACTGGAACGAAAAATCCAAGGGCGCGGTGATCCTGAAGAAAGTCTGCGCCGTGCTCGTGCTCGTCGGCGGGCTCTATCTGATTTATACCGCGCGGTAAAGGGGCTTATTCCGTTGTGTGTCTGAAGGAAGAAAACAATCCAAGAACGCAGCATGTGCGGGTGCCATAAGGGCCAAAAGCTTTTCCTGCTCGGCGTACCTGTGGCCCGGTTGGTCCTGTCGAACACGTGGGACAAGGTGGAGGTCCCTGAAGATCTCGAGAATTACGTCATTAACGGGATCGAAAGTTTCCGGAACGGTCAAGGCGCGGATGCTTGGTCCGAGCTGCAATGCGTCAGTTTTTGAGCCGTTCCGGCGGGACTGGCAGGCGCGGTTTGACACGGGTCGGCATTCGTGATAAATTCGCCACATAACGAATTAAGGAGGGTGGCGGCATGCGCGATGATGTGATGAGGGCAACCTTGCGGGTGACGAAGGCGCTGTCGGACGGGCAGCGGGTCAGGATCCTGATGATGCTGCGCGGCGGCGAACTGTGCGTGTGCCGCATTGTCGAGGTGCTGGCGCTGGCGCCGTCGACGGTCTCCAAGCATCTTTCGCTCTTGAGCGAGGCCGATCTGGTCGAGGTGCGCAAGGACGGGCGGTGGGCGTATTACCGGTTGCCGCAGGGTGACGCGATGAAGGCCGTGCGCCCGGTTCTGAAGTGGCTGGAAAGCGCGCTCGGCGAAGACGTTTCCGTGCTCCGCGACGCGGACGTGTTGGCCCGCGTGTTGTCGGGTGCGGGAGAGGGATCGGCACGCCGGACGAAGGCGTGCCCGAAGGAGTGCTGAGAGATGAGCGGAGCAGGCTGTTGCGGAACATGCGGGCCTGAAGCGCCTGCGCGATGGGTCTCCGGTGCTGTGGAAACGGCGTCCGGGCCTGTGCCGCGCGTGGCGACGCGCTGGACGTGGCGCGATACGCTGGGCGCTTGGGCGGTTCGCAGCGGCATCGGACGCATGCGTTACACGGTTCCGCCGGGCCTGTACGCGCTGGGAGTTCCGAAACCGGAGTCGCCGTTGTTGGTCACGGCCAATTACAAACTGTCGTTCGATCATGTGCGGCGGGCGATGGACGGCCTGGACGCTTGGGTGCTGGTGCTGGACACAAAGGGCGTCAACGTCTGGTGCGCGGCGGGAAAGGGAACCTTCGGGACGGAGGAACTGGTCAGCCGCCTCGACCTCTGTCAAGTGGCTGCGGTTGTGGAACACAAGAGCGTGGTGGTGCCGCAGTTGGGCGCGCCGGGCGTGGCGGCTCACGAGGTCAGCCGGCGAAGCGGTTTCCGGGTGGTGTACGGTCCGGTGCGGGCATGTGACCTGCCCGCGTTCCTGCGGGCGGGCATGCGGGCGACGCCGGAGATGCGGCGGGTTCGGTTCACGCTGCCGGACCGTTTGGCGCTCGCGCCGAATGAGCTGGCACGGCTTTTTGTGCCGGCGGTTTTCGTGTTGGCGGTGTTTGTTGCGGCTGCGGGGCTGGGTCGGCACGGTTACCGGTTAACGCGGGAACTGGCGCTTGGGGTTGCGGCGGCGGTCGGGGCAAACTACCTGGCCGGGATCGTGCTGACGCCTGCGCTGCTGCCGTGGCTGCCGGGACGGGCGTTCGCGGTCAAGGGCGGGATCGTTGGTGCGGTTGTCGGGGCGGCGCTTGTCTGGTTCGGGCCGTTCGGCTGGCTCGGCGGTCTGTCGTCGGGACTGCTCAGCGTGGCGGCCTGTTCGTTCTTGGGCCTGCGGTTCACCGGTTCAACGACCTACACGTCGGCTTCCGGGGTCCGCCGCGAGATGGGATGGGCGCTGCCGATGCAAGGCGCGCTGGCTGTGTTGGGTCTTGCGGGATGGGTCGCGGCGCGGTTCGTTTAAGGAGAACGCTCAACGCTGAACGTTCAACGCTCAACTCTCAAGTATGGTGAACGGAAGAACATGAACTATTTGAAGAACGTGGTGACGTTGCGGCTGGACCGGGACAAGTGTGTCGGGTGCGGCCGGTGCCTGGAGGTCTGTCCGCACGGCGTGTTCAGCCTGACGGGCGACAAGACGATAATCGTGGATCGAGACGCCTGCATGGAGTGCGGGGCGTGCGCTCGCAACTGCCCCGCCGGCGCGCTGTACGTGAAGAACGGCGTGGGCTGCGCGGTGGGCATCTTGAATGCACGATTAGGCAGGACATCGTCATGTTGCGGAGAGAAACAGGCGTGCTGCTGTACCTGTGGACCTGGGGCAGAGAGCGGGGGACCGGATCGTGGATGATCATGTCAACAAGGTCCTCGACATTATTCCAGTCGCCCCTTCGAACGTGGGTTGGGTGAAGTCGCCAGGCTGTTTACATGACTTAGATCCATTGCGTTCGGCGGGTTGGCGGCGTACTCGTCGGATGTGACCGGATGTTCGTTTGCGGCACTGAACGGATAAGGGAGGCGGCGAATGCGGAAATTGAAGGTCTTGTTTTTGTGTACGGGCAACTCGTGCCGGAGCCAGATGGCCGAAGGGTGGACGCGGGCGCTGAAAGGCGATGTGATCGAAGCGTACTCGGCGGGCATCGAGACGCACGGGCTGAACCCGAACGCGGTGAAGGTCATGGCCGAGGCTGGCGTGGATATTTCCGGACACGTGTCGAAGAACGTGGACACGCTGCTGGACGTGCCCTTCGACTACGTGGTGACGGTATGCGGGCACGCCAACGAGAACTGTCCGTTCTTTCCGGGCTCGGCCAAGGTCGTGCATGTCGGGTTCGACGATCCGCCCGCCCTGGCGAAGTTGGCCGAAAGCGAAGAGGCGAAGCTGAATGGCTACCGCCGCGTGCGGGACGAGATCCGGGCGTTTGTGGAGACGCTGCCAGGGTCGCTCAGGCAATGACCGGGTACGTGAGGCTGGAGGAGGCCCAAGTGAAGCAAACAGAAAAACTGGATATCGGATTCTTTGACAAGTATTTGACCGTATGGGTCGCGTTGTGCATGGTCGCGGGCGTGATGATCGGCAAGTTCCTGCCGGGCGTGCCCACGTTTCTCGGGCGGTTCGAATACGCGAAGGTCTCAATCCCCATCGCTGTGCTTATCTGGCTCATGATCTGGCCCATGATGATGAAGGTGGATTTTGCCAGCATCAAGAACGTTGGCAGAAATCCGAAAGGGCTGTATATCACCTGGTTGACCAACTGGCTGATCAAGCCCTTCACGATGTATGCGGTCGCCGCTTTTTTCTTCTTCGTGGTCTTCAGGTCGCTGATCCCGAGGGAACTGGCCCGTGACTATCTGGCCGGGGCCATTCTGCTGGGCGCCGCGCCCTGCACCGCGATGGTGTTTGTGTGGAGCCACCTGACAAGGGGAAACCCTGCTTATACCGTGGTGCAGGTCGCGACCAACGACCTGATCATCCTGCCGGCTTTCGTCCCGATTGTCGCCCTGCTGCTGGGCGTGAGCGGCATCAAGATCCCGTGGGACACGCTCTTTCTGTCGGTCGGGCTCTTTGTGGTGGTCCCGCTTGCTGGCGGTTCTCTGACCCGGTTTCATGTGATCAAGACGAAAGGGCTGGCGTACTTCAACACGGTGTTTATCCCGAAGTTCGGCAATGTGACGATTGGAGGGCTGCTACTGACGCTCGTGCTCATCTTCTCCTTCCAGGGCGACGTGATCCTGAAAAATCCGCTGCACATCGTTCTGATCGCCGTGCCGCTAATCCTCCAGACGTACCTGATTTTCTTTGTCGCGTATCTGGCGGCGAAAAGGTTGAAGGTCGCGCATGACATCGCGGCACCGGCCGGCATGATCGGGGCGTCGAATTTCTTCGAGCTTGCGGTGGCCGTCGCCATCTCGCTTTTCGGCGCGTCTTCGCCCGTAGTGCTGGCCACGATTGTGGGTGTGCTGACTGAAGTGCCGGTCATGCTGCATCTGGTGAAGATCGCCAACCGCACGAAGCACTGGTTCGGGTGACGAAATCATAGTGGGACACACCTTCCGCTATTCGCCTTCGGCTCCAGTGGTTGGAGGCCGCTGACGTTCGGCAAAAAAGAACAAACTCATCCCAGTCTTGATAATGCAAGTCGCCCTGCTCGCCGCCTGCTCGAAGAAGCCGCCCGAGGACTTCGCCTCGCACATGAATGTGCCGTTTGATCACCGCGTGCCCGAATATTTCGAAACGTACCTCGCAGAGCATCCTGATGACGGTGACCACCGCGCCGCTGCGCTTGTGTACTACGATCGTCGCGAGCGTAACCCAGAGAGATTGAAATACCACACGTTCGAGATGATCGAGCGGCGCCCATGGAACCTCAACATCTACTTCGAGAATGTTTGGCTCCTGTACTCAGATCCAGCCTACCGGTCGAACGTCATCGTTCGTCTCGAACGCAAAGCGTCCGAGCCGAACGTGAAGCATGGCACGTTCTGGAATCTCGCACTAACCTGCAAGACAGGGGTAATGCCCCCGCATGACGGCACTCCCGAGGGACGAGCCAAGTTCCTGAAGTCCTACGGACTCAAGGACGACGCGCCCATACCGACAAGCACCGATCCCATTCTTGTCCAGAAGACTGAGGAGTACTTCCGCAAGGCAATCAGCCTTGCGAAAGACGACACATTCCATGTCGGGTTGTATTCGAAGCAACTTGCCCATTTCTTGGTCAAGCTGGGTCGTGATTCCGATGCAATTGCCGTGTGTGAGAGTGCCCTCGCACACAGTAAGAGACACCGGCCCGACAAGCACCTTCGATCACTCGTTGAAGACCAGACAAACGAACTCAAAAACCTCAAAAACCTCATCAAGAAGATCAAGGAAGGCCCAGCCAAGCCGCGCAAAATATTTGGCACAGACTCTTTCCGGCCGGCTTGACTGATCGAGAAGAATAACGTACGATATTGCGTACGAAAGGAAACAACTCATGACAACGCTCACAGCCACAGAGGCTCGGAAATCATTGTATGGCCTTCTGGATGACGTGGCGGATTCCCATATGGCCATACAGATCACAGGCAAGAGAAACTCCGCTGTCCTTGTTTCCCAGGACGACTGGCAAGCCATCCAAGAAACCCTGTTTCTCACATCGATTCCCGGGATGAGGGACTCCATCCGATCTGGCATGAGGACTCCGGTCAGTAAATGCGACAAGGAGTTGACATGGTGAAATGGACGCGTGTCTTCACCAAGCAAGCCCAGAAAGATGCAAAGAAGCTCCTGGCTTCTGGTTTG
>ENA-UPXM01003072-UPXM01003072.1-activated-sludge-metagenome-genome-assembly--contig:-NODE-3072-length-18705-cov-5.493458_pt1 | contig 18705 bp, 16 predicted proteins | sample MGYA00238178_ERZ772708 | MGnify/ENA primary metagenome ERZ772708 (study PRJEB29002, sample SAMN05720212) | activated sludge metagenome | isolation source: anaerobic digester from wastewater... | reverse complement strand
TTAAGATTATCTTCAGCCTTGGCTGCTGCCAACTTTGCGCGTTCCAGATCAATATCTTCTGAACGTTCAGCGGTTTCCACCAGCACGATAATCTTGTCGTCCTTGACCTCAAAATAACCCCAGTTAAGCGCCATGCAACTGAGAGTACCTTCGTTTTTAAAGCAAAGCTCACCAATTTTCAGCGATGTTAAAAGCGGCGCATGTCCAGGCAGCACGCCAAACTCACCCAACGCCCCGGTAGCTGTAACCTCGTCCACCAACGTGTCCACCACCCTGCTATGGGGCGTCACGATTTCAAGTTTCATCTTCTCAGCCATTTATGGTGCTCCATTTGTCCATGCATCTGCAGGCATGAAATTTAGACCGCTGCGAGTTTCTGAGCCTTTTCAATAGCCTCTTCAATGGTACCAACCATGTAGAAAGCCTGTTCGGGAAGATTGTCATGCTTGCCATCGACAATCTCCTTGAATCCCTTGATGGTATCCTGGAGTTCAACATACTTGCCTGGGGAACCAGTGAAGGCCTCAGCAACATGGAACGGCTGTGAAAGAAAGCGCTGAATTTTTCTGGCACGTGCAACCACCAGTTTGTCATCTTCGGAGAGTTCGTCCATACCGAGAATGGCAATAATATCCTGTAGATCCTTGTATTTCTGCAGAACATACTGCACGGAGCGCGCAACTCCATAGTGCTCCTCACCGATGACCTGGGGATCAAGAATACGAGAAGTGGAATCCAGCGGGTCAACCGCAGGATAAATACCAAGCTCAGCAATCTGACGTGAAAGAACCGTAGTCGCATCCAGGTGGGCAAACGCTGTGGCTGGCGCCGGGTCTGTCAAGTCGTCAGCAGGGACATAAATAGCTTGAACTGACGTAATAGAACCCTTTTTAGTTGATGTGATGCGTTCCTGCAACTCACCCATCTCTGTAGCCAGAGTAGGCTGGTAGCCAACGGCTGACGGGATACGTCCAAGAAGAGCAGAAACTTCTGAACCAGCCTGCGTAAAGCGGAATATATTGTCAATAAACAGCAGAACGTCCTGCCCCTCTTCATCACGGAAATACTCGGCCACCGAAAGCGCTGTAAGCGCAACACGTGCACGGGCGCCGGGAGGTTCGTTCATCTGACCGTAAACCAGTGCTGCCTTGTCAAGAACCCCGGATTCCTTCATCTCCATCCAGAGGTCGTTACCTTCGCGGGTACGCTCACCAACACCTGCAAATACGGAGTAACCACCATGCTGTTTGGCAATATTGTTGATCAGTTCCATAATCAGAACGGTCTTACCAACGCCAGCACCGCCGAAGAGGCCGATCTTACCGCCTCGGGCATATGGCGCCAGCAAGTCGACAACCTTGATACCGGTTGAGAAGGCTTCAACCTTGGTAGACTGATTCTCGAAGGAAGGTGCCGGGCGATGAATGGCAAACTCTTTGTCATTGCCAATAGGACCAAGCTCATCGATCGGTTCGCCAATAACATTCATGATACGTCCCAAGGTTTTGCTGCCTACCGGAGCCGATATCTGTTTTCCTGTGTCTACGGCAACCTGACCGCGCACAAGACCATCTGTGGAGTCCATGGCAATTGTACGCACCGAATTCTCACCCAGATGCTGGGCAACCTCCAGTACCAGGTTGTTCTCACGATTGTCAATGGCCGGGTTGGTGACCCTCAAAGCGTGGTAGATCTCAGGCAGCTTGCCCGGTTCGAATTCGACGTCAACAACGGCGCCGATTACCTGTGAAATTTTCCCGATGTTCTGACTCATGGAAGTGTATCCTCCTGCAGGCTAATGCCCAATATTTAAAATCGTTGTTATCCCTTAATAGACTCGGAGCCCGAGATTATCTCCATCAACTCGGTAGTAATCGCAGCCTGACGAGCCCTGTTATACTGCAGTGTCAGCTTGCCGATCATCTCGGATGCGTTCTTGGAAGCGCTATCCATAGCTGTCATGCGTGCGCCGTGCTCACCAGCCAGCGATTCAAGCATCGCCTTGAAGATCTGCACTTCGACATTTTTAGGCAGAATCTCTGCCAACAACTCTTCAATAGATGGTTCATAGAAAAATTCGGTTTCAGGCTGATCCGATTCTTCAGTGGTACTTGCCTCGATTGGCAGCAACTGCTGAAGCGTAATGTCCTGCGACATAACCGACTTGAAAGAGTTGAACAACATGACAACCTGATCGTATTCCTCGGAAATGAAGGCTTCGATCACCTCAGCCGCTACGGCAGAGGCCTCTTCATAACTCGGCTTGGGAATACTGTGATTGCTGGCCACTGCATAACGGCTTTTGAAATAGTCATGCCCCTTGCGGCCAACTGTCAGCACACTGATCTTCTGAAACTGTTCAGCCTGCTCCTTCAGGTAGCGATCGCCGGCCTTGCAAAGGTTGGTATTAAAGCCGCCGCACAAACCGCGGTCTGACGTAATAACCAGCAAAAGCAAGCTCTTTGGTTCTCTGACCTGTAGCAGAGGATGCCGATTCCCCTTGACGGAAGACGAGAGAGTAACCAGCACTTCACCAAGCTTACTGGCATATGGACGTGCGGCCACAACGGCATCCTGGGCACGACGCAACTTGGCAGCCGACACCATTTTCATGGCTTTGGTGATCTGCCGGGTATTCTTTACCGATACTATTCTCTTTTTTATGCTCTTAAGGCTTGCCATATCCCAAACCGTCCTTGCTTAAGCAGTGAATTCCTTCTTAAATTGCTCCAGAGCATCAATAATCCTGGGTTTGAGTTCGTCACTGATTGTCTGTTTACTGCGCAGTTCATCCAATATGGCTGCCTGCCGGTTATCGAAATAACTATACATCTCGATTTCATAGCGCTTCAGTGCAGACACAGGGTAGTCGTCAAGCATGCCGGCATTGGCAGCAAAAATGATCAGTACCTGCTTTTCGTTAGGAATCGGTGCATATTGTGGCTGCTTGAGAATCTCCACCAGTCTTTCGCCACGGGCAAGCTGCATCTGCGTTGCCTTGTCCAGATCGGAACCAAACTGTGCGAAAGCCGCCATTTCACGATACTGGGCAAGATTCAGGCGCAGAGTACCGGCAACCTGCTTCATCGACTTGGTCTGCGCTGAACCGCCAACGCGGGAAACAGAGAGACCGACGTTGATCGCCGGACGTACGCCGGAGAAGAACAGGTCCGACTCCAGGTATATCTGCCCGTCGGTAATGGAGATGACGTTTGTCGGGATGTACGCGGAAACGTCGCCAGCCTGGGTTTCAATGATCGGCAAAGCTGTAAGCGAACCAGCACCGATATCATCAGAAAGTTTAGCAGCCCTCTCCAGCAAACGGCTGTGGAGGTAAAAAACATCACCCGGGTATGCTTCACGTCCTGGTGGACGGCGAAGCAGCAGGGAAAGCTGTCGATAGGCCACGGCTTGTTTGGACAGATCGTCATAGATGATCAGTGCGTGCCGGCCGCTGTCGCGGAAAAACTCACCCATGGTCACACCAGCATAGGGCGCAATAAACTGCAGCGGTGCTGACTCGGATGCGGTTGCAGCTACTACAATAGTATAGTCCATAGCTCCATGATCCTGCAGCTTGTTGACAACCTGTGCTACAGTGGAGCGTTTCTGACCGATGGCGACATAGATACAGACCACGTCGCCGCCTTTCTGGTTGATGATCGTGTCGATAGCAACGGCCGTCTTGCCGGTCTGTCTGTCGCCGATGATTAGTTCGCGCTGCCCGCGTCCGATCGGAACCATGGAGTCGATTGCCTTGAGTCCGGTAGCCATCGGCTGATGAACCGATTTACGCTTGACGATACCAGGGGCCTTGATTTCGACCTTGCTGAAGGTTTCAGTATTGATCACGCCCTTGCCGTCAATCGGCTGACCGATGGCATTGACAACACGTCCGATCAGAGCCTCACCAACCGGCACCTCCACAATGCGACCTGTTCGCTTGACAGTATCGCCCTCTTTAATCTCGGCATACTCACCAAGAATTGCAGCGCCGACGTTGTCTTCCTCCAGGTTGAGCACCATACCGGACAACCCGCCCGGAAACTCTAGCAACTCGCCTGCCATGGCTCCTGACAGGCCGTGGATACGCGCAATACCGTCACCAATCGATATGATTGTGCCGGTTTCGGACACCTCGACGTCTTTACCGTAATCCTTGATTTGTTTCCTGATGATCTCGCTGATCTCTTCGGCTCTGATTTCCATAGAAGTATTACCCCTTCTGTAATATATCTTGAATTCGATTTAACTGAGTCTTAACACTTGTGTCATATACGATGTCGCCGATCTGCACGACCATGCCAGCCAGCAGATCCGGCTCCTGTATCACCTGGGGAACCACCTTTTTACCGGTACGCTTTTCCAGTGCAGCGGAGATAGAGGCCACCTGACTGTCATCAAGAGGAAACGCGGTTTTGATACAGGGCGTAATTACACCAGAAAGGGAATCCGCCAAATCCGCATAAGACTGGACAATCTGGCTCAACAGAGATACACGCCCCTTTTCGACCAGCAGCAACATAAGGTTGGCTATGTAACCTGTGCAGGAGGTTTTTGTCAGCAGGTCTTTCATAACCTGTTTCTTTTGTTCAACAGTAAAAGCCGGGTTTGCAAAAAGAACACGCAGCTCGTCACTGCACGCCAGCATGCCACCCATCTCCGCAAGCTCTTTCCGGAACACTTCCACCTGACCGCACTCCGATCCAAGCTGAACCAACGCCTTGGCGTAACGTTTTGAAATAGTATTGTCGATCACTGGAGTTGTTCCACCTTGTCAAGATATTCACCAACAAACCGGTCATGATCGCTTTTTCCGATTGCACCGGCCAGTCTGCCACGGGCGATTTCCACCGCCAGGCGTGCAGCCTCCGCACGCAATTCCTCACGCGCCTTCAGCGTTTCCTGTTCTGCCGACTGAGCTGCCTGGGCCATGATCTTTTCAGCGGCCAGTTTCGCCTCGTTAATGATGCGCTGCTTTTCCTGCTCACCTTCACGCACAATCGCAGCATGGATTTCATCTATCTCGCGTGCTGCGGTTTCAAGCTTACCGGTATATTCAATCAGCTTGGCCTCTGCTGCAGCCTTGGCCTCCTGGGCATCTTTTAGGCTTTTCTCGATCTGCAAGCTACGATCAGCCATCGACGACTTGACATTGGCCTTCTTCAAGGCCCACCAGATAATCAATGCTAGGGCAACGAAATTCAGGACCCTCCAGCCAAAATCCTTAATCTGGGCCGCTTTATCAACATGATGACCCGCGTCAGCAGCGTAGACACTGGTCGAGCAAACAAACACTACCAGCAGTGCCAGCCCAAGGGCCTTTTTATTTACATAACCGGATACCTTGAACATTTTTACAGGCCCCTTCCCAGAATTTTCTCGCAAATGACACCTGAAAGGGCATCAGATTGCACTCGCAACTGCTGTTTGGCCTCTGCCGACTCCCTTGCAACCCTTTCACGGATATCTAGCAGCGCTGTGGCGGCGTTATTGCGCGCATCCTCAATCAGACGAGTTTCTTCCTGCTTGGCCTGCAAAAGTGCTTCACCCTTCCTTGCCAACGCATCGAGCTTTGCCTCTTTCAGTTTAGCCTCATACTGGGCCATTTTCGCCTGAACCTCACAATCAACGGCAACCGTTTTTTCGCGGGCAGCATCGATTACACCGCGACGTTCGGCCAGCACCTTGCGAATCGGCTGATACATAAATTTATTAAGGACAATAATCAGAACAGCAAAATTGATCAACTGAAAGAAAAAGGCATAATTTAATTCGATCACGACCTACCCCTTGCAGACAAGTGCCCTTCAAGACACCAAGCTGGATGTAAAACTGCGTTTAGTTATCACGGTTGTTACAACCGTGTCAATTTAATTTGTGCCAAAAACAGCGATATTGCGGCGGATTTGCTACAAGCTGCTGATTTGAAACAGATAAAGATCAGACATCCAAAAGGTCAATAATGCGGGTGAGCTCGTCTGAATCGCTGAAGTGAATTTCCAGCTTGCCGGACTTGGAACCGATCCTTCGAATAGTAACCTTGGATTGAAACCGTTTCTGCAACTGCTCTTCAAGCGCACTCATCAGTAAATCCGGTTGTTGAGGACGCTTGCTCGTTTTCTGTCCGGGGTTGACCTTTAAGCGACGGACCAGATCTTCGGTAGCACGCACGCTCAACTGGCGATGCAATATCTCTTTTCTGGCCCTGTCGACCTGCTCCTGATGTTCCAGCGCCAGTAATGCGCGTGCATGCCCCATTGTCAGGCGTTCTTCCACAATGTCACGCTGTACCTCATCCGACAATTTGAGCAAACGCAGCGAATTGGTTACCGTTGTGCGGTTCTTGCCAACCCTTCTGGCCACATCTTCCTGGGAAATTGCCAGATGTTCCTGCAGCGAGCGGTAGGCCTGCGCCTCCTCAATTGCGTTCAAATCCTGGCGCTGGATATTTTCAATCAATGCCAATTCCAGCACTTTGTCTTCGCTGGCCTCACGGATGACAACCGGTAATTCGTGGATGCCGGCTTTCTGTGCGGCACGCCAGCGACGCTCGCCGGCGATGATCTCGTAATAATCATTCTTCCTGGTTACCACCAGCGGCTGAATGATCCCCTGTTCACGGATCGAATCGGCCAGTTCGTCCAGCTTGTCGGTAGCAAAATGCTTGCGAGGCTGATTCTTGTTGGGCCTGATCAGTTCGATAGGACAGTTAAAATAATCCTTGTTTTCCTCAACCGTCTCCGGCACATGCAGGAGCGCTGCCATTCCTTTTCCGAGGCCACCCACTCTAGCCATTGGCTGCCTCCCTCTTTATAATTTCGCGGGCCAGCTGCAAATACGAGGAAGCCCCGCGAGAAGTGATGTCATAATAAATCACCGGCTTCCCGTGGCTTGGCGCTTCAGCCAGGCGGATGTTGCGAGGAATAATCGTCTCGAACACCTGACCCGGGAAGCTGTTGTGAATCTCTTCAACAACATCCTTGGCCAAATTGCTGCGCGAATCATACATGGTCAGCAGAATCCCCTCAATTTTGAGGAATGGATTCAACCCTTTCTGCATCAGCCTGATTGTATGCAGGATCTGGGAAAGCCCCTCCATGGAATAAAACTCGCACTGCAATGGTATCAGCACCGAGTTGGCGGCAGTCATGGCATTGATGGTCAGTAGATTGAGCGACGGCGGGCAGTCGATGATGATATATTGATACCTGTCCGACAGTGATGCCAGCACATATTTAAGTCTTTGTTCGCGGGATGGCAGATCGGCCAGCTCCAGTTCCGCACCGGCCAGATCGGCATTGGAAGGCAATATATGCAGATAGGGTTGTCCCGTATCCACCACAAGGCTGGCAGGATCCACATCGCTGACCAGCGCGTCATAGACACACTGCTTCAGCCCGGTCTTGTCGATCCCGACGCCGCTGCTGGCGTTACCCTGGGGGTCGATGTCCACAATCAGCGTAGGGCGCTCTGCAGCGGCAAGCGAGGCCGCCAGATTGACCGCGGTGGTTGTCTTGCCCACACCGCCCTTCTGATTTGCTATGCAGATTATCTTGGACATACTGAGCAGATTCCCACCGAGATCAGAATATTTGATTTATTTCATTCTTGCCAAATTAAGAGTTGAAAAATTACCACAAAGTTCTGTTGCTGCAAAGAATAATTTTGCAGCTCCAGCCCCGGGGCCCTGCCCGTGGAAGTCAGACCAGCTAACCCGGCAACTGCAAGCCGGACCCGGTTAAATATTCGTCAAACAGTGCGTCCACCCCAGCCCGGATAGACACTTCGTGCCCAGCCTGATCTTTAAAAGAGAGCATTGAACAGTGCAGTAGCATCCGCTCGTACGGTTCACCACCATAAGTGGCATCCCCGACGATCGGCAAACCGCAGGACTCCAGATGAACCCTGATCTGGTGGGTACGACCAGTCTGGGGTCGAGCCTCGACCAATGTGTGACCGCATCCGCAGGAGAGTATTCTGAAACAGGTCAGTGCCGGTCGCCCAGCCGCCATGATGCCATAGCGAGCTGACCCAATCTTGCCAATCGCCCCATCGACTGACCATTCCGGCTGATCCGGCGTTCCCCTAACCAGCGCCAGATAGCACTTGCTGATCAGCCCATCATGAAAACAACGTGAAATCCAGGCTGCTGCCGGCTTGTTCTTGGGGAACAGCATCACGCCGGACGTACCCCGGTCCAGGCGATGGACGATGCGGGCCGGTTCATTGAGTCCCAGACTGCGAAAATATTCTCCGACCCAGTACTCCAGCGTGCCTTTCAACTGATATGGCGTGCGCTGGGCATTGATGCCGGACGGTTTGTTAACCGCTAGCATCTGGCGGTCCTCATACAGCAGCGCTTCAGGCGGCAGCAGCAGTTCCTGAAAGCGACCACGCTCCATCAGACCGATCTCGATCACATCACCGCCCCGGACCATCCGCGAGGCCACCCGCACCATGGCGCTGTTAACCGCACAGCCCCCACGATCAATGATCCTGCGTGCTTCCGACTTGCTGACCGCCTCGAAATGCTGCGCAAGGGCATCATCCAGACGACCGCACCCGAAACCGTTTTCCACTGTTTTCCTGATTATCATGATCCATGTAATTAGTCGTTTACAGCCGGTTAGGCAATCAAATTCTCGTTGGCGAAACACAGGTCATCTGTTAATCTCTGTCCCCATGAAAGTTATCTCCGATAACCATAAGCGGCTGCGCGGCCCAGTACCGCTGTCGCACCTGCTGCTGCGTCAGTTCGTAAGGGCCGGCGACAACGTGATTGACGCCACCTGCGGCAATGGCCACGACACGCTGCTGCTGGCCGAACTGGCAACCGCAGACGGCACCGTGTGGGGCTTTGACATCCAGATTGAAGCCATCCAGGCCACCGCCCAGAAACTGACTGCTGCCGGTTTCGGCAAAGCAGTCCGCTTGTTCCACTGCAGCCATGCACAAATGACACAACATGTCGATCAACCAATCCATGCGGTAGTTTTCAACCTTGGCTACCTGCCGGGTGGCGACCGCAGTTTGACAACCCTTCCAGAAACGACATTGGCCGCCCTTGAACAGTCACTGAAGCTACTGCACCACGGTGGAATAATCATGGCAACCATCTACCCCGGCCACGACGGCGGTGACGCGGAGGGAAACGCCGTTGAAGCCTGGGCGGCAGGCCTGTCACCCAAGCATTACCATGTCTGGCGCATGGGACAGGCCAATGTCACAGTTGATGCACCTTACCTCATACTGATCCAGAAGGCGGTGATGTAATGCGCATGCTGCTGCCGTTCTTCTCCATCATGCCCGCTTTGATTTACGCACTGATTACCCTGTACTGCGGCTGGCGTTTTTTTTCAAAGGGACCGGGCACAGGATCCCGTGACCTTGTAACTGCAAATAGTCTTGTACTGCCCGGCGTGACCATCCTGAAGCCCGTCAAGGGGATGGACGGAGAGAGCTACAGCAATTTTGAATCCTTCTGCCGCCAGTCATTCGCGGGTAACATGCAGATCGTTTTTGCAGCGGCATCTGCCGATGACCCGGCCATCGGGGTTATCCAGCGTCTGATCTCCGCTCACCCGGACATGGATATCTCACTGGTTGTTAATCCGGCCATTCATGGCCCCAACTACAAGGTTTCCAACCTGATCAACGCCTTTCCAAAAGCCAGGCACGACATCATTATTGTGTGCGACAGCGACATCCGCGTCAGACCTGACTACCTTTCCAGCGTGACAGCCCACTTCAGGGATCCACGGGTCGGCCTGGTGACATCACTCTATCGCACCTCCAACGTGCATGGCGTTGCCACTGCAATAGAGGCCACCGGCTTTACCGCCGAGATGATCCCCAATGTCATGGTGGCCCTGCGACTTGAGGGACTTACCTTTGCACTGGGGGCCTCCATGGCGGTTAGACGTGAATCCCTTGCCTCCATCGGCGGATTCGAAGCGTTGGCGGATTATCTGGCGGACGATTACCAGCTTGGCAACAAGGTTCACCTGGCTGGCTGGCGCATCGCCCTGGACAGCTGCTTTGTCGAAAGTATCATGAAGGAAGAAAGCATCATCTCCGTACTTTCACGTCAGCTAAGATGGGCTCGCACCATGCGGGTCAGCCGGCCGGGCGGCTATCTGGCCTCCGGCATGACACTTCCCTTTATGGCCGTAATGCTGGCCGCCTTTACTGCCCCCTCCATACAACTATCACTGACGGCCATCACATTGTTATATGCCGTGCGGCTCGGCGTCACCACCATTTACAGCCGCAGACTGGCAGGTGACCAGCTGATGCCGGTCTGGCTCTGGCTGGTTCCATTGCGCGACATGCTTGGCTTTTTTACCTGGGCGCTGGCATTTCTGGGCAACAGCGTGGAATGGCGCGGCAGCCGTTTCAGGCTGAAACCGGGCGGGAAGCTGGAAGAATTGGCCTGACCTGCCCCCTGATATTTGCATCCCGGCATTTGTCATGTAGAATCTCATAACAGTCCATGCGGCAACAATTCTGTCAGGACGGAGGGTTTCATGAAATGTCTGATAGCCGATGATGAGATCACCAGCCGGTTTCTGCTTCAAAACATGATGGCGGAGTTTTTTTCCTGCGATACGGCGCTGAACGGCAAGGAAGCCATCCAGGCCTTTGAATCTGCACACCAGGAAGGGCAGCCCTATGACCTGATCTGCATGGATGTGATCATGCCGGAAATCGACGAACATCAGGCACTGAAGCTTATCCGGGAGAAGGAACAGCACCTGCATCTGACAAAAGAAAAACAGGCCAAGGTAATTTTGATCTCCGCGCTGATTGAGTCAGAGATTGTCAAGGATGTTCTCACCAGCGAACAGCAAAACGCCTATCTGGCAAAACCGGTCATACGTCAGAAGCTTGTGGATCAGCTGCAGATATTCGGCCTGATCTGACAAGATTCCAAGACACTCCAGGGAAGGCCGGGTACAAACAGGAATCATTTACTCCGCTGCTCTTCCCTGAGTCTGTCCGCCTCGGCGACCCACCCTCCGCCCATAGCCTTGTAAACCGATATCATCGAAACCAGCAGATTGTAATGGGTCTGGGTCTGGGTCAGCCTGCCGTTAAACAGTGAGCGGTCGGCATCCAGCACCTGCAGGTAGTTGGACGTGCCGGCCTCGAACTGCAGCCTGGAAATGCGAGCATACTCCTCCAAAGCAACCACCTGCCTTCGTTGAGCCTCAAGCTGCTCCCTACCCTTGACCGACTTGACCAAGGCATCTTCCACCTCTTTGAAGCTGGTCAGAACGGTCTGTCGGTACTGGAACAAGGCTTGCTGCTTCAATGCTTCAGCCTGCTTCACCTGTCCACGGATCTGGCCGAAATTCAATAGCGGCGCCACGACCGAACCACCTGCCGAGGCCAGTTCATATCCCGGCACAAACAACTTTTTTATATCGCTACTGGCGTATCCCAATGCGCCGCTGAAGGTAATCTTGGGAAAGTGGGCCGCCTTGGCCGCGCCGACCTCGGCATTGGCCGCCACCAGTGACTGTTCCGCCTGTACGATATCTGGACGCCGCTCCAGCAGCTGCGACGGCAATTCGGCTGGCAGTCCCGGCGGCATCAGCTCCCGGAGCGATTTTCCACGCGGTATCGGCCCAGGAACGCGTCCCAGCAGCAGGCAGATGGTATTCTCCTGCTGCCTGACCAGTGACTCATAGCTGGGTATGGCCTGCCTGGCAGACTCATAGTTTGACTCCGCCTGAGACAGTTCCAACTGTGAGATCGTGCCATATTTGAAACGCAGTTGAAACAGCTTCAGACTCTCGGCGTAGGCTTTCTCCGTGTCACGCACAATCTCCAGCTCAAGATCCAGCCCCCGCAGGGTAATGTAGGCCGAGGCCAGATTGGACACCACGGACAAAAGCACTGCGCGGCGACCGGCCTCGCTGCCCAGGATGCGCGCCCGGGCAGCCTCGCTGGAGCGCCTGATCCTGCCCCACAGGTCGATTTCCCAGGACGCGTTCAGTGCAGCCTGATAACTTTCCGTCGTGTTGTTCAGGGTCTGATAGGAACGCTGAACTGCCGGAGTAAAGCTGGCCGTAATCTGCGGAAAGAACTGGGAGCGGGTCGTGTCGAGCACCCCCAGATATTGATCCACCTTGGCAGAAGCATTCTGCAGATCCAGATTTTCCCTGATGGCCGTTTCAATCAGCCTATCCAGCACCGGATCCTTAAAGTTCTTCCACCACTGGACATCCGCCATATCAGCAGCAGCGCGGTACTCCACCTTCCACTGCTCCGGAGATTTAATATCCGGCCTGACGTAGTCGGGCCCCACTGAACACCCCGCCAGGATTGTCATGCACACACCAGCCATCATCTTACGCATGGTCACCCTCCCCATGTTTTTCCTGTTCCGGGCCCTTCTTACGCCCGAACAAACCTCCGGCCTCTTCCAGCAGCACAAAAAACAGCGGAACAAAGGAAGACGCCACCAGAGTGGAGGCCAGCATGCCGCCGATTACCCCGGTACCAATGGCGCGCAGGCTGTTGGCACCGGCACCGGTCGCGATTGCCATCGGAACACAGCCCAGGATAAAGGCCAGCGAAGTCATGACAATCGGCCTCAAACGCAAGCGGGCCGCCTCGATAGCAGCATCAGCCGGACTCATCCCCTTGCGCAGGTTTTCCGCAGCAAATTCTATGATCAGGATGGCATTTTTGGCCGAAAGTCCGACCAGGGTCACCAGACCGACCTGAAAATACACATCGTTCTCCAAACCCCGTCCCCAGGTCAGCAGCAAGGCACCACACAGGGCAAAGGGAACCGACATGACCACCCCGATCGGCAATGACCATTTTTCATACTGGGCCGACAGGATCAGGAACACCATGATCAGACCGAAGGCAAAAGCAATCGCTGAAGTGCTGCCAGCCTTCTTCTCTTCAAAGGCCTGTCCGGACCAGGAGTAGGCGTAGCCCTCCGGCAAGGCACTTTTAGCCACCTCTTCCATGGCATCAATCGCCTGCCCTGAGCTGTAACCGGGTGCCTGGCTGCCGCTGATCTTCGTGGCAGGAAAACCATTAAAACGCGGCAGCAGACTGGGGCCGGCCACATATTTGATGGTTGCAATCGAAGAGAGCGGGATCATGGCGCCGCTATTGGAACGCACATATATCTGCGGCAGGTCGTCGGGTTTGTCACGGTAATCGGGCTGTGACTGCAGGATCACCTGCCAGATGCGGCCATACTGGACAAACTGGCTGACATAGGCGGAACCGAAATAGGACTGTAACGTATCAAAAACAATGGATACCGGAATGCCCAGCAACTGGGCCTTGGCACGATCCACATCCAGGTACAGCTGCTGCTGGCTGGCGGAAAACGTGGTGGAAAGGGATGTGAGCTCCTTGCGTTTCCTGGCTTCGGCAATGAACTGTTTGGTAACCTTTTCCAGTTGTTGGGGTGTACTGCCGGCCTTGTCCTGGATGTAGAACTCAAATCCGCCGGTTGAACCCAAACCCGGGATGGAGGGCGGGTTGATCGGAAATACCATGCCCTCCTTGATGCTGCCAAACTTGCCCCCTAGATCCTTGATAACACTAAAGGAGGTGTTCTCCTTGCCCTCACGTTCCTTGTAAGGTTTGAGAGAAGCGAAAAGCAGGCCGGCATTGTCTTTAACGCTGCCGTCAATCAGGCTGTAGCCGTCGATCTGGGTGATGTCGCCCATGGCCTTGTTGCCGAGCGCAACCTGCACCGCCTTGTCACTGACCGCGGCCGTGCGTTCCAGACTGGCGGCATCCGGCATGAAGTTGCCGACAAAGATGTAACCCTGGTCCTCTTCCGGCACAAAACTGCCCGGCACCAGTTTGAACAGCAGCAGAATCGCCACCAGCAAGCCGCCAAAGGCAATCATGCCCACCTTGCGATGGTTGATCAGCCAGCGCACGCCGCTGACATAGCGCTCGGTCAGACGATTGAAGCCATCTTCAAACCACTTGAAAAAACCGTGCTTTTCGCCATGTCCCGGTTTCAGTATCCTGGCCGCCAAGGCAGGCGAAAGCGTCAGGGCCACCACCCCGGACAGAACCATGGAGATGGCGATCGTAACGGCGAACTGCTTGTAAAGCGTACCGGTCATGCCGCCCAGGAATGCCACCGGCAGAAAGACCGAACCCAGCACCAGCACTATCGCCACCAGTGCGCCGGTCAGTTCGTCCATGGCCTTTTTGGCAGCCTCCATCGGTGACATGCCATAAGTGGCCATGTTGTGCTCCACATTCTCCACCACGATAATGGCATCATCCACCACCAGCCCGATGGCCAGGATCATGCCGAACAGGGTCAGCATGTTGGTGGAGAAACCCAAGGCCAGAATGCCAATGTAGGTGCCGATAATCGCGATCGGCACCGCCAGAATCGGAATCAGGGTGGCCCGGAAGCTCTGCAGGAACAGAAACACCACCAGCACCACCAGCACCACGGCCTCAAAGAAGGTATGCACGACCTTTTCAATCGAGGCCGAGGTAAACTCGCTGGTATCAAGCACGATCCTGTAATCCATGCCCTGGGGGAAGTTCTTCTTCAGCCCCGCAAGCAGCTCCCGGATCTGACGCGATGTTTCAATGGCATTGGCGCCCGGCTGCTGGTACACGGCAATGGCCACCGATTTTTTACCGTTGACCTTGGACACGACAGAATAATCCTTACCGCCCAGCTCCGCCTTGGCAACGTCTTTCAGCCTCGTGATGGCTGAACCGTCATGGGTCGCGCGGATGATGATGTTTTCAAATTCAGCCGGGTCCGACAGCATGCCCTTGGTGGTGACCACAAACGTCTGCTGGGTGCCTTTGGGCGACGGGGACTGACCGATGGAACCGACCCCGAAGGCCTTGTTCTGCTGCTGAATCGCCGTGGCAATATCCTGGGCGGTGATGCCCAGTTGGGCCATCCGGTCGGGTTTCAGCCAGATACGCATGGCAACATCCGGCAGCGGAAACATGCTGGAGAGATTGGCGCCGGGTATGCGCTTGATCGGATCGAGGACATACAGGTTGGCGTAGTTGCCGAGGTAAACCGGATCATAGCGGTCGTCGGGCGAAAACACGCTGATGATCATCATGAAGGCCTGGGAGCGTTTCTGAACCGACACCCCTTGGCGACTGACGATATCGGGCAGCAGGGTCGCCGCCTGATTGACCCGGTTCTGCACATTAACCTGGGCCATGTCCGGGTCGGTGCCTGGTTCAAATGTAACCGTCAGGGTCATGTTGCCTGACGACGAACTGGTGGATGACATGTAGGTCATCCGGTCCACACCATTAACCTGCTGCTCGATCGGCGCTGCCACGGTGTTGGCAACCACCTCGGCCGTTGCGCCGGGGTAGAATGCTGAAACCTGCACGGTAGGCGGCGCTATGTTGGGATACTGGGCTATTGGCGTGGATTTCATGGCCATGAAACCGGCCAGTGTGATGATGATACAGATTACCGCCGCAAAAACGGGACGGTCTATGAAAAAACTACCCATGTGCGCCCCCTATTTTGCAGCTGAACTTTTTGGCTGTTGCTGCAGCTTCTGCTGCGCGGCCTTCATCTCTTCAGCAGAAACGACCTTGACCGGCATACCGGGCGCCAGCTTCATGAACCCGTCTACGATGACCATTTCGCCGCCCTTAAGCCCCTGCTTGATGATCCAGTCGCTGTCAATCCAGTCTCCGGCCATGACAGGACGCGCTTCGGCCTGTCCCTTGTCATTGACGACAAAAACCACATGACCGTTGGAGGTTTGCTGAACCGCACGTTGTGGCACCGCAAGCGCATTGGGCCGCACAGCGCCCTTCATGTAGGCCTTTACAAACATGCCTGGCCGCAGAACCCCTTTGGGGTTGGAGATGACCGCCCGCACCAGGAAGGTGCCGGTGTCCTTGCTGAATGAAGGATCAGCAAAATCAACCACGCCCGTTTGCGGATAGCGCTTGCCGTCGGACAGATCCACCTCGACAGTATAGCGTTGATCCTTGGGGGTAACCACCTGTCCGCTGTCCACCTCCTGCATCAAGGAGGCCTGCTGGTTCTGAGACACACTGAAATCAACCCAGGCCGGATCGAGTTTGGCAACATAGGTCAACTTGGCGGAGCTGCTGCCAGCCGCCACATAGGCCCCCTCCCTGATCAATGACTGGCTGGCCACACCACTGACCGGCGAGGTAATGGTGGTATAGCTCAGATCCAGCAACGCCTTGTCCAGATTGGCCTGGGCCTGATGCACGCCAGCCTGGGCAGTCATATAATTGCCGGTGGCATTGTCCAGGTCGCTTTTACTGGCAGCATTTTGGGCTGCCAGTGGCTTGATGCGATCCAGGGTGGCCTTGGCCGTCCACAACTGGGACTTGCGGGTGTCCAGTTCCGCCCTGGCCGCGCTCACCGCTGCCTCAAACGGCTTTTTGTCCAGCTTGAACAGCACCTGCCCCTTGCGAACCGGCTCACCCTCCTTGTAACAGATCCTTTCCAGAAATCCGCTGACCCGGGCCATGATATCAATCTGATGGGAGCTCTGGATCTGGGCAACAAAGGTAGCAATCGCCGGAACGGTCTTTGGTTCGACCTTGACGACCACCACCTCGGTCGGCGGTGGCGGCGCCTTTGCCTTTTCATGATTGCTGCAGCCCGCCGGCAATGTTGCCAACAAGGATGTTATACCGATAAAAACAGCCAAGCCCACCTTGTGCGAACAACTTGCGTTAAATGTCATGCCGCGCCTCCGCTTACTGGATATAGCCATCGATTTATATGACTATAGAATAATTACATACCTGCAATACGGCCAAATATCAATCTTGTCTGTCGCCCACAGAAACGCCATATACAGCCACCGGCATGATACGACCTTTAAGCTGCTGGTTTCCAAGTGATACAATCGATATGTCAGGTTTATCCTTAACTGCCTCATAGGTGTCTTTGTTAAAAAGAATCGGGCAGTCTGGATATTCCTTGGTCAGGGACTCAAGCCTTGCGGCAATATTTACTGCATCACCTATCACAGTATACAAAAAACGCTCGGGTGATCCGATCTGACCTGCAACCGCCTTGCCTGTGCTGATTCCAATGCCGATTGCCAGCGGCTTGTTACTCATGGCAATACGCCTTTCATTCAGAGCTTTTAGCCGTTCCAGCATTGCCATTGCTGCCTGAATGGCAGCATATTCCGAACATTCCCGAGCTACCGGAGCGCCAAAGATCACCACAATCGCGTCACCGATAAAGTTGTTGATATATCCGCCAAACGGACGGACTGCAGCACTCATCTCTGTCAGGTATTCATTCAACATTAAAACGACATCGTCGGGATCAAGCTCTTCAGACATGGTTGTAAAGCTGCGTATGTCAGAAAACAACACCGTGACGCGGCGGTGTTCCCCTCCCAGAGCAAGATCTCCGGCAAGCAGTTTTTCCCTCACTTCAGGGGACACGACCCGGCCAAAAATATCCTTTTCTCGCTCACGTTCCTTCATATTCTGCACCATCACGTTAAATGCTACCGCAAGTTGTCCAATTTCGTCATTGTTGAAAACCTTTGCATGGGCGTTGTCAAAATCCCCCCTCTTCAATTTTTCCGTGGAATCACTGATGGCACGAATGGGGCGGGTAAAGTTTTGGGCAAAAAACATGGCAATAAAAACAAATGCAAGGCCAACAAATGTCACACTGACAATGACATTTCTGAGCAACCAGTTCAGAGGGGCAAGGAACAGCTCCTGTGGCTCACTCACTCCAACCACCCATCTCTGACTGCCGGCAACTGGCGCGAAACCCAGAACCTTGTCAAGATCGGTATTATCTGATCGGTAGCTCAGATGCCCTGGCGCTTTTGCGCCAATCATGGTTTTTGCCAAAAGGGGAAGGTTCAGGCTCGGTATCTGATCCGTCATGAAACGTTTCTCCGAAAGGACCGTTTGCATGACATCGGGCGGAATAGTGTTCAGACTGTGGTAAAGCAGTTTTTTTTCGGTATGAATAATAATTACGCCGTTTTTATCGACGACAAAAACCGACTGCCCCTTACCTTCATGCTGATGTTTGCCCGCTATTGATGCGATGGCGTTTCCATCAAGCTTGAACACTGCAACACCGGAAATAGCTCCAGATACATTTTTGATCGGACTTGAAAAATATATTCCCGGCTTGCCGCTTGTGCTACCAATCTCTATTGATGACACATAGGAACTGCCCTGAATGGCCATTTTGAAGTAATCCCGCCATTTCAGGTTTCTGCCGATAGCAGTTGACTCACGTGTGGAGGCAAGGACATTCCCCCCTTGATCCATAATCATCAAGAGTTCGAAATGCTCGTTAGTCTCCAGCACCCGTTTCATCTTTCCATTTAGCTTTCTGCGCAGTTCTGTAGTGGGGTGGGTGACAAACTGAATGGTATCCTCATCAGAGGCAAGAAGCTTTATGATGTGTTTTGTATCTTGTATCCTCTGCCTAATCCGGTCGGCAATGGTAGAGGCTGAGTGCTCGATATTTTTTAGCTCTAAAGACCTTACATGCCGGTAGCTGCCTTGATAATTATAATATGCCGTCAGCATCATGGGAGTCAGCGCGCTTACGACAAGCAACAACGCAAGCTTAAATGCAATTGTCCATCTACGTGGAGAAACCCTGCTCCAGAAATCGGTCAAATGCTCACTCTCTTGCGCCATGCATGCTCCTGGCCCCGCCGG
>ENA-UPXM01003058-UPXM01003058.1-activated-sludge-metagenome-genome-assembly--contig:-NODE-3058-length-18788-cov-8.053702_pt1 | contig 18788 bp, 19 predicted proteins | sample MGYA00238178_ERZ772708 | MGnify/ENA primary metagenome ERZ772708 (study PRJEB29002, sample SAMN05720212) | activated sludge metagenome | isolation source: anaerobic digester from wastewater... | reverse complement strand
AGCGCCTGGAGTACCACTATCGCGCTCGCCCTGGTCACCATCACGTATGTGCACACTATCGGAATCAGAGAACAAGGATTTTTTAATTATCTTAAGCATATGGCGGGAAATCCGCAGGGAGCCGTGGGGCTCGCGCTCATCCCTTTAATGCTCATCATTAATATCGCCGTCGAATATCTAGCCGTTCCACTTTCCCTTTCCCTCCGGCTTTTCGCGAACATCTCCTCAGAAGACCGTCTTCTCCACAAATTCGCCGAACTGAACGTCATGTACAAATTTCTTCCCTTTTTCTTTCAGCTTTTTGCTAACATCCTCGTCATTATTTTCAGCCTTGTGCAGGCGTTTGTCTTTCTGTTGCTTTCAACCGTTTACATTTCGCTCATTATGCCTCATGAGGATCACAACCCAAAAGGCACGCCTCAAGATCAAAAATTAAAAGCCATTCATCACTAACCATAAAAACGCAGAAGGAGATTTTTTTATGACGCCAGAAACCGCTTTAGGACTTTCACTACCCCTCGGCCTCGCCATCACCGCCTTTAGTTCCGCGATTGCGCTCGGTAAAGCCGTGGCCGCGGCTATGGACGCGACAGGTCGCCAACCTGAAGCCTCCGGAAAGATTCTTGTCAATATGATGGCTGGTTGCGCCCTGATCGAGGCTCTGACGCTTTACTCGCTTGTTTTTGGTTTTGTGCTCATGGGCAAGATCTAGTCGGGATCGTCAGGGACCATGGAATATTTTCAGGAAAACATCCGTCTGGGTGAGGTTTTTGTTCAACTCATTGCCTTCTTGATCGTTTTTTTCACGCTCAAGAAATTCGCCTGGAAACCACTCACCAACGTCATTAAGTCCCGCCGGGAGCGATTTGAACAAGAATGGGCGGGAATCGAAAAGATGAAAACGGAGCTCGCCACCCTGGAAACGGAATATCGCGAACACCTGCAAAAGATCGAGGAAACATCGCGGGTCAAAATGCAGGAAGCCGTGCAGGATGGTCGCCGGATTGCGCGTGAAATCCAGGAAAAGGCTCGCGCTGAGTCCCAGGCTTCTTTCGAAAAAGCAAAAGAAAACATTGAGCTGGAATATGAAAAGATCCGGATCAACCTTCGACGAGAAATCGCGAAGCTTTCTCTCCAGATCGCTGAAAAGGTGGTTCGGGAAAAAATGGACCCGGCCCAGCATGAAAAAAAGGCTCTGGAACTGATCGAGGAACTTGAGGGTAAGCTATGAATACGACTCTCGTGAGCGTCCGCTACGCGCGCGCCCTTTTTGAGCTCGCCAGACAATCGGGAGAACTGGCCTCAACAGACCAGTGGCTAACCCATTTTTCGGAGGAAACAAAACGCTATCCAAAGATGAGTTCGCTCATGCAAAATCCCATTATCGCCACGGATGAAAAAAATGCTTTCCTGGAAAAACTGTTCCCGGCAGGCACGCCCGCGCTCCTTAAAAATTTCCTGAAGGTTCTTGTCGAAAAAAGGCGCTTTTTGCTTTTCCCGGAAATTCGGGATACTTTTCACGCCATGTTTGAGCGACAGCAAGGGATTCTCGAAGTAGAACTGTTATCGGCCACTCCGTTCTCAGAGAAACTCCAGGAAAAGCTAAAGCAGGTTCTCGGGTTGAAACTTCGCTCCGAGATTCGAATCGTTCCTAGAACGGAACCTTCCTTGCTTGGCGGATTTTTGCTCCGCTTTGCCGGCAAAGAAATCGATTGTTCATTTAAAAACCGTTTTTATGAGATTGAACAGCAACTATTAACCTGTTAAAAAAGGGAAATAGGTTGAAAGGGACAGGCGAAAAACTTGCTCGATCCTTACCTTCTAAACCATACCCCGAGTTTCAAAGGAAATTATGCTAAAACCCGAAGAAGTCACGCAAATTATTGAAAAAGAAATTCAAAAATACCAAACCAGGTTGTCCCTTGAATCCGTTGGGTACGTGATTCAGGTCGGTGACGGGATCGCCCGTGTTTACGGCCTTGATGAAGCCATGGCTGGAGAACTGGTGCTGTTTCATAACGGAGTCTCAGGTATGGTGCTCAACCTTGAACCCCACCATGTCGGAGTCGTGATCTTCGGCGCTGACCGGGAAATCAAGGAGGGCGATCAGGTCAAAAGAACGGGAAAAATCGTTCAGGTTCCGGTCGGGGAAGGCCTGAAGGGACGGGTCATCAATCCCCTCGGAGACCCCATCGACGGCAAAGGACCGGTCATTTCTACCAAAATGCGCCCCATCGAGACGGTTCCCCCTTCCGTCGTCGAGCGCCAGCCCGTCAAGGAACCTCTCCAAACCGGCATCAAAGCGATCGACTCCATGATCCCGATTGGCCGGGGCCAGCGCGAACTTGTGATCGGTGACCGTCAAACGGGAAAAACCGCGATCCTGATCGATGCGATTATTAATCAAAAAAACTCGGGGGTTCATTGTGTCTATGTCGCGATTGGCCAAAAACTCTCGACCGTCGTGGCCATCCGGGACACTCTTGAAAAATACGGCGCCATGGAATACACCACGATTGTATCGGCCTCATCCGAAGATCCGGCGCCTTTGCAATACCTCGCGCCTTATTCCGGGGCCGCGATCGGCGAAGAAACCATGCACTCGGGAAAACACGCGCTCGTGGTCTATGACGATCTGTCAAAACACGCAACAGCCTACCGTCAGATCTCGCTTCTTCTACAGAGACCCCCGGGACGCGAAGCCTTCCCCGGAGACGTTTTTTATCTTCACTCCCGGCTTCTGGAACGTGCCGCCAAACTGCACGACGATCTCGGAGGTGGATCCATGACCGCCCTCCCGGTCATCGAAACCCAGCTTGGCGATATTTCAGCTTACATTCCCACCAACGTTATTTCGATTACGGATGGCCAGATCTATCTGGAGGGTGACCTCTTTTTTGCCGGCGTCCGCCCCGCGATTAACGTCGGATTATCGGTTTCACGCGTTGGGGGAAACGCGCAAACCAAAGCGATGAAACAGGTCGCGGGAATGCTCAGACTCGCGCTCGCCCAGTATCGTGAACTCCAGGCTTTCGCGCAACTTTCCACGGATCTTGATAAGGCAACCAAAGATCAGCTCGCCCGGGGCGAACGCATGACCGAGCTCCTCAAACAAAACGATTTAAGCCCCATGCCTCTCGAGCACCAGGTCGTCGCCATCTTTGCCGGGAATGAAGGCCTTCTGGATGATATCCCCGTCGAAAAGATCAAAGACTTCGAAAAGGGTCTCCTCGATTTTATCGACAAGAATTGTCTGGATATTTTCCATGAGATCTCCGAGAAAAAAACTATTTCAGAAACATTGAAAGAAAAAATGAAGGAAGCAATCTTAAAATTTAAAAATACTTTTCAATAGAGGCGCCGGGGAACGCCAAACGCTTGCGTTTTCTGTTCCCCGTCTCCCGAGAAAAATATGAGCGGCCAATTACGCACGATTAAAACCCGTATCCGGAGCATTGAAAGCACGAAAAAAATCACTCGCGCCATGGAAATGGTGTCCGCCGCCAAACTGAAGCGTTTTCAGAAACTTCTCGACCAGACGACTCCGTACGCGCGAGCACTCGAAAAACTGCTCGCAAATATTCTGGGATCTTCTTCGAGTTGCCATCATCCTCTGCTTGCGGAACGGGAGGAAAAACAATGCGCCCTCTTGGTAGTCACATCCGATACGGGATTGTGCGGATCTTTTAACATGGATCTCATCCAGGAAACCCGGCGGTTCATTGAATCCCGATCCAAGAAACCCCTTTTGATCGGGTTTGGCAAAGCTGGAATCAACGCCTTGTCGCGTGATCACCATACCTGGCACACAATGGTTAAGGACACAAAAACAACCGAAGTTGAATCGGCCGTCCAAAAAATTGGACTTCTTATGGGGACCCTTTTCCGCGAGCAAGTCGTGGACGCCGTTTACGTGACCCGGGCAAAATTCGTGACCCAATCCGCTCATAAAACCATCACTGAAAAAATTCTTCCGTTTTCGCTCCAAAAAGAAAGCGAGGACCCTGTTCGTTCATTGCCTTATATTTTTGAACCTTCACCGGAATTTCTTTTTGAACGGCTTATCCCGATGATTTTTGAAGTGAAAGTCCGCGAATTTTTTCTGGAATCTTTTATCGCCGAACAAACCGCCCGCATGGGGGCCATGCATCTTGCCACCCAAAATGCGGGGGAACTGATCGATTCGCTGACGTTAACGCGAAACAAGATCCGTCAGGCGGCCATCACCAATGAATTGATTGAAATCGTTTCAGGATCAAAAGCTTTAAAAACCTAGCCGCAAGGACACATCACAAAGTTACGGAGTAATTCGCGTGGCATGTGGCCTTGTAGCATGTAACTTTTGAGGAGTTGTTATGTCATTCGGTAAAATCGTTCAAGTTATGGGCCCCAGCGTCGACGTCGAGTTTGAGGCCGGGCAATTGCCTTCTATTCTGGACGCGCTGGAGGTCGATTTTCCGGGCACCGAGCCGAGAAAACTCGTCCTCGAGGTCGCCCAGCATACCGGCGATAACGTGGTCCGTTGTATCGCGCTGGCGTCCACCGACGGGCTGGTTCGCGGAATGCCGGTTCGTAACACCAAAGCACCAATTTCGGTTCCTGTCGGAGATCAAACGCTCGGCCGCGTATTTAATCTTTTAGGAGACCCCATCGACAAGGCGGGGCCTTTGGAAAATCCGGAAAAACGATATGTCATCCACCGGGCGCCGCCTTCTTTTGAGGAATTGCTTCCGGTCAAATCGATTCTCGAAACCGGGATTAAAGTCATTGATCTCCTCGCTCCTTACCCAAAGGGGGGCAAGGTCGGACTGTTCGGCGGCGCGGGCGTTGGGAAAACCGTGGTCGTTATGGAGCTCATCCATTCAATCGCGACCGAGCATGGTGGCGTCTCCGTTTTCTGCGGTGTCGGCGAACGCACGCGTGAAGGTAACGATTTGTGGTTGGAGCTCAAGGAATCGGGAGTCATTAACAAAACAGCCATGGTCTTCGGACAAATGAATGAACCGCCCGGGGCGCGACTTCGAGTGGCCTTAAGCGGTCTCTCGATGGCGGAGTATTTCCGTGATGAAGAGCATCAAGATGTTCTGGTGTTCGTCGATAATGTTTTTCGATTTACCCAAGCGGGAGCGGAAGTCTCGGCCCTTCTTGGGCGGATGCCGTCCGCCGTCGGTTATCAGCCAAACCTCGCGACTGAAATGGCGGAGCTCCAGGAACGAATCGCGTCCACCAAAGCCGGTTCTATTACCTCGGTTCAGGCGATCTACGTCCCGGCTGACGACCTTACCGATCCGGCTCCGGCCACCACTTTCTCACATCTTGACGGGGTGACGGTTCTGTCGCGCCAAATTGTCGAACTCGGCATTTATCCCGCGGTCGATCCCCTCGCCTCAACTTCGCGCATACTTGACCCGCGAATCGTCGGGGAGGATCATTACAATACGGCGCGAGAAGTACAGCGAATCCTCCAGCATTACAAAGATCTTCGCGATATTATTGCCATTCTCGGAATGAATGAGCTTTCCCAGGAAGATAAGGAAACGGTTACGCGGGCGAGAAAACTCGAAAAATTCTTGTCCCAGCCATTCTTTGTGGCAGAAGCCTTTACGGGACGCAAAGGCCGATACGTCCATCTGAAAGATACGATCGCCAGTTTTAAGAAAATCATCTCCGGCGATCTGGACGAAGTTCCCGAACAATGTTTTTTTATGTGCGGTGGAATTGAGGACGTTCTCGAAAATTACGAAAAGATGAAGATTGCGAAATAGTAAAATAGCCCATGAGAGGATCTTGGTGTTCGAGGATTGCCAACTTCGAAACCTTTTTCCCGGAGAACTCTGATGAATGAACCCGTTTACACTCTAGAAATCGTGACCCCGCAAGGCCTCGCTTACACGGGACGGGCGGCCCATGCTCTTATCCCCGTCGATCACGGATATGTGGGCGTCCTGGCCAACCACGCGCCCTATCTGACCGCATCTTCCGGCGGGCGGCTCACGATCCGTGAGGGAACTGGGCTCGTTCGTGAATTTACCGTCGGAGACGGTTTTTTTGAAATTAACGAAAACCGTGCCGTTTTTCTCACCAAAACCTGCGCAAAAACCGAAAACGGCCCCGTTTAACCTGTGGCGCATCCACCCTGAACAACCCGTAATTATCTGAAGACTTGGTTGCTACCGACCATTTATAGATTCCCACGGGCAAGCTCCTGAATCCGCATGAAATTTTTTAATTTAAAAACGATACTTTCCTGAATTTATGAAAATTCCACGAAAAATGCCTGCTCCTTCATTTTATTTATGCTAACATGAAATCATGATTTCGTTTTTAACCTATACAGCGGTCCGGTTTGCGAGCTTCCTAGCTAATTGTTTCCCGGTTTCCTTCACCTTATGGATGACAGCCCGTACAACTGATTGGGTTTATGGGTTCCTCAAAGAGCGACGACAAATAACACTTGAAAATATTAACCGTGTTTTCGGAGATTCCATCCCTCCCGAAAGGAAAACAGCACTCGCAAAGGGGGCCTTCCGAAGCGCCGCGCTTTCGATGGTCGAACTCCTTATCGTCCGAAAGATCGCAAGAAATGCCCGGGAACGATTTTCTATTTCGGGGGATCAATATCTCGAAGAAGCTTTCGCGAAGCAAAAAGGTGTTGTGATGACCGTCGCGCATTTCGGCTCGTGGGAATATCTTCCATTCCTTTCCTTCCTGAAAGGGCGGCGCTGGTCAGTCGTCGTCAAAAACATCAAAAACCCGCATGTTAACCGAATGGTCGATTCACTGCGCCGCGTCATGAGGGTTCATCCGATCTCTAAAGACGGTTCCATCCGGACCGTCTTGACTGAGCTTAAAAAGGGGCACGGCGTGGCTATTTTAATCGATCAATGGGCCGGCGATGAGGGGATCTGGGTCGACTTCTTCGGGACATCAACCTCCACTACGTCCATTCCGGCCCGCCTTGCAAAACACACGGGTTGCGCTCTGGTTCCGGCATACTGTCTACGACGGTCACCGGGACAATATGAAATTCATGTGGAAAAACCCTACCATTACGACACCAAGACCCCGGGTTGGGAAGCGCGAATCACCACAGAGTTAAACCAGCTTTGGGAACACTGGATCCGCCTCCATCCCGATCAATGGCTGTGGGGGCATCGTCGCTGGAAAGATAAGCCAAGAACAATTCGAACCGTTTCACAGCAAACTATTTCTACTGGCCGTGCTGATGAACATTGAGCTTACGATCGAAAAACTGGTCTTTGGCGGTGACGGGTTAGGCTTTGTCGACGGAAAGGCCTATTTCATTGAAGGCGCGCTTCCCGGAGAAAAAGTGCTTGCCCGAATTACCAATGATAAAAAAAACTACGGTAAAGCGCGACTGATCAAAGTTCTGAGCCCTTCCCCCGAGCGCCTCACGCCTCCTTGCCCTTATGTCCAATCTTGCGGCGGTTGCCAGTATCAGCACATTCGCTACACCGATGAACTCCGGTGGAAGGAATTACAGGTTCGGGAAAGTTTTGCGCAAACAATTCGCATCGACCCCGCTTTAATTCAGCCGATCCGTCAAGGCCCCAGAGAATATCATTATCGCCAAAGCATCACGCTCCACCGGACCGCGAAAAACAACCAGAAGCCGAGTCCTCTTGCTTTTATTGGGCGGGATAACCGCTCCTTTGTCTTCATCCAAAATTGCCTTCTCGCGGGCGAATCCCTTCAGAGCGTTTTTAAGGAGTTGCACACCCTCGGCAAATATGAAACCAAGCGAGTTTTCAAAATCGCGGAAAATGGCGCGATCGTCTCCAGCGAAGAAGACAAGCTGTACCGGATCAGGTTGGCGGACGAACTTTTCTGGGCGCACTCAAAAGGCTTTTTCCAAAACAATCTTGAGGTCACGCAACAAGTCGTCGAAGAGCTACAAAACATCGTCGAAATGGTCAAACCTTCCCGTTTTATCGACCTTTACTCGGGAGTGGGGACCTTCGCGGCGCTCGCGGGTTCCCAAGCGCAGGAAATCTTCTGTTTTGAGGAAAGTATTTACGCCGTGGAATGTCTCAAAAGAAACTTGAAAGAAAGACAGCTCCCTGGCGCAATTTTCAAGGGCAGGGTGGAACAAACTTTTCCGAATTTCTGGCTCGGGAATCAAAAAGAAGGTTCACTCGTTCTTCTGGACCCGCCGCGGCTCGGAATCACTTACGATCTGGCCAGTTTTTTCGCCAAAGCAGACAAGATGAAAAATATCATCTATCTCGCGTGCGATCTCCAGATCCTCATCCGGGATCTCAAAATCATCCTGTCAAAAGGCCGTTACCAGATTAAAACCATCGTGCCGTTTGACATGTTCCCCCGGACCAAACATCTTGAAGTGCTGGCCTGGCTTGAGCAAATTTAACCGTTTTCTTCAGGCGGCAGACCCGGCGACAGCGCCACTGGCCCAGGCCCAAGCCAACTGATACCCTCCGCGCGAAGCCTGGACATCCACAATTTCTCCCGCAAACGCAAGCCCCCGTTGGAACTTTGATCCCAGTTTTTCAGTCACTTCAAACGAAGGTATTCCGCCAGCCGTAAACTCCGCTTCATTCCAGCCCCGGGTCCCCAGCACCCTGAATTTTTTACGCTTAATCTGCGCCACCAGCAGGTCCAGAGACGCCCCGGAGACATTCCCGGTTAAAACGTCGGCCTCCCTGGCCAACAGCCTGGAGAATTTATGCGGCAAGAGACCTTCCAAAAGATCCCCCGGCGGGATGCCCCGTCTTACCCTTTTTTTAATCTCCGATCTCAGTTCATCCTCACTTAAAAATGAGAGGAGATCCATTTCAAGAATCATTTCTTTCTTTTTTTCCCGGTTCAGCGCTATCGAAACCGGATCGCTGACGTCCAGAATCGCGGTGCCGGACAATCCATACTGCGTAAAAAGAAGGTCTCCGTCCGCTTCTCTCAAAACTTCCCTTCCCTCAAGCACCCTTACTTTTGCCCGGATTTTCTGTCCTTGCAGAAAATGGCACCAGGGATCTTTAACGATCAGGGGAACAGTGCTGGGAACCGGTTCAACCGTCGAATGCCCGAATTTTTCGGCAAGACCGTACGCGTTCCCATCAGCTCCGAGCGCGGGATACGATTTTCCTCCTCCGCAAAGAATGATGGCCTTCCCGCGAACACTGAGCCCGCCTGATGAAACCACTTCAAAATAAAGAGAATCCGAATCTCCAGATCGTCTATCTCCCCCAACGGGGTTAATTTCGCTAACAGTAAAACCACACTCCACCGAAACCTTCACCCTCGCGAGCTCAAGCTCCAGAACCTTAAGGACTGACGCGGCCTGATTTGTGACCGGAAACAATCTTCCCGTTTCATCGGCATAAACGTGAAGTCCCAGTTCTTTGAAATATTTGAGGATGGTTGCCCCATCAAATTTCCGAAAAACAGATTCAACTAACGGCCGGGCTTCGGATTTATAAAATGAGGAATTAAGGGTCCTGTTGGAAAGATTGCAACGGCCCGCGCCCGTAATTAAAAGTTTTTTTCCGAGCTTTTGCATTTTTTCCAAAATCACGACGGATTTACCCGTCCGCCTCGCGAAAAGCGCGGCCATCATGCCCGCCGGTCCTCCGCCTACGATTACCACATCATATTGTGTCATGTTCATTCCGTTTTTTTGGGCGACGCGAAACGGGGAACAAAACATGTCGGGTTCTTTTCGTTTGGCGTTTCCCGTAACCCATTTTTCTTGAGGATGGCTGAACTAAATTTCGTTGCGCTTCCCGCTCCTTGTAGGACCTCGCGACAAAAACCGGGATCCCCGTCATCGGATGTTTACCGGTCCAATACATGGCGCCTGAAATGGTCGCCGGTAGCGGAAGAAAATCCTGGATCTGTTCAGGGTGAATACCCTTCCGATTAAAATATTCGGCAAGCTTTTTTGCTTCATGACCTCCCGCGCCCGGATGCGAACTGATCCAGTAATTCACAAGATACTGTTTTTTTCCGGATTTGCGGCTAAAATTTTCGAAACGTTCGGAAAATTTTTTATACTTTTCAAAACCCGGCTTATTCATCAGCGCAAGCACCCGGTCAGCAACATGTTCCGGAGCCACCTTGAGCTGACCGCTCACATGATCCGCGCAAAGTTCCTGAAGATACCGGTCCGATTCTTTTTCAATCAGAAGATCGTACCGGAGCCCGCTCTGGATAAAGAGATGCCTGACCCCCGGCACTTTCATGACGGCCCGCCAAAGATCGATCGTCTTTTCGTATCCAAGCTTAAGCTGTTGGCACTTTTCCGGCATCATGCATTGTCGAAGGCGGCAAGCGCCCGCACTTTCCCAAAGACCACATTCCGCGCCATAGAGATTGGCGGTCGGTCCCCCAATATCCGTCACGGTCCCTCTAAAATCAGGGCGGCTCGCCATCCTGCGGACTTCCGCGAGGATGGACTCCTTGCTACGACTTTGAATAATGCGCCCCTGGTGCGCGTAAAGCGAACAGAAGGAGCACTCCGAAGAACACCCCCGATGGGAAGTGATCGAAAACCGAGTGGTTTCAAAACCCGGAACGCCTCCCTGCCGGTCATAAACAGGATGCCACGAGTAAGCAAACGGAAGCTCATAAACAGAATCAAGCTCTTTCGTTGACAGGGGGTGTGCCGGCGGATACTGAACGATAAATCGGTCGCCGTGTTTTTGAAGGATCGTTTTTCCACGAACTGGATCCGACTCCTGATAAGCCAATTTGAAAGCTAAATTGAATTGATCCTTATCCGCGACAACCTCCTCATACGAGGGCACTTCCACCACTTTGTCTCCCGAGGGTACACGGGATTTATCCTGTCGGCATTCAGCCGGCAACGAATTCTTGCTTCGGACAATCACCGTGCCGGGAATATTATTGAGGAGAGAGGCCGTCTCTTTTAATTTACAAATAGGATCCGCGCGGTTCAATCTCCTGGCGATCTCGGACATCTGCCTTTCAGCCATTCCGTAAACAAGGATATCAGCCTTTGAATCAAGCAAAATGGAGCGACGAACGTGGTCTTCCCAATAATCGTAATGCGCAAGACGACGAAGACTTGCTTCGATCCCTCCGATCACCACGGGGACCCCGGGGAAAAGTCCTTTGATTTTGCTCGTATAAACGATCGTCGCGCGATTGGGCCGGAGACCGCCCCTCCCTCCCGGCGAGTATTCGTCATTTCTCCGCGGTTTTTTAGAAGCCGTGTAGTTCGCGACCATCGAGTCCAGATTACCCGAAGAAATCCCGAAAAAAAGACGCGGTCGGCCCAGCTTGAGAAAATCATGGTCCGTGCGCCAATCTGGCTGGGCAATCACGCCCACTTTGTATCCCGCGCTTTCAAGAACTCGTCCGATCAGGGCGGTACCGTAAGCCGGGTGGTCGACGTACGCATCCCCCGTCACCAGAATAATATCGCATGCTTCCCAGCCCCTGGCCTCGAAATCCTTTGAACTTGTCGGAAGAAATTTTAAATGGCACCTCTCCCCGGGGACAGTTACCTGTTTTTGAGAATCGCGACCCCTTTGATTCTTAAAATGCGCCATTCAGTTTTCCTTGCTGTCTTAGATGAAAATTGTACCGTTTATTTGTTGCAAACTTTAAAAGGGATGTTTAAAAGTTCCGGCCACGATTCAACCCATCCCATCTCATGATCCGCACCGCGGACACGAACGATCTCCAGGCACGCCTCGGGACCCGACCGTCGGACAAAACTACTTAAAGCTGATTCAGGGATGATTTCATCTTCAAGCCCACTAAAATGGATCTGCGGAATTTGTTTGATTTTTTCCGCTGAATCAACCGGATTAAGAGACTCAGACAACGGCGTAACACCGTGATACTCATTGACCGCATCAGAATCCAGATTCCCTGCAACCGAACGGATGGAGCGAACATCTGATCTTCTTTCCGCGATCAAAACTGCCACCGCCGCCCCGCCGGAATATCCGATCAGTTCCACTCCAGAGGCTTGGGTCTTTTCCACAATGGAACTTACCGCCATCTCCATGGAACGTATCACTTCGTCAGAAAATCGCGCACTTGTCCAATAAGGAAAATCACACGCCACGTCTTTCTCATGTGCCGTATACTGACAGGGCCGGGCGAGATAGACAATGTTGGCTGAATCGTCCTGTACAGCAAGCCTGAAGGCAACGGGATTCCTTGGCGTCGGATCCCATGAGACCCTGTTTCTGGTCACAAAGGCATATCCATCCCCTTCAATGTAGATTCGGACAAGACTGCCGGGGCTGTTGACCTTTTCGTAAGCTGTTAAAATAAATGATACTGTCCGGATCGAGATCCTCGTAAATCCGTTTTCTCGAGCAATCCGATCCGCATTTTCGCGCCGCTCGGAAACTGACGGCACTGTCAGACAACCGGCCAAAAAAAACACAATGGTCATTTTAATTAAAAACTTTTTCATGGATGGAATTATAGTCGAAAATCTGAACGAAGGTTATGGTTATTGGGGTGTATCCCACTTAAGGCAGTGAAAAAGGGAACGGTCAACTGATCCTTCCCCCCTGTTGAATTTTCTGAGAAATTGATTTTTCTCTACTTTCAAGCTAGCATGCCGTCATGAATTATCATCTTCTGGTTCACGCAGGGCGGGATGTTCTGGCGATCGTTCCCTGGCTCTTGGGAATTTATATTTTCCTCGAGCTTGTGGAACATAAATTCAACCGCATACTCACCGACCGGATCAGCCACCGAAACCATATTGCGCCGATTCTCGGCGCCTTGTTCGGGTGCATCCCTCAATGCGGCTTTTCGGTCATCGCAAGCGCGCTTTACACCCGTCGTTGTATCTCGCTTGGGACGCTACTCGCCGTCTTTATTTCCACCTCTGACGAAGCCATCCCCGTGATCCTCGCTCAAAAAGATCAGGCGCAACTGGTTCTCGATATTCTTGGAGTTAAAATCATCATTGCCACCGTCGCCGGCTATCTGATTGATGCGTTTCATCGGCCAGACACACACGCCCCTCACGCCCCGGTCCCTCGTGTTGGGGAACACCTGCACTGCTCCTGCCACTCACACTCACACAACGAGCCCTGGTGGAAAACTTATCTGCTTTTTCCTCTTAAGCACACCGCGAGTATTTCCGTTTTCATTTTTTTAATTTCCATCGCCCTGGGTTTTTTGATTGAAACGGCCGGTGAAGAAAACCTGGGTAAAATCTTTTTTCACGGATCCCTGTTTCAGCCCGCCCTTGCCGTTGCCATCGGATTAATTCCAAATTGCGCGGCATCCGTCGCGATCGCGGAAATGCATCTTAAGGGCGTCATCACGTTTGGTTCCGCCATCGCGGGCCTTTGCGCGAGTGGAGGACTTGGGATTCTCGTCCTTATCAAGGAAAGTAAAGACATGAAGGAAACTCTCGCCATTCTCAGCCTGCTCGCGCTCATAAGCCTAGCCGCCGGAATCGTTTTGAACCTTTTCTAACTTTCACCTTCCAACCGGCCTTATTAAAAAACCGCTTGATACATCACGCCTGACTGCCTATCCCAGCATCCCATCTCTAGTGCAATTTAGCACTGTCAGATCCCTCTCTCAAAGTTTGTCACGCAATTTGTTCAATACAATCCAAAAATGAAGGTATCAAGTTTAAAAAATCGAAATGATCTTTGATCAGACTTAAAAAATTCATCGCATTAAACTGGAAGAATCGGTTCGCTTGCCGCAAAACAATTCTGAAACAAGCATTTTACGTGCGATTTTCTTCAAAAATCGGTTGAGAATGATTGATTTTTAAAAAAATTTTTCATAAATCTCGTTATTAAGCTTCCCCCTCTCCCAATTTTGAGATAAAATCACCTCGTTAAGAAAGCTTGACGGAGGATTTCATGGATTTAAAAGTGTTTACCGCGACTCTTTCGGCAATCTTCTTCGCGGAAATCGCAGACAAGACACAACTTGTCAGTTTGACCATGGCAGGAAAAACTGCCAAGCCTTGGGCCGTACTGCTTGGGGCCGTTGCGGGGTTTTCACTCGTCACAATCTTTTCCATCGTTGCCGGAACTCTGCTTGGGAAGTACCTGCATCCCGAACACATTCGCTATGTGGGAGCCTCCGCGTTTGTCGTTATTGGAATTTTAATGTTTTTCAACAAAATCTAACCAACCCGGGACGACTTGTCCCGACTAAAACAAAGGAGCATGAAATGGCAAAGAAAGCAAAAAAAACCGCGAAAAAGAAACCAGCGAAAAAGGCCAAGAAGAAAGCAAAGAAAACCGGCCGTTGCTGCCGTTAATCAGCCGCCTTTACAAAGTCCGACTTTGTCGAAAGATGAAGTCGGACTTTGTTTTATACACGATGTAAACCCTGCAACCTCAAGGCAAACAAAACCCCCAAAAGGTTTCTTAAAAAGCCAATGGAAAGTCTGGATAAAAAGCTCAAAGAGCAAGCTTTCAAAAATCTCTGCCTTTGTAACCGCGGGAAAAGTGAACGCCGGTCATATCGCGATGCGTCATGAACCCTTACACACGACACCCCATCCTTTACGAAGACAACGCGATGGTCGTCATTCATAAACCGTCCGGCGTTCTTTCTCATCCAAACGTCAAAGGCCAACCCGCGGCTTATGAGGGACCTTACGATCCTGACCGGCGAATTTTCCAAACTCCGGCCGGCCCGCTCTGGCTTATTCACCGCCTTGACCAGGAGACCTCCGGGATCTTGCTGGCCGCGAAAACTCCGGAGTCCGCGAAAATTTTCCGAACCTCTTTTGAAAAAAAAGAAGTCGAAAAAGACTACGTAGTGCTTGTTGCGAGAAAACCCCTCCCCCCCCAAGGCCGTTGGTCGGATTTTCTTGCCGAAAAAAAACGGGCGGGCGGCATTAAGGTTTTTGTCACGAAGGGCCCCAAACCCAATGCTTTGCTCCATTACATCACGAAGGATTTTTATCCGCGGACAAACCTCGCGTTGATTGAAGTCCGCTTAGTCACGGGGAAAACCCATCAAATTCGAGTGCAGGCAGCTTATCATGGCCATCCGGTCGCCGGCGACCGCGTCTATGGAAATTTTGCCGTGAACAAGGAGCTCAGACATCACTTAGGGCTCAACCGACTTTTTCTGCACGCCTGGCGTATAAAAATCAGGCATCCTTCAAGCAGTAAAATTCTTGATATTGAAACCGCCCTTCCGGAGGAGCTTGAGAAGGCGTTGGAAAGGGCACAATGATTCAACTGTTTCGATCTCGCGTCTATCCACTCATTTTTATATTTTTTCTCCTCATCCTCACGGCTCACCTGGGAATGACCTGGGAAAAACCCTGGAAGGATTCTGAAGTTTCATATTCACTCAAACGTGAAGACGGGCATTACGTTCTAAAGGCAACACTCCGGGTGAATTCAGACCCGGGATGCCTGATTCAAGTCGTCTTTAGCTCCTATCATATGCAAAAACTGATGGCAAAAGATGCGGATCGAATCGAAATCCTTCACGAAACTCCGGGGTATTATGAGCTCCGCTCCGTTCATCATAACAAGCTTTGCCGTCTCGATACTGTTTACAGCCGCCGTCTTTCTGAAACTGACGGGCGAATCGCATTTGAGCTGATCCGATGTACCCAGGAAAGTAAAGTCGCGCCCAAGTTGGTGAGCTCAAAGGGTTATTATGAAATCAAGCCGGATCCGGAAGGGGCCATTTTAAGCTACTACGAAAAAACACGGCTTGAGGCCAAGCGTTGGGATCCGAGAGCCATGGCGCTTGTCAAAATTGTGGCGCGTGACACCGTTTTGTTTCTTAAAAAAATAAAAAAATACTCAGAGACCTCAGCTTGCCGACACGCTCCGAAAAAATAAAGTTTCCTGACCCTCATGAAAATCGTTCTTCTCCAGCCACCCATCCGCGATTTTTATGAAACCGACATACGCCTGCAACCCCTCGGGTTGTGTTATCTCAAGGCCACCATCCAAAAACATTTTTCGTCCGTCCGGGTCATCGTAAAGGATTATCACGCCGGATGGGGTCGAAGGACCCTCCCCTGGCCACGGGAATTAACCTATCTGAAACCCTATTACGGCAAAGCGGACAAGAGCCCTTTTTGTACTTTTCATCACTTTTATCATTTTGGCGCCGACTATGAAACGATTGCCCGTGACCTTAAAAAGGAATCCCCCGATCTAATCGGCATTTCTTCCCTTTTTACGGCTTACTATCAGGAAGTTCTTGAGACAGCAAGCGCGATCAAGCGGGAAATCCAGGTCCCGATTTTCGCGGGTGGATCACATGCTTCCGCCCTCCCCGAAACCCTGCTCGCCCACCCTGCCATTGATTTTGTCATACGGGGCGAAGGAGAACGGGCCATCGTGAAATTTTTGAAACAGTGGCAAAGGAAAGCTGACTCCTTAAGTTCAAAAAAGAAGCTAGTCCCTTCCCCGACGCGTAATTTCCCGGTTGATAAAATTCCTTTCCCTGATTTTTCAGACCTCTCCCAATCTCATTACCTGTATGAAGGAAAACCCCTCTGTTTTATTCTCACCTCAAGAGGATGTCCCTATCACTGTTCATTCTGTTCCGTTCACGAAACCTTTGGGCATCAATACAGGCGCCGGTCAAACGATAATATTTTGCGGGAGATTCAGCTTCGCTACGAACAGGGTTATCGGGTCTTTGACCTCGAAGATGACAACCTGACTTTTGACAAAAAAGCGGCCTGTTTACTTTTTAAAAAAATAATCCTCCTTTTCCCCAAAAATGATCTGCAATTTCTCGCGATGAACGGAATCTGTTATTGGCATCTCGATCACGAACTCCTCTCACTCATGCGCCAGGCGGGTTTTACGCATCTCAACCTTTCCCTCGTCAGCTCCAACCCCTCTGTCTGTCAAACGGCCCGTCGGCCGCTTGACCTGAAAAAATATCGTTCCGTCATAGAGGACGCGTTCAGACTTGGTTTCAAAATCGTTTCGTATCAAATCCTTGGACTGCCGGGCGAAACCGAACACTCCATGGCCCGCACGCTGATTCTCCACGCAAAACTTCCCGTGCTGATAGGCGCGTCCCCGTTTTATGTGGCTCCAGGCAAAGCCAATGAGCCGCCTCCCTCGACCGTCAATACGCGCCTGACTGGACTTTTGGCATGGAGAACCCCCAAACAGCGGGATTCTGTTTATACGTTTTTTGTGATCACACGCATTTTAAATTTTCTTAAGGGAATTTCGCTTCAGGGAGATTCTTCTTTAAAAACAGCTCTTCGCGTCGCCCGAAAATCCGGCAAACGCTCCGCAGCAGGCGTCAAGATCCTGGAAATGTTGCTGGAGGGGCGGGGTCTCCATGGATGGAGCCACGACAGCTTTGAGCTTCAACCCCGATTCAGGACAGAACATTTCTACAAAGTCTGGCGCAAAATTGATAGAATTGCCACCCAGGAAGGACGCTCGATTATCCTGAAGGGAAAATTATGAAAACGCTTTCGATTCTAAAACTTGGGGGATCGGTGCTGTTTTGTATGAGCGCGGGGGCAGTGAGTTCCCTCTATACCCTTAAGGCCATCCCCGACTGGTATGCCACCCTGAATAAACCGTCCTTCACGCCCCCGAGCTGGACCTTCGGCCCCGTCTGGAGCGTGCTTTATGTCATGATGGGAATAGCGGCGTGGCAAGTCTGGTCCAAGGGACTCAAAGAACGGGCAGTCAGAAAAGCTCTTGTCTTTTTTCTGATTCAGCTTGTCCTGAATACGGCCTGGTCTTTTTTGTTTTTTGGACTTCGTTCCCCGATCCTCGGCCTTGTCGATATTTTACTGTTATGGCTTGCCGTCCTTATCACGATAAATTTGTTTTTCAAAGTCTCGCTGATCGCGGCGGTTCTCCTGATCCCTTATTTGTTCTGGGGCACTTTCGCGAGCGGACTTAATTTAGGGATTGTTCTTCTCAATCCCTAAAACGGCCTATGCGCGCGATTGTTCTTTTGACAATTTCAAACATTTTTATGACCATCGCCTGGTATGGGCATTTACGGTTCAAACACGCGGCGCTCTGGAAGGTTATCCTTATCAGCTGGCTTATCGCCTTCGTTGAATACTGTTTCCAGGTGCCAGCCAACCGGATCGGATCATACCAGTTTGAGACGGCCCAGCTTAAAACCATTCAGGAAATTATCACCTTGATTGTTTTTTGTGTTTTTTCAGTTGTGTATTTGAAGGAAGGGCTGAAGTGGAACTATCTGGTCGGTTTTGCTTTCATCGTATTGGCCGCATTTTTCATCTTTAAAAAATGGTGAGGTAATCCATGAAAAAATCTCTCGGCAAAAAAACCATTCTTTTCCCGTCCCCCGTGTTAATCGTTTGCTCCTACGCCGCGGATGGAACCCCGAACGCGATGAACGTGGCCTGGGGCGGCATCGCCTGTTCGGAACCTCCGGCTGTCGCGATCTCTGTCCGGGAAACTCGAAAAACTTTTGAAAACATTATGACTCAAAAAGCTTTCACCGTTTGCATCCCGTCCGCAAAATACATCAAAGAAGCGGATTACTTTGGTGTCGTTTCCGGAAAAAATGAGAACAAGTTTAAAACAACAGGTTTGACGCCGGTCAAGGCGGATCACGTTAACGCGCCCTACATCAAGGAGTTTCCTCTCGCACTCGAATGCCGTCTGCTTCAAACAGTCAAACTGGGAAGTCACACGCAAATTATCGGCGAGATCGTGGACGTAAAAGCCGATGAGACGATCCTTAACGCGAAAGGATTTCCGGACATTGAAAAGATGCAGCCTTGTGTCTTTGACCCGGGGACTTCGTCCTATTACGGAAGCGCGAAGTTTCTAACCCAGGCGTTTCAG
>ENA-UPXM01003055-UPXM01003055.1-activated-sludge-metagenome-genome-assembly--contig:-NODE-3055-length-18804-cov-5.303643_pt1 | contig 18804 bp, 12 predicted proteins | sample MGYA00238178_ERZ772708 | MGnify/ENA primary metagenome ERZ772708 (study PRJEB29002, sample SAMN05720212) | activated sludge metagenome | isolation source: anaerobic digester from wastewater... | reverse complement strand
GATGGAAAGGAGTGAAAAGATGCTAACGATTGCGGAAAAGCTACTTCAAGAAGGTGTGGAAAAGGGATTAGCAAAAGGGATCAAAAAAGGCAGAGAAGAAGGCAGAAAAGAAGGTCGGGAAAAAGGCAGAGAGGAAGGCCGAGAAGAACTTCTTTGGAAACAGATCACCAAAAAATTCCCGCAAATCCCCGAAAGGTACTACGAAAAGCTGAAAGCGCTCACGATAGACCAACTCGATACCTTGGGCTTGGATCTGATAGATATGCAAAACGAGGAAGAGCTGAAAAAGCATCTTCCAATGTGAGAGGTTTTGGGATCAAACTGAAAGCGCCCTGTGAACGCCGTTGGGAGCGCGGAACTTCTGGAAGCGCCTGGGAACGCGAACTTCAGTTCGGCATAGGCTGTGTTTTTTTCTTGAAAACCAGAAAACATACCAACTTGAAAGTTGGCGTTCCCAAGAAGCTTTCTCTGCGCCCTCTGTGTTCTCTGCGCGAAACCCTCTCTTTTCTCTTGAAAAAACCGTACCAATTTGAAAGTCGCCGTTCCCAGCCTTCCCAGAGAGACAGGCCGACTGGAAGTCGGCCCCACGAAAAGAAGAAGCGCTTACGCGGCGATCTACGTTCTCTCCGCGCCCACTGCGCATAAACCCTCTCTTTTCTCTTCGATAAAACCCTGCCAATCTAAAGATAGGCGTTCCCAGCGAACGTGCCGAACTAAAGTTCAGTGTTCCGGCAGGTGGGGCGTTGTCAGTGAACGTGCCGGACTAATGTTCAGCGCTCCGACAAGTGAGGCGTTCCCAAAAAAAACCGTTCTAAAGTGCGCCCTTAATGAAATATGCGGTATTGGAGAAAAGGACTTTCAAATCTGTTCTGCCGCAATGATTGATGCGCTCTATTTCTACAGGAGTTTTTAGTGGGGGTCGGAGGATTCTGAAAGGTTAGAGAAGGTTTTACCGGAATTATCCGGATGCAGCCTGGCGTAAAAAGGAATGGCATATCGGATTTCTTTCCTTACACGCCATTGAACGATTGGGTTTGTATCTCTAAAAATCAACTGTCGTTTGAGCCTTTTCGTGGGAAACTCGGTATAGAGTTTGCAAAATGCTTCTCGTAAAAACAGCTTTGACAAGCTACATCCTGAGGTATCCACACACAAGGCCCTTCCGTTCTTAATCAGTGGGCGGATCGTGTCGTAAACTTGGAAGGCATCTTCCAAACTAGAAGAATACTTGACCCCGACTAATTCGCGTAAATTTAGAATCATTCTCACGCCGCTACACCCGCCTTTGTCAGCGAAGGATTATCCATAAACTGAAACCCATAGTAGGAGAGTATTGCTTCTGTTTCAGAGGGGTCTCGCCGATCTATCAACCTCGTAAAAGCTTCGCTGCAGGAGTCTTCGTTGAAAACCAGAATTTCCCGGTATTGCGTCGACAAAATGAATAAGGGTCTCAAAATATGCGTTTTGATCGGTGCTGAGCTAAGGTCTAACTCTTCTGAAGCGGGGAGCGCGATCTCTCTTTCCCTTAAAAAGCGTTCTGTTTCTTTGTTTCCAGCGCTTTCGGGGTCATATTCGGTGACGTATATTACTTTGTGCGGTGGACTAGAAATAAGCGTTAAGTAGATCACATAATCAGTCAGAGCCTTTTCCACCACGACTGCGTACCCTTTGTAACAAGCTTTCGTCATACAACGGATAAATTTGCGGATCAGTCTTCGGGGTGGTTTCGCTTGTCCCAACCCTTGGGCCATACGACAGGAAATTTTTTTTGCTTTTTTCAGATAATACGAAATAGTCAAGGATAACCTCCTATAGTGTCAGTTGCTCTGGAACGTGCTTTTCGCTCCGCTCCCATTCAGATGTCAAAGACCTTTTTGCCGTGTCTGAAGCCTCACCTTAGAACACCAAAGCGATCTTGGAGAGATTATCGCAAAACCAAATGAAAGAATTCGGAGGCGCTTGATCCCTTACGCGCTGCGCTTAGCATAGTCAAACCAAACGTGATCTGTTGAGATAAGGATTAACAAACGTCGGCTGATACACAAACAGGAAAAGTTCACGAAAATGAATCCGGAGCCGGTAAATGAATCTTGCAGACGATTTTTAAGAAAGCAAAACTGATTTGATCCGATCGAGAAAACTGAAAAGCAGGGGAGATTATATCAAACTGTTTGGAGATTTCCAAATAAACTCAAAAAAGATATCGACGCTTTCGTGTTCAGCTCTTTGGGCTTATAAGGCGAGGGAGCCAAGTTATTATCAAATGTTCGAACCGAATAGTAGAAAAGCGCGGTTCTATCGGATTCGTGGTTCCGAAAAGTTCGCAGTCGATACCCCGTTTAAAAACAGCTAGTGAATTTTACCCCCGACGAAGAGTACGAAGATTATCACGGGTAACCAGCAGGCTGACTTCGGAAGCCCAAGAAGTCTCGCGATCCGCCTTCTTGTGGGTTATCGCACAATAACTAACAGGACTGCGCGATCCGCCCTTCGTCCTTTTTTTTGGTCAGAGTTAAACATGCCGAACTAAGGTTCGGCGTTACCAGGCTGGCGTTCCAGGCTCTATTATGGATCGGCTCTTATCTCTCCTCCGTGTGCTCTGCGCCCTCTGTGCCCCCCCCTTTTTTCGCGTCCTCACGAAAAGAAGTGGCGCTTACGCCGCGATGACTACGTGGCCTAAAATTGCGGGATGGATTCTGCCCATGTTTCTAGAGTACACCCCATAATATGACTCACACCCTCGGCGGCTTTTTTGTGGGGTCATTCTTCGTGCGTTAAAGGGGGGGGTATTTTTAGGTCGTTTACACTTCCCGGGAGCGTGTCCTGAGCGATTATTCCGCGACATACCTGACGAGGTATCGATAAATGTTGTCACTCTCAAACCGGGCAAGGATGAAAACATCTCCGGCCTGTACCCGTACATTACCTGTGAACACGTCTTTATCGGGTTCCAAGTAATTCCATTCACCACCGTTGATAACAACGACTTCTTCTGCGTCTGGCACGACAATGCGGAAAGCAACAGATTTATTTGCCTGAAGACGCCTTTCCATTGGGTAGAGAAGAACCGCTTCACGTTCCTGAAAGAGAGAGTAGGTTTCTGGGAAGTCTTTTTGGAGGCCCTAGGCGTACGCGTTTATGAGTGATATCGCTATTGCGCTGTGAAATAGAGGATCGTCATCCGTTTCTTTACGTGCGTAGATGTGGAGCTCGTAATTTCCCTTTTCTGCGAAACGAGTACGTACTTCATACATATTGCCGGAGCGTTGAACGAAAACATGCGCCTTCCTTGGGTTACGGTCAGGACCATAGAGTGTCACTAACAATGCCGATCCTTCGTTAACGCCAAATTGGAAAGTTTCTTCTTCACGAACGCGCATATTCTCGTAAGCGTCCGAGAGTAATTCGACACCGCATCGGAAGCAATTAGGCCAGGATTTGGGTATACTTAAATATTTTTCTTTTGTCATCTTGGGTTCCAGGAGTTGCCAATCGTTGTTTTTCGGAAAGTGAGTATGAATCAATTGCTCCGGTGGCGTAAAGAAGTAGAACTCATCAAAATGCTTGATATACTCTCTTCCAGAAAGGTACCCCGCGCCCCACGTACAATCGACAAGATACCACTTTCCTTCTATTCTGACGGCGTTCCAGGCGTGGTTCGTCGATCCGCTCATAAATGTATCAGGGGAGTAGCTAGCCCCTTTCGCCCAACCGGAAATCGTTACAGCTTCAAGTCCCGCGCTTCTACTCATAGTTTCAAACAAATCCGAATATCCCTGGCATACAGATTTGCCGCTGTGTAGAATCTCTTCGAGAGTTCTTGGTTCGTTTCGCCCGGAAAAATAGCTTTCCGTGTCGTAACGGATATTTTCTGTCAACCAAACGAAGATAGCCCGCGCTTTTTCTATGTCAGTAGAAGCGTTTTTGGTTAGTCGGATCGCCAAATCCCCAGGGCGTTCGCTGGGTTTCAGTTTAACAGAGCGGGCAAAATCATCGATTTTGTCGAAGTTAAACGCGTTCTTGTTTCCGTAACCCGTCACAAAGGTCAGGAAGAGAAGAGAAAGAATAAGCAAACGAAAAATAAACGCTGATTTTTGCATTTTTCCATTTTCTGTGAATGAAGAAACCGTCTCACGGATACGAGCCCTTACAGAAATCTTCGTTTTCAGCCTTATCATTCTTTAAGCCTCCTTATAAAATTCCGCCATTTTTGCGTTCACGCATTTTTATTTAGTCCGGAGTTATTGTCAAATTCGGTAAAATCCCCTGTCGATACCCCGTTTAAATACAAGAGCGGTATGAACGCGTCGATGCTCTCTGTCCTTCGCATATATTTCGGTAGTATCTGACTGTTGAATTTCACTTCCGCTTTTCGGCTATCTACTCTTGGCCCTTTGGCCTTGCATCCGTTATAATCTCAAAGGCGTTTCTCAGGCGGAGAATACGGAAGAAAGTCTGTCTGGTGAATATCTGCGATTACAGAGTTACTTCGGGCGACTACTTCTTCTGAGACGAAAGCGCCGCGAACACCAGCGTGGATCGTAAGGCGGCGGTCGGGTAAGTGTTCGAAGTCTTCGTTTTATTTTGATTGCTCCTGAATCCGATCAAAACCGAAAAAACTCCTCTTTCGGGAAAGACTATTTTCGGGCTATATGTGATAAACAGGGCGTCTGCGGTTTCCCTGTTCCCCGAATCCCGGAATCAGTAAAACGATTCCATTGACCAGTCCGTTGATTTTTCGCTTTTTGCCTTTCGTGGCGTTTTTGGCTAGACTCGGGTTATCGCGCGCTTTCGGTTTCAGATTTTTTGTCCGGCTTTATTAGTTCCATGAAAAAAGCCTCCTCACAACGCTTCTCGGCCTTTACTACAAATCCGGTGTTCAGAGCGATCTCAGTCAGAAGTTCGGGTGACAGCATCCGATCTTTCCATCCGACCCCGTAAGCCGTTTGGATCGTTTTATTATTCATCTTCACAATGACCGGAACCACAAAGGTTTTCCGAATCGGTTCCTCGCAGGCCGGGATCACGGTATCCCAGATATAGAAAACACCTCCCGTTTTCAAGGTTCGAAAGGCTTCTCGAAAGATTTGCGAATATTCTGTTGGCTTAACGTACATCAAAAAATAAAAGGCGGTGACGGAATCGAAAGAAGAATCCGGTAAGGGTAAGGATTTCGCATCCGCGACGATTTTTATCGGGCCTTCCGGCGCTCCATCCAGTTCTTCTTGACGCTTGTCTATCGCGGTTACGCGTTGCCCGAATAACCGGCCGACGACGCCTTCGCCCCCGCCGCCCAGATCCAATATCTCTCCGGAGATCGGAGGCGCCTCAGTAAAATCGACGGTTTGTGGCTTGCCAAGGCGTATTGATTTCGTAAACCTACTGATAATTCTTAATAACCAATGAAATGGAAACAAGGTCACGAGAGTCACCTCCGATTTTGCTACTTCTCTATGGATCTTTCATCCATAGTCACGCGCATCTCCTGAAACGAATTCTCCGCATACTCGCGATAATCGAAAACTTCGATGGAGGGAATATGGTCCGACCGTACGTGGCCATCTTGAACCAACGTCCACAAGGCGTTAAAATGCATAAGCAAGAGCCGCATACCATCAAACCGGAGCCAATAGAAGGCGGTCACGTCCCCGAAGTAATCCCGGAGTGTCCGCTCGCGCTTTTCGATCGGCAATACGCCATAAGACTCAGAAGCATAGAGTTATTGTCAAATGTTGTGGAATAAGCGAAACCGAGCGTATCCTCCAGCAATCCGTTAAACGACGACAATTTTCATTCTTGAGCGTTGAGATACTGATTCCCTTCCAGAACATACTGAATCTCTTGGAATCCCCGCAGTTTGCGCCACTTCGGGGTATTTTGTCCTCGAAGGAAAAGATTAAAAATCTACTCTTGGCCGTTTGGCCTTTACCGGCCCGATTCTCGTTTGGATCTCCCGCTCTCGGTGATAGCCATTTCGGTAGACCAGCCTTCTTCCTTCTTCATCCCGTAGCGTTTCGGTCTTTCCTATATATTCGCCGCTTACGTTCTTTGAGGCTATACCGAGCGTGACCCTCGCCCGGTGTTTGGCCGGTTTTTCAAAATTGCTGACGGCTTTTATTTCGTTTAAACTGCGTGCTTCTGGTTTCCATTGATTTTTCGCTCTTTGGGAAACTACCTCCCAACGCGCATCCTCTTTTTGGTCACGTCGGCTCTTTTATATGGTCGTTCGGACGCTTCTTTCGTTCTTCACTTTTTTCACATATTTCGATTATCACTCCGAGTCCAACTCCTCTGTCTGTTTGCTTTCCTTTACCTCTCCAGAGAATCCTACTCTTCCCGTATACTGCTCAATAACACCCTGTTCCAGTTCATTTCTCGTTTTCGCGAGAAAGGAAGACTCTCTCAACTCCCCGAGGCTTCGTTTCTTGATTTCGGATTGTTCCAAGCGATGGGCGATATCGAGAGCTTCTTCATAATAAGCCTTTCTTTTCTCTTCGGATTCGGTAAGCTCATACAGGTTTATGAGGATTGCCGAGAGTAATCTCAGAGAATTTGTCGAAAACAGCGATTGTTTTGCGAACTCTCGACTCCTTTCTAGGGAGTTGTTATACCATTCTACGGCTTCTAGGTCTCTACCAATTTGTTGATATAGAGTCGCTAACCTATTACCGAAATGTATGCTTAATCTCAAGTAGCTTCTTCTTCGGTCAAATTTCATTATTTCTTCTAGAAACATTAAACTATTTTGATAAGCCACTATAGCTTTTTCATAATTTAATTGGTTTTCTTCCAGTTCTCCTACGCGTTTATAAATTAGCGAAAATTTCCTCTTAAACGACTTTTTTTTCAGATAACGGTCTCGGTTCTCTTGATTTATTGGAGATTCATCGCTGAAGCAGCTATTGTAACACCTTACCGCGTAATCGATTCGCTCCCAATCTACAGCGTCTAAAGCACTCCAGGACTCAACTTTATAGGAGATGAGCGAAAGAACCCTTTCAATGGAATCTACCATTGAGATCCAAAATTCAATATTATTCCCTTGCTTAAACAACTCTTCAGAGAAACGAAAACTTTTCATACAACTGTCGAAATCTCCGAGGTGGTTCCAGCCTTTTGCCATATCGATAAGTACGGGTATGTTTTTTTGAAGCTGGTCTTTATAAGTCAATAGAGTATTCAAAGCATTATTCAAAATTGCCCTCAGGTCACCGTCAAGATTCCTTATTGAATTTATCGTTACGAGGATTGTGTGATAGTTAAATATCACCCGCTCAGGATTATCGGTCCCATCCACCTCAGAGATTCTTTGCAAACAATTAATTACCTCGCTCTGTTTTTTCCACTTCCAGAAGTACTGGTTTCTTACCATCTGTACCAAGGCTTCTTTAAAAGAATTCTGAGCGCTTTCCTTCGATCCTCCGCTGTTTTCTATATCGTCGAACATGTTCCAAAGAGAATTCGAGTATACTTCTAACAAATTGCCCTCTAAGCAGGCTCCTTGGGGCATCGAATGTGTTCGAAGATAATTGACGATTATTGCCAGCGTCTCGACAGTATTCTGAACAAAACCAGGAATTTCTTTGAAATCCCCGGACGTATATTCGTTTGTTAAAAGTCCGATACAAACCTTCACGTACTCTTTCAGGCTTTCTGACAGGGTTCCAAAAAAGTGAATATCAAGGGACGTCTGAAGTGTTCGGCGATTAATAACAAACTTACTCAGAGTCCCGATCGCTTTCTGAACATATTTAGAACCCGCCTTACTATTTCCCGATCTTAATTCGATTATCCCGAGACCGATGTAAGCGTTAATTTTGTCTTTCTGACTTTCTACCCAGTTTGGGTTTAGTGTATTCCTGTCTTTCCCCATTTCATCAATTAAAACCAACGCGCCTCGATACTTGGCTTCCGCTGTTTGCAGCTCTCCCAGTTTTACGTGTTTTCTCGCTTGTTTGCATAGTATTCTCGCTTGTTTGAATAGAGCTAAATGAAGCGCTTCTTTAGATTTCCAAATAAAATACTCGTTGAGATTTCGCTCTAATAAACTCCTCAAACCCTTTTCAGCTTTCTCGAACACGCTATTGGCATCCTCTTCACGGCCCTCGGCTTCTTTCAATTCTCCAATTACAAGCCAGCTCATACATAAATCTTGTCCCCATTCGGCGTTGTCGTTGTCTTCCTTCGATAATTCCAGGAGGATGCTGTTACTTTCTTCGAGGCAGGCTCTCGCTCGGTCGAGGTCTTGCAGCGTGTAAGCGGCTTTCCCGATTTTATGCAGGATCACCGCGTGAAGGTGTTGCCATTGCGTATTCTTTTCATCGGACTTTAAAAGTTCTTTGACAATCTCTTCGCTTTGTTCGTATTTCCTCAATGCCTGCGAAAGAACGAACTTTTTCGCTCTTTCGAATTCTTTTTCCATTTCGGCCTCTTCCATTTCGGCCTCTTTCATAAGGCTGACACTCAAATCCATTTTCCAGAGACGGTTCTCAGGTTCTTGACTACATAGTTCTCTCATTATTCTTGAAGATTCTCTATAGGCATCTGCAGCTTCGCGAACATAATAGCGACTTTGTTCCAGTATATCGATTTGCCCCCGCTTTCTTAACATAAAGTAACTTTCTCTTCTCTCTTCTTGATCCATCGCCGTAAGGCTGTCCCCAATTCGCCTCCAGCAGACGCTTTGATAGTGTTTCCATTCTCGATCGGTATCATTCGTATTCTCAAGCAACCTCAGGATTGTCTTGTAGTAATGCAGAGTGTCTCGCGGTCGCCCACTTTCTAAGCCAAGATCCCCGAGGCGGCCTAAGCTTATGATGTAACACCGCTTCCAGTCGCGGTTTTCGGACGATTCATCGGTGAGCTTTTTCATAATTGTTCTGCTTTTTTCGAATGCCTCAATTGCCCCCTGAACGTCACCAGTGACTTTACGTCTGTCGCCCATTCTATTCCAGCTTTCTGCTAATCCGTATTGGTAATCGTCCCCGTTCGGATACGATTGAGTTAAGTTCGCCGAAACCTCATGTTGGATTTCCAGTAGCCATCTTCCCCAGTCGGCTTTTCCGTGGTTGATGAGGTAATCCGATTCATAGCGCAGGAAAAGCGCGAACCGGTAGAGCGTCCACGGTTCCGTTTCCGTCTTCAGATAGGGATTCACGATACCTTTGAATCCAGTTTCTTCCGATTCTTTATGGTGCGAGGCCACGTAACGCAAAAGGCCTGTAATGACCTTTTCAGGAAGCTTCTCCTTCACTTCGACCGTAAAGCTTTTCTTGAACAATTCAACCAACCGTTCGCGGATCGTCGCGTCCATCTCTGGCCTCTCTGAGGAGGCGTACAGGTGTATCCCAACATTTTCGATCGCATAGTCTAACGGTTCTTCCCACCCATACTCTTCCTCTTCCTTCAACCGCTTCCAACCATACTCCGCGAGTAATCCGTGTCCATCGAGCGGATAGATCTTGTATATGCCTGCAGCATCGCTGACCAACCAGTCCATAAGCGATTTGTGGACCGGGATCAATTTTCTATCTGTTCGGATGAACAATGTTCCCATATTTTGGAACAGAATATCGGCTTCCATTTGTGTGGATAGGTTCAAAACTTTTTTCAAGGTTGCCTGGTCAAGTGGCTCCGATGCCGCTGCGATAATGTTGAGAAGCGGTAAAACGCGTTTCTTGTAATCCTGTATCTCTTCAGGGCGGTTTGGAGGGAATCGCCTTTCATAGTTCCGTTTATAGAAAGCGTTCATTCCAATTGGGAATTCATCCAGCTCGTCCAATTTCAAGTCTCCGCGCCGGATGCCTTTCATCACTTCGACCGCATAGAGGAACATTCCTCGGCTTTTCTCCGCGATTTGTTTTGCATACGCATTCGCTTTTTCTTCGTCCGAAATGATCTGCTTCAAGTGCTTCTCGAGGTAATGTAGGATATCGTTATCGTTGTCCTGTGACTCTATAGTGATAGCCCCGGATCGGTATTCCGCAAGATCCGAGTTGACTAGCGGATCGTCCCGGCTCGTCAGGATCAGTCGCAACCATGGAGGGGTCTTCTTGAACTCGTCCCGGATAAAGGCGGTGATATCGTTTGAATAGGCGTTGTTCGCCTCGTCTACAGCGTCGATGACGATGACTTTCTTTGCCCCCGGTTCCATCGAAATGCCGTAGAGAGAATCCACAACCAGCTTTTTAAAGAGCTCTCTCGGTTTGTCTTTGTACTCGGATAGCGTGTTATCTAACCTGCTGTTCGGGTCCAGAAGCCTTTTCCGATATTCCGGGATCTGGGTGCTCAGCTGATAGGCGATGGATTTCACCAGGTTTGCCGGGTTTTTCTTCTCCGAGTCCTCTGCTTTACAAAAATGATAGGCTATCACTTCGGCTTTGCTGCATATCTTAATCGCTAACGCGGTTTTTCCAACCCCCGGGCCGCCAACGATCCAAAATACGCGTGAGGGAGAGTCACTCGAAAGCCATTTGTCTATCTTTTCGAAAACCCATTCCCGTCCCTGAAACTCTTCATAACCCAGCCAATCTGTTTGAAAGTCAATCCGTGGGAGAAGGCTTTGCAACACGGCGTCTGCCCCTTCCGTGTCGAGTTGCCATCTACCTCGTAGAATCTCCAGGATTCTTGCCAGGTGGCGTTTGTAATTCTCCTGCACAAGGTTTAATTCTGTATCAAAACAGTCTCGTACATCAAGGTTTTGGAGCCGAAAGATCGACAGCGGAGGTACGCTGCCAGACTGAACCATAAGTGGGATTATGTTTCGTACCCCTTTCCCGCAGGCTTTTGCCAATTCGTTAAGGCAGAACCCGTCCGGACGGCGCACAGAATGCAAGGTCATAAGAAAAAGCAGGAACCCTTCGTTTTGCGCCTCGACTATTTGTTCCAACCCATCCTCGATATACTGTTCCCAGTCTGTTCCTGCCAACAGCCTTTCTAGGTCATACCATACCTCGTATCCCTTGGCATTCAGATCCTCTTTCAACTGTGATGCGAGCCTTGAATATCTATCATGCCCATAAGAAAGAAAAATAAAACCCATCCCTATCCCTCCCGAACCGCAAGATAGATTCGTTAGCAAGTAATCGCCGGTTATGCAAAATAAACGTTGGCCCTAATTGTCCTCATAACGCTCTTTTCGTACGATTTTTAAGCCAATTCTGCGGAGAATCTCTTCATACTCCAAAAAGCCTGCGTCTTTAGCTTTGTCAGCCTCTGAAAGGGTGGCCCATTCGCGGATGTCCGGATGGATCTTGAGCGTATCCCTTATTTCCCGCCCCGGTTTTTCTGCGTCGGCAACATAACCGCATACCCTCTTTCTTGCAATCCACCGGTTGTGTTCCAATTGGGATAGCTGTTCTTTTTCTGCCTTTGAGAGGGTATCGAGCGTCACCGATTCGCGTTGGTCTTCTTCTTTTGCCATTTCCAACCCGAGGTACGAGAGCTTGTACGCGATATGCCTCGCTGCGATGCGGTTCTCGTCTTTGAAAGCGTCGTTGAGTTTTTCCCATTCTTCCCCTATTTGTTTCTGCGGTAACTGAGTATAAAATCCGTGTATCGATTTCGCAAGCGCATCGATTCTATCTGCACCCTCCAGCAATTCTTTAGAAGAAATCACTTCTTCTTCGAAAACCGCGCGAACCATAAGCGTCTTTAAATTTTCCTTTATCCGCGGCAGCTTCGTCCAATAGGGGCGGTGTTCTTGAACCGGAAGGACGATTGTCGGGTTTTCGAGTGTCCTTCGAGTTTGATAAAAAACGCGCCGCGCTTTCTGACATTCCTGGTATAACACGCGTTCGTCGTCGTTGAGAACGACGCACAAGTTAATCCGATTGAGCAATTCGAAGGGAGGGGCGGAAAAAAACGCGGCATTTTCGTATTGAGTCCACTCTACTTGATCCCCCAGTTCTCGTAGGAAATCCGGAACGGGTATCGAGTTGTCCAAAACTTGGATTATCTTAATCGGTACGTTGCTAGGCAGACGATACATTTGAATCCATTCGAGCGCGAGAGGTTCAAATAAGCGGCTATTTCCGATAACCAACAGCACGATCTCCTCCGTTTCGAAAGATTCGGGAGATAGCGCGGAAGAAAAGAACGTGTCGGCAATATACGCGGCAAACCGTTGATCCCACTGGAAGGCATGGATATCCGTATTCCCGGTGGTGTCGTTTCCTTTGAGCTCCTTGAAGGCCATCAGCGTTGCATAATGATGTAGAAGTACAGCGATTTTCAGAGGAGTCGGGCGTTTTATGCGAGAGGCGAGTCCCTCGATGGCCTTCAATCTTTCAAGATTCAGGACTTCGTCTTCTTCAAGTAGGAAAACTTTAGACGCTTTGGATATACCCGCTCGATTTAAGAGAGAAGGGGTCACGATTGGCGCCGCAAGAATCGCGTACCGGGCGTTTTCTCTGGGGTAGGCCTCTGTGTTCGCGCTTTCGGGAACGAGAAGGACTATCTGCTGCTTAGGCGTATTCATCAAGACATCTTCCAGTAAACGCTTGGTTTTACTGTTTAGCCCCATAAGGATCAGATGGTTCCGGAATGTAAAATAAACGCGGATAACTGTCCACCATTCTTTGAAAACTGAAAAGATGAGCGCCAGGATCGTGAAAAACATAAAGATGACCGCGGCGAATCGCGCCGTGACGAGAAGAACGGGGGGATCTGGGAATGCGTCGTTCACCATTAAAAGGATCGAGGGAATAAAAGGTTGAGTGAAGAGTTGTACGCAGAGGTTTATCGCCGTTAACATAGGAAGAGGTTTATTTAGTAAGTTATAGTACTGATACCAACCGATCATCCCTGAAAAATAGATGATCAACCCGATGTAGATGAAAACCTTCCAATTCGTCCGTTTCATGTTACCCCCTTAACGCTTCCATTGATAGCGAATTCGCAACCGGTTATTCACGCCACGAAATCTCTCGAAACCGTTTGCTATCAAGCTCCTGAAGATGGGAAATGGTAGAAAGAATATGGTTTTTCAAAGCTTCATTGCGTCCAATAAGCGCGCCGAAAGGTCCCACTGATTTCTGCGCAGGCTCTCTCTCTACTGTACCTTTGGTTCCTTAAAAAGAGTCTTCTCGTTCCTTTTGAAAACCCGTTGGGATCGAAAACACCGACAACCCGAGTCTTCTCTATCTTTCACTCATTTACAGATTTGCCAGCGGTAATCCTTTTGTCTACCCCTCATTGTAGGAATCTGTTTTCGTGTTCGTGATATTAAATATTGTAGCATATATTTTCAAACATTTCTCTCTTCGTGTGGGTATAAAAATTGATGCGAAACAGAAAGAAAGGAAAGAAGAGGAGATCCGCCTTTTGTCGTTTTTACGCCGCGACGCCCGCGTGGGGTTATCGCGAGGTAACTAGTGGGCTGACTGCGAAAATCCACGAAGTCCATCGGTTCGCCTTCTTGTGGGTTATCATACAGTAACTAACGGGACTGCGCAATCCGCCTTTTGTTCTTTTTTATTGTTCAGAGGTAAACATGCCGAACTAAAGTTCGACGTTCCCAGGACGTTCACAAGAATCTTTTCTCTGTGCCCTCTGTGCGAACCCTGTTTCTGTTCCAAGACATGCCAACTTAAAAGTTGGCGTTCCCAAGAATTTCTCCTCCGTGCTCTCTGTGCCCTCTGTGCGAACCCACTGTTTTCGCGCCGGCACAAAAACAAACGGCGCTTACGCCGCGTTGACCACACGAACTAAAAACCGTGCGATCGATTCTGGCCTTGTTTCTTGATGCTACCTCAAAACTTGACACACACCTCATCCATCCAACGCGTACCAGTCATCGTACAATCCAATGAAATGTCCGAGCTTAACGTTTACGTGATAATGACCAAAAAACCAGAGTTTAAAGCGGATAAGTGGGTAAAGGGATTCTAAGAACTGCTCGGTGGGGTCTGGAAACCGATTGTCTCCGCGCAACACGATCCTCTTGATCGTTAAAGGAGCGGCGTGGGTTAGAACATAATCGACTTCATTATCGTGTATTTCGAGTGTCTCCAATGCATGTTGGGTTTCTTCCCACGACGGCTGTTCCTGCGGCCACCAGGATAGCCCTGGGATACGGAACTCTTTGTCTATGGATAGTCCGCCGCCCATCGCAAAGAAACGCCGATTGTCGATCGTATAGATGTTACCTCTTCTGAGATGATACAGCCCGGGTTGTATCACGCCAACTTCAGCTCCGAATCGAGTCTCTGTCGGTAAGCGATCCAGTCGATCGAAATTTTCGTGGTTCCCGTCGATAAACAAAACCGTAGATCCCTTTGATCCGAGCTCTCTTAAGAGGACTGCTTCTTTTTCTGTTGGTTCCGCTTCCCATAAAAACCCGAAATCCCCGAGAATGATGATAAAATCCTCCGGTCTGAAATTTATCTCCGAAAACCGCGAATCGATGGTTCCGTGCGTGTCGCCCGAGATGTAGATCATTCTTCGTCTCCTAGTATGGGCCGTCCTATCAGGCAAAAAAAGCGAAAAAGGCTCGACTCAAGATACTTTTTGTCTTATGAGGCCTATCGAATAACCGGTTGCAGATCACAGGAATGTTGTTTGAGAGTAATTTGATTCCAGCTGCTTGTTCGTCATAGCGGTTTCTTGTGTTAGCAAATGAAGAAAAAGTGTTTTCCTTCCATCTTCACACCTTTAATATCATTGGGGTTCCAGTCTCAGGCTCTTTTGTACTCCAACGTGCATCCGCTCCGGAAGTGGCGTTTTAATTTTCTTGCGCACGTTCTTCCGTTCGGTTTCGGGTATTTCTGGCTACTCACTGCGTTTCGTGTTCGCTTCACTCAATCCCAAAGATTTCTTTCAGATCTTCCAGCTCGTTATGCTTAACGCCCGCCTCGACTAGAGATTTCGTGATACCGGAGGCTTCTCCCCAATATTTCCGCTTTTCTTCCTCGTTCTCAACTACGGAATAAAGGTCCAGGAGCGCATAGACTAATCCAATATTAAAATCTATCTCCTGTGGTGCCCGGTTGACCAAGGATAGACGGAGCTCTAACACTTTAAGTAAGTATTCTTTCGCCCGTATAGAGTCCCCTCGTTGTTCGTGAAGTATTCCAAGTCGGCTTAACGAAATCCTATAACTGCGCTGCCATTTGGTGTTTGTGGGGTCTTTTTCCGTCAGTTTGAGTATAATCGCCAACTCTTTTTCGTAGGCGTCCTGCGCTTGTGAGAGGTTTCCCTGCGCTGCTTCGATATCCCCGATCCTGTACCAGCTTACGCTTAAGTCCCGTAGCCAGTCGGTGTTCGTTGGGTCTATCTTCGATAGTTTGAGCCTGATCGCCAGAGCTTTCTCGTAGGCGTCCCGTGCCTGGTCCAGGTTCCCTCGCTTCGCTTCGAAATACCCGATCTCGCTCCAGCTTACGCCAAGGTCCCGTTGCCAGTCGGTGTTCGTTGGGTCTATCTTCGTCAGTTCGAGCCTGATCGTCAGGCCTTTCTCGTAGGCTTCCTGCGCCTGTGAGGGGTTCCCCCGTGCCTCTTTGTTATCCCCGACCTTACTCCAGGTCACGCCGAGGTCCCGCTGCCATTTGGTGTTTGCGGGGTCTTTCTCCTTTAGTTCGAGCCTTATCGCCAGAGCTTTCTCGTAGGCGTCCCACGCCTGGTCCAGGTTCCCTCGCTTCGCTTTGATATCCCCGATCTTGCCCCAGCTTACACCAAGGTCCCGTTGCCAGTCGGTGTTCGTTGGGTCTATCTTTGATAGTTCGAGCCTGATCGTCAGGCCTTTCTCGTAGGCTTCCTGCGCCTGTGAGGGGTTCCCTCGCGCCTTTTCGATATCCCCGACCTTACTCCAGCTCACGCCAAGGTCCCGTTGCCATTTGGTGTTTGTGGGGTCTTTCTCCGTTAGTTCGAGCCTGATCGCCAGTGCTTTCTCGTAGGCAACCCGCGCCTGTGACAGGTTCCCTCGCGCCTTTTCGATATCCCCGAACTGACTCCAGCTCACGCCGAGGTCCCGTTGCCATTTTGTGTTCGTGGGTTCTTTCGCTGTCAATTCGAGGAAGATCGTCAGGGTTTTCTCGTAGGCGTCTCGCGCCTGTGAGAGGTTCCCCCGCGCCGCTTCGATATCTCCGATCTTGTTCCAGCTCACGCCGGTCCCGTTGCCATTTCGTGTTTGTGGGGTCTTTCTCCGTTAGTTCGAGCCTGATCGTCTGGGCTTTCTCGTAGGCGTCCTGCGCCTGTGACAGGTTCCCTCGCGCCTTTTCGATATCCCCGACCTTACTCCAGCTTATGCTCAAGTCTCGTTTCCAGCCGGTGTTCTCCGGATACGCACCCACAAGCTCTTCGAGAACGGAATGCTGCCTTTGAAGCATCCATCGTGCCCATTCTGCGTTCCCGTGCTTACTGTCGTAAACATAACGATTATGAAGGAAGGCGGCTAAGGCGTGCTTTGCCTCCGGTTGCGCTTCTGCTTTCAGAAAACGACCCACGATACCTTTGAATCCGGTTTCTTCAGATTCTTTATGGTGCGCGATTACATAGGTCAGAAGGGCGTCGATGACTTTTTTCAGAGGCCTTTCCTTCCTCTTTCCCGCGAAGCTTTTCTTGAACAATTCAACCAACCGGTTCCGGACCGTCGCGTCCTTCTCCGGCCTCTCCTTGGAGGCGTATAGGTGTATCCCAACGTTTTTGATCGCATAGTCAAACGGGTCTTCCCACCCACGCTCTTCCTCTTCCTTCAACCGCTTCCATCCGTTCTCCGCGAGTAATCCGTGCCCATCGAGCGGATAGATCTTGTATATACCTGCAGCTTCGCTGACCAACCAGTCCATCAGCGATTTGTGGACCGGGATCAATTTTCCATCTGTTCGGATGAACAATGTTCCCATCTTTTGGAACAAACGATCGGCTTCCTTTTGTGTGGATAGGTTCAAGACACTTATTAAGGTTTCTCTGTCAAGCGGCTCCATAGCCGCTGCGATAATGTTGAGAAGCGGTAAAACGCGTTCCTCGTAATCCCGTATCTCTTCAGGACGGCTTGGCGGGAATTGCCTTTCATAGTTTCGTTTATAGAAAGCGTTCATTCCGATCGGGAATTCATCCAGTTTGTCCAATTTCAAATCCCCAAGCCGGATGCTTTTCATCACTTCGACCGCATAGAGGAACATTCCTTGGCTTTTCTTCGCGATTTCTTTTGCATACGCATTCGCTTTTTCTCCGTCCGGAACGATCTGCTTCAAATGCTTCTCGAGGTAATGTAGGATGTCGTTATCGTTGTCCTGTGACTCTATAGTGATAGCCTCAGATCGGTATTCGGTCAGGTCCGAGTTGACTAGCGGATCGTCCCGGCTCGTCAGGATCAGTCGCAACCACGGAGGGGTCTTCCAGAATTCGTCCCGGATAAAGGCGGTGATATCGTTTGAGTAGGCGTTGTTTGCCTCGTCTACAGCGTCGATGACGATAACTTTCTTTACCCCCGGTTCCCTCGGAATGCCGTAGAGAGGTTCCACGACCAGCTTTTCAAAGAGCGTTCTCGGATCGTCTTTGTACTCGGACAGCGTGTGCTCCAACCTGCTGCTTGGATCCAAAAGCTTGTCTCGATATTCCGGAATTTGCGTGCTCAGCTGATAGGCGATGGATTTGACCAGGTTTTCCGGTTTTTTCTTTTCCTGATTTTCGGCTTTACAAAGGTGATGGGCGACCACCTGTTCGTATTGATCGCATATCTTGATGGCTAACCCAGTTTTCCCCACGCCTGCTTTCCCTTTGATCCAAAGCACGCGACGGGGCGTTTCCGCTTCCAACCATCCTTGTATCTGCTCAAAGAGCCATTCCCTTCCACTGAACTCTTTATGACCGAATCGATCAGCGGCAAAATCGATGGGGGGAAGAAGCTGTCGCAAGGTCGCTTCACCCCCTTCTGATTCGAGGGTTCGTTCCCTTCGTAAGACTTCGAGAATTCTGTTCAGGTAGCGGGTATACCTTTCAGGGTGGAGGGTTAAGGTATTATCCAGACAGTCGTGGATATCGAGGTATTGGAGACGGCAGATGGAGAGTGGAGGTTTGCTGCCGCATTGAACCAGAACCGGGATAATGGATCGGATCCCCTCCGCGCAGGCTTTGGCCAACTCGTTGAGGCAAAACCCGTCCGGACGGCGTACCGAATGATGGGTCATCAGGAAGATCAGATGCCCTTGATCCTCTAAACGTCTGGCTTTCTCCAAGCCTTCTTCGATATACTGCGCCCAGTCCTTCCCTTCGATCAAACGCTCAAAGTCGTACCACACCTCATAGCCCTGGCTTTCCAGGTCCGTCTTCAGTTTCCTCGCCAGAACGGAATAGGCGTCGTGTCCATAGGAAAGGAAGATAAAGGGTATTCGTTCCATCTTCACACCTCCAATCTCATTGGGATCCGGTCTCGAGCCTTTTTGTACTCCAAGGTACGTCCGCTTCCGGAAGGGATGCTCTAATTTACTTGTCACACGTTCTTCCGTTCGGTTTCTAGCGTTTTGGTTACTCAGTGCGTTTCGTGTTCGCTTCACTCAATCCCAAAGATTTCTTTCAGATCTTCCAGCTCGTAATGCTCAACCCCCGCTTCGACTAAGGATTTTGTGATGCCATAGGCTTCTTTCCAATACTTCCTCTTTTCTGCAACGTTCTTAACCACAGAAGAAAGGTCCAGAAGCGCATAGACTAATCCAATACTAAAATCTATCTCGTTTGGAGCCCGATCAACCAAGGATCGATGGAGCTCTAATACTTTTAGAAAGCATTCTTTCGCCCGTTTAGAGTCTCCTCGTCGTTCGTGAAGTATTCCAAGTCGGCTTAACGAAATCCCATAAACGTGCTGCCAGC
>ENA-UPXM01003054-UPXM01003054.1-activated-sludge-metagenome-genome-assembly--contig:-NODE-3054-length-18804-cov-6.088751_pt1 | contig 18804 bp, 13 predicted proteins | sample MGYA00238178_ERZ772708 | MGnify/ENA primary metagenome ERZ772708 (study PRJEB29002, sample SAMN05720212) | activated sludge metagenome | isolation source: anaerobic digester from wastewater... | reverse complement strand
TTTCTTAATATGTGTGACCATAAAAAACCCTCCCTCTGTGTCTCAAGAAAATTATTTCTAATTTCTGTCCATAAGATTAAAACAAAAAAAGTGACTTTGCAACGTTTGTCACTTATCGGTAATTTGTTCTCGAAAGTAGTAATTAATCAGTAACGAAATTTTGTTCATTTTATGTGATTTCGCGAGAAAAATAACTACTAATTGTCTACTAATTTGACCAAAATAGCCCTTTTTTGCTAGGTTTTAATTAGTAATTTATACATTGTATAAAGTGGAAGCGCTATATTTACAATTTTCGTAAGAGTGCGTCACTTACGACTTTTGCGGAGTAAAAAGCGAACGCTAAATTGTAGCCACCGCATATTCCGTCAATGTTTATGACTTCACCTAAAGCAAAGAGATTGGGGCTTTCGCGTACTTCAAAGTCCGTATTTAATTGTGAAAGCTTAATTCCGCCATGCATCGCACTTGTGTTTTCTGGATTGTTCTTTGGTATTGGAGTAAAGGTTAAAGCCTTCACCCGATCTAATAACGGTTCATTTCTACCTTTTAGATAGTGACTAATATTAGGGCTAAAGACATTATCTAAGTCATCAGTGGTTTTAATAATTTCGGCAGTGTAACGCGCACTAAATTCAGGCATTAAATCAAGTGTTAAATAATAGTTTCGTTTTGGATATCTAACGACAGCCCATTCAAGGTAACTACTTAAAATAAAACTTACAATCCCGCTTAACCCGTCTTTCTTAAATAGCACCTCGCCGACGTCACTAGCGATAACATTTTCGTCATCCATTAGCGTCACTCTTGCCGTGACGCGTTCGTGTTCAATGCGCTTTAAATTTTCTTTGACTTTAATTGTTTTAATCGTTGGTACTAGCGCAGTTGTTTCTAAATCTAAAGCACTTAAAAGCGCCGCGTTACCGTTATCAAGCGGATACTTAAAAAGTCCCGCGCTACTGCCCATTGTTAACGCAACAGCGTCAAATTCTTCACCATCAACTTTATATTTATCACGAACTTTAACGATTTCTTCGACATTATGTTCTAACTTAACTTCTGCCTTTAAATCTTTAATGAGTAATGCGCGGAGTGCTTTAGCACTTCTGCTATAGGGATATACTCTTCCTTCTGTATCCGTGTAAGTGACAATATTAAAAGCACTAAATAAGTCATCAAGCGTTTTAACGATATGTGGTAAGTGTTCACTTAAAAAGTGTTCATCATTATAAGCAAAGGAATGTATGTTGCGATTATAAATGTTCGCGCGTCCATTACCCGTGCGTAAAAGTTTTTGTAAGAGACTAGATTCACGCTCAAAGATGGTGACATTAAAGGAACCTTGCACAAGTCGCGCTAAGGTAACTCCGCTTACTCCACCACCGATGACTGCTAATCTTTTTTTCATTGTTTATCTTTATATAAATTGCGCTTACGCCGCGCTGCCTTATGTTTTTGGACTTGGTTAAGGGTGACGGCACTACCAACTGCTAAAACGATGATAACACTAAAGATAATCATCCAGTTTTGAATGTCCGTCGCTTTAAAGTTTGCCCACATATCAATGACGAGCTTATTACTATCACCAAAGTCACGCATGACGACACTGCGGACGATTTCTTCTTCCGTCGGATAAGTCGCGGTTAATGTATGACCAACGTAACTCGCATCAATCGTAATTAAGGCGTCACTAGGATTTTCGATTGTATCACTAAAGAAATATGTAAAGTCAAGCTCAACTGTTTCTTCTGCTTCTGCTGCCTCATACACTGCATCGTTATCAAGCACATATTCAAGTACTTCATCCCCCGCAATAAAACTAGTGTAACCAATGTAATACATATTAGCGATTGCCATTTCCGGACTACTCACAAAGTTCACAAAGCGTTGTGCGACGACACGATTAGCGCCCTTGGGCATAATCCAGCCATCAAACCAAATATTACTACCTTCTTTTGGAATAGCGTAACGAAGCACATCATTTGGGTCTTCTTCAATGGCATACACTGCGTCCCCGCTCCACGCGGTGTTCGCAGCGATTTTCCCAGTAATCATATCAATCTTACCTTGGTCAACTTCTAACCCATAAATATTATTTTTAAGTTCATTCATCACATGAATCACTTCTTTAATCGTGTCAGGGTCAACATCATTAAGTAAGTCACTAATCTCATCGTTATAGTAGTCATCACTAATTATCCCCGCTTCCCTTTGGGCAGCTAGGTCATTAAGTTCAGTTTCATAATACTTAAAAAGTCCCATTAAGTAACCTTCGCGCATACTATCTTTAATCGAGATTTTCTTACTATAATTTTTATCCCATAACATCATCCAACTTTGGACATCGTCATTAATCGTGTCATTAAATTCACTGTTATAAAGAAAACCCATTGTTCCCCACATATACCCTGGGGCGTATTCATAAATTCCTAAATCTTCTTTAAAAAGATCAATTAAATATGGACTTGCATATTCATTATAATTAGGAACATATTTATAATTACCTTCTGCGTCAAGATCATACTTTTCGAGCATATCTTCACGAATCATCCGTTGAATCATATAGTCACTTGGGGCAATTAAGTCATACTTTGCGCCATTGAGTTTGACGATATTATACATATCTTCATTCGTTGAAAATGTATTGTACTCAATTGTGACTTCTTCACCATAATTTTCTAAATAATATTCTTGAAAGGCCGCTAAAACATCAATACAATCTGGATCATCAATATCTTCTTCACTAATATATTCTTCCCAGTTATAAATGCGTAAAGTTTGCGGACCGCTTGGCTCAGTGCTTGGAGCGGCATAGTGCGGCGCGAAATGCGTTACTCTTGGCGAAGGTGAACTACTTAAACTTACACTACCAAGTAATAATAGTGGTAAGAAAACATATTTACGTTTCATTATAGTACCTCCCGTTTTTGTGCTCTTAGCATCGCTTTGCGCGAAGAGCGTGACTCGCGTTTAATCCCAGACACAAGCACAACCGCTAGTGTGACTAACACAATATAAGTCGTTAGGGCGCGCATCTCGGCGGGAATTGCTGCCCGCACAATCACACCTTGTACATAAGTTGAAAGGGTGTCAAAAGACTGATTACGTAAGAAGTTTGTAATGATAAAATCATCTAAACTTAAAGTAAAAGCAAGCATAAAGCCACTGATAATACCAGGTACAATTGCGGGTAACACGACTTTACGAATCGCGTACATCGGTTTTGCACCTAAGTCAAGCGCTGCTTCATAATCATTTGGATCCATTTGTTGGAGTTTAGGTTTAACATTGAGATACACAAAAGAAATACTAAGCACAACATGCCCTATTAAAAGTGTGACAAAGTTTGGACTATTTGTCGCTACACCACGTGCTTCTAAGAAATTAGCGAACACCCGGAATAAAATAGCTAAACTAATCGCTACAACGATTTCCGCGTTAACAACAGGTATTTCATTAATTCCTTCCATTATTCTTTGCGGACGCTTTTTCATATAAAAGACACCAATTGCCCCAAGAGTGCCTAAGATTGTCGCAACCGTTGCACTACTAAGCGCAATAATCAGTGTATTAAGTAAGGCGCGCATAATCTTTTCATTTAAAAAGACGCGTCCATAAAGCTCAAAACTAAAGCCTTCCCATACTCCTGTTGTTTCCGCGGGAGTAAAGCTATAAATAATGAGAAATAAAATTGGTAAATACAAAAGGAATAAAATTAAGTATACATATACTTTTGCGAGAATCTTCTTAATCATAAATACCGACCCCCTTCACTTTTGCTTCTTTTCTTGTTAAGAGTTTAGGAACAAGGACACTAATACCGATAAGCGCAAGCATTACAAGCGCAAGGAATGAGCCTTCATTCCAAATGTTTTGGGTGAAATAAATTTCAATATACTTCCCAAATAATGTCACTTTACCTTCTCCTAAAATATCCGCGATAACGTAACTTGTCATCGTTGGCATAAAGACCATTGTCGCTGCACTAATAATCCCGGGCATCGTCATTGGTACAATTACTTTAAAGAAAGTTGTTACTGGGCCAGCGCCTAAGTCATAACTTGCTTCAATTTGATTTTTATCCATTTTTAGCATCGTTGAATAAAGCGGCAAGATGGTAAAAGGTAAATAGTTATAAGTTAACCCTAAAAGGGTGGCAAGTTCTGGATACTCACCGCCACCAATCCCAAGGAACACAAGTACATCACGCATCGCCCATGAGCGAATAATGAAGTTAATCCACATTGGCATAACAAAGAGCATCACTAATACTGCGTTAGTGTTATATTTTCGATTCGCTAAAATCATCGCTAACGGATAGCCGATAACTAAGCATAGTGCTGTATTTAATATGCCAAAAATAAAGGAAACGAATAAAACACGCCATTTCGCACTACTTGTAAAGAAGTTCACCATTGGCTCAAAACTAAAGCGCCCCGCACTGTTAGTGAAGGCGTAAAATGCTACAAAGAAAAGCGGTAATAAGACGAAGAGCACCATGAAGAGCACATAGGGAATCCCAATGTAGGACCGTTTGAATCTAATTTTCATACGGCACTAATTCTCCTTTTAGTTTTAGCTTAATATCTTCAGGTTTAATGATAATACTTACTAAGTCACCTTCGTTCCATAAGTATTCGGAATCAACGATAAAGTCTTCTTCGTCATTAGTACGAACGATAACTTGATAGTGGTCACCAAGCCAAATAATGCTGATTATTTGTCCCATTGGCGCATCTTCTTCAATGACGTCATCAAGTTCAATATCTTTAAAGTCAATAGTGGCAACGACATCAACATCATCTAAATCATATTTTTTAGCATCAGGTCCCACTAAATAACCTTCTTCATCAACAGTGCTCCCTTTTAAGAGCTGAGTAATATCGATTTCAAAAGCATTATCACCGATCATTAAGCGATTCTTATTATCAATCCATGCATCAGCGTACACATTTGTTGTCACTTCTTTTTTCATAATATGAATATCATCAGGGGCAACAGCTAAGCCGACCTTTTCATTTTCGGGATATTCAATAGTGCTTTGAATAATAACTTCACTTTTACGGCCTACTTGCACATCATATTCATAGTGCACACCTTTAAAGACACGGCTAATAATTTTCCCGTCAACATTACCCTTACCAGCGGCAACAATTTTAATATCTTCAGGACGAATCACAACATCGACTTTTTCATTTGTCGGTAAGTCATCAACACAGTCAAATGTCGCGCCTAAAAACTTCACTTTAAGCTTGCCCGCCATTGTCGCATTATAAATATTTGATTCACCGATAAAGTCAGCAACAAACGGGTTCTTTGGTTCGTTATATATATCTAACGGCGTTCCAATTTGTTGGATAAGTCCGTCATTCATCACGACGATTGTATCACTCATTGTTAAAGCTTCTTCTTGGTCGTGCGTAACATAAATAAAAGTAATACCTAAGCGTTTATGTAAATCTTTTAATTCAATTTGCATTTCTTTACGCATCTTCAGGTCAAGTGCGCCAAGCGGTTCATCAAGTAATAAAATTTCTGGTTCATTAACAATCGCGCGCGCAATTGCGACCCGTTGTTGTTGACCACCTGAGAGCGTCGCGATATCACGTGCTTCAAATTGTTCAAGATCAACCATTTTTAAAGCGCGCACAACTTTTTCATCAATTTCTTTAGAAGTAAGTTTACGCATTACTTCTTTCCCGTTTTTTGTGTCTTTGACTTTTTTAAGTTTTAAGCCAAAAGCAATATTGTCATACACATCTAAATGTGGGAATAATGCGTAGCGTTGAAATACCGTATTTACTGGACGTTTATATGGTGGGAGTTTGGTAATATCTTCTCCGTTAAGTGTAATCGTCCCTGTTGTCGGTAATTCAAAACCGGCAATCATGCGTAAAGTCGTTGTTTTACCACAGCCAGATGGTCCTAAAAATGTAATGAATTCACCACGCTTCACATACAAGTTAAAATCATCCACTACTGTCTTTCCATCATACTCTTTACTAATATCTTTTAATTCAATGATAACGTCTTCTTTCTTCACGTTATGCTTTGTTAATTTGTCCATAGGTACCCCCCTTTCAACACAATAAAATATAAGGCAAATTTTAATAAAATACAAGCATAATTATTTTACACTTTTTTTGGCACCCCGAAAAAGCAGATTTTATTGCATTATATGATAAAGATTTCAAATAAAAAATTGTCGAATTTTCACCCCCTTTTTTCGTCTAATTTATGGGTCTATTTTTCACCCTCTTTTTTTGTAAATTTTTCACCCTTTTTTCTGCATGTTGCAATGACTATTAAAACTTGATAAAATAAACTCACATATAGAGTGAAATCGAGGTAAAAACTTATGAAAAAACAGGGTTTAGCATTCTTATTATTAGGTACTTTTCTATTAACAGGTTGCAATAAACCACCAAAAATGGAAAAAGTCCAAATCATGTATAAATATTCAAACTTAACGGAAGTAATAAACATTGTTGATGATGAAAACCAAACAGCGCTTGAACAGCTTGAATTAAAAATCACCGATAAAGAAAATTTTGTGTTAGTAAGTTACGCTGATTACACATGTTCATGCTGGAGTGTGTTCCGTGACCATGTATTAAGAAACTACATAAATACGAAGAAAATCCCAATTTATGTTATTGAAACAGATGCATTAGGTAACGACTTTAAAGGACTACCGATTCGCAAAGATTTAACGAACACTCCGGTTATTGGTATTTTTGCAGGTGGCGTTTGTAAATATAGTATTGATTACACATCAAAAAGTGAAATCTTTATTGAACGCGATAAATTTAATGAATGGATGGACGCAAGAATTAAAGACCCGCTGATGACTTATATTAGTCTTGAAGAAGTTAATACACTACTAAAAGGCACGGAACCATTTTTACTTAATTGGAGCTATAGTATTTGTCCAGACTGCGTGGCCCTTGATAAACAGTTTATGCCGGGTTACATTGAAACACTTAAAAAAGCGCCAAAGATGCCTTATTACATTATCGAAAGTAAACCAATTCGTGACGCTGGTAATTGGCTTAATGTTAAAGACATTTATGGCTTAAGTGATAAAAATAATACTGTTTCAGGTTACGCGACAGGCTATGTTCCTACTTTACAAGTTATTCGACCAGATGGTAATGGCGCTACTTATTTAGCGAATAATGACATTAGTCCGATGATTGACGACATGCTCGTCTTCCAAAATGACCAAGTTGAAAAAGTAGATGGTGTTTATAAAATAAAAGACTCCTACTACAATGGTGTGAGAGCTACCCGCTATTTAGGAGAATATGAAAGTGAAGTCGGAAAAGTTGTTGATCCTTCAATCGTTATGGAAACTGAATATAACGGTGTGCTTAACACTTATTTTGCTCCAGGATCGCGCTATGAACTTCACGCAAACTACGCTACTAAATTCTTCGACCACTATTGGCGCTAACATATACTTCTATTGTTAAAAAGCCGGGGCAGACCTCGGCTTTTCTTGTAATTAAATTTTTATATTAATTAAGTGTTCGTTTTTTGCGTTTATACACAAACGGGATTAAGCTAAGCGTTGCTACACTAAACAAAATTAAAAGCGGTTCCGCTAATTGTTTATCATTATGCATTGTGTCATGCACACCACTAGCGGGGTTCCCATTAATAAAGGCAGTAAATCCATATTTATTAACAATAAACACATAACGCGCTAAAGCTTGTTCAACTTCACTACCAGCAGAGTTTGGTGTTGAGCCTTCAATAATTGCTTTAACTTCTGCTGCTAATGCGTTATACTCATTACTTAAATTTGGCCAAATACTACTTAATGTACTTTGTGATTGGCTACTACAACCAGCACTTGTACTTTCTAAGAAGCCATTTGCCCATAAATCAGCCTCCCCTTGATAATTAATGGGTGTCGCTACTTCAATCGTTACATATTTTAAGTACAAAGAATTAGAAGTCGCGTCAATAATAGCTTGAACGTGACCCGACGCTGGTGTTGTTAATTCAAAAGTACGCTCAATAATAGTCGCGCCTGGTTTACTAACGGTTACATCGGTACCAATCTGTGTCCCATCTTTTAAGTTTGAGGTACTAGAAGTTACTAGATAAGCACTATAAGTTCCTGCCCCACTACCTGAAGCTGCTGTTCCAAAAATAACCTTTTTCACATTATCGAAATACGGACTATTACCATAGGCTGTATTACTACCTAAAACCTGCATACCTCTTAAATAGTTTTGATCAGTTTCAAAACCATTAGCAGGATACATACTCTGCCAATTAGCAGGTGTAGCTTTCCAACCTTCGGTTGAAAATGTATAAGTTGTTGTTTCACTTTGGGTTGGCGGTGCATTGGCGACTGTTACGTTTGCGGTATCAGTTTTACCACCATCAACTGTTGTGACAGTTATTGTGGCGTTTCCTGCGCTTACTCCAGTAACGACCCCGCTACTAGAAACAGTCGCAACACTTGTATTTGATGATGACCATGTTACATTCTTATTTGATGCATTCGCTGGACTTACTGTCGCAGTTAGTGTTTTAGTAGCGTCTTTAACTAATGTGAACGATTTATCACTAATAGTGACACCAGTAACAGGAATTGATGTATTACTAACAGCAATAGATGCTGTACCTTTAACTGATGGATTTGATACCGAAGTAGCAGTAATTGTGACGTTTCCCACTGCTTTACCCGTGACTAAACCATTAGCGTCAACAGTCGCAATACTTGAGTTTGAAGTGCTCCAATTAACACTTTTATTAGTAGCGTTAGCGGGTAAAACATTCGCACTTAATTGTAATGTCTTATTAACATCTAATAAGTTAATGCTACCACTTGACGGTGACACACTTACACTAGTAACATCGACTTGTTGTGCAGCACCACAGATCGCTTGTGTTGCACTATTAGTGTTACCCCAAATCCGACATGCATACTCTGGATGATCAATAAACGGATTACGATTTTTTTGCATTGTATGAACGGTATTATTGCGATATATTTCGCGATTTGATACAGGATTTTGTAAATGCCACTCTAGCATAAGTGCAATACTTTGGAAGTTACCAGTCACACTATAACCATAACGCATATTAACATACATCGTAGCGCGCGCTACTTCACCACGAGCGGGTTCGTTTGGATAAAAATAAGTACCATCTTTATAGCAATCTGTCAAATTTCCATAACCGTCTTTAACCCGATTTGTGCTCGTTTGAGCAACAACACCAAATGGCATGTTGCCACGAGTACTATTTGTGCGATTGTCATCAGCGAAAATATGATGGTTGTCCGATTCGGCAGCACCCGATATTTTGGAGTCAGGATAAGTATGTTCTCTATTCCAACCTGTACTTCCTGAAACATGGGCCGTTTTAAGTACTTTTTGTCGCGAATAAATTAAAAGCACTTTATTGCTCTCATTTTCCGCCTCATCCGCTGCTTCGTAGCGATACCAATCATAACTAGTTTGCGGAGTCGGATTACCCGTAATTGTATTTAATTTATTAAGTAAAGCTGTGCCCGTTTCACTACCAACGGTGGAGTAATATGTACCTTCAGTACTAGTTTGTGTCCCGCTCCACGCTTCTGTTCTAACTATATTACTACTAGCGCGTACACTACTAAAAGCAAAGAGCGCAGATAGTAAAATTGCAGTTAAAGAAAATTTAGTAAAAATATTTCGTTTTTTCATATACTTATCCTCACAAGGAAATTTATTATAACTTTACTAATGTCATAAAGCAATAGTGTTATTAATGACTTTTTCGATTTTTGATTTTCTCACGGATAAAGCGGAAGAAAACTCTTAATTCATGAATTACAAGTGGTGTTGTACTAAGTAATGCTAAAAATACCCACTCAATAAATGTTAATTCAACTGTACCAAACGCCACAGTTAAAGCATGAATTTCAGTTACCGCAATTTGTAAAAGGAAGCCAATAAAGAAAGCAACCCATAAGAACCACTTTTTCTTCGTAAATGTTTTAAAGAATGTTTTATTTAAATTTGACATGCCAAACATATGGAAGAGTTGGCTAACACCTAATGCAGTAAAAGCATAAGTCATTGCTCTAACTTTAAGTTCAGGATTTTCCGCAAAGAAAGTATTAATATCTTGAACACTACGCATCCCGTGTTGCACTACCGGGATAAATAAGAACGCCAAAGTAGTAATTAAAGCAATAACACTTCCGAAGAATATCGTAATAAAGTAACCACCATTAGCGAATAATGATTCTTTCTTATCACGCGGTTTTTCTTTCATAATATCTGGGTCTTTCGAGTCAGCGCCAAGTGCAAGCGCCGGTACACCATCAGTAATTAAATTAACCCATAAAATATGTAATGCCGAAAGCGGGAAAGGATAACCTACTAAGACGGCAACAAGCATCGTAATAACTTCACCAAAGTTACTTGATAATAAAAACCACACTGTTTTACGAATATTAGCGTATATACCGCGTCCTTCTTGCACCGCTTTTTCAATACTCGCAAAGTTATCATCAGTTAATACCATATCAGCGGCACCTTTAGCCACATCAGTTCCGGTAATACCCATCGCAATCCCGATATCAGCAGTTTTTAAACTAGGAGCGTCATTAACACCGTCCCCCGTCATCGCTACAATTTCACCATTAGCCTGTAAGGCATTAACAATTTGTACTTTGTTTTCGGGAGATACACGGGCAAAGACACGCTTAGTAAGCAAAGCATCTTTTAAGGCATCTTCATTTAAAGCGTCAAGCTCCGCGCCAGTTAAAACATTACTTGGGCTATCAGTAATACCAAGTTCATGGGCAATCGCGTAAGCTGTATCAGCGTGATCGCCAGTAATCATAATTGTCGTAATACCTGCACCCTCTAAATTTTCCACAGCAGGAATTGCTTCTGGACGCGGTGGATCAACCATTCCTACCAAGCCTACAAAAACAAGGTTTTCTTCACTTATACCGGCAAAAGGCACTTCTTTCTTCGCTAAAGCTAACACACGAAGTGCACGTTTAGCCATTTTACTAGCGACATCATTAATTGCCGTAATATCACTTTTTTTAATTTCACGAACTTTACCATTAACACTAATATGGGTCGTAAGTTTTAAAACATTATCCATTGCCCCTTTTGTGTATTGGGTATATGTTTTACCAGTTTTATGTAATGTTGACATCATCTTTCTTACACTATCAAATGGTAATTCTTCAACACGGGGTGTTGCCGCTTCTAAATCATCTTTATGATGGTCAATCAGATTAGCAAAATTGACAAGCGCAATTTCCGTTGGGTCGCCATAAACTCCGTGATCAACACTTGCGTCACTACAAAGACTAAGACCATCGGCTAGTTCACCGACAGTGTCAGCACTAAAGTCTTCCACTTCATACTGTTTCTCATTAGTGTATGCACTAACAACAGTCATCACATTTTGTGTTAAAGTTCCAGTTTTATCACTACAAATAACACTGACGGCACCAAGCGTTTCAACGCTCGGAAGTCTTCTGGTAATTGTATGAACTTTAACCATCCGTTGCACACCTAACGCTAGTGTAATTGTCACAACCGCTGGTAAGCCTTCTGGGACCGCCGCTACTGCTAAAGAAATAGAAAGCAGGAACATATTTTTAATATTGTCCCAAGTTGGATCTTTAATAAGCGCAATAATAAATAAAAGCGCGACTAATACAAAAGATATAATCCCTAATAATTTTGATAAGTCAGCAAGCCTTTTTTGTAATGGTGTTTCTTCTTGCTTCGTTGTTTGGAGCATCTTCGCAATTTGACCGATTTCAGTTTGTAAACCAGTACCAATTACAACCCCTTCACCGCGACCATAGACAACAGGAGTCGACATATAAACAACATTTTTACGATCACCAATTGGCATTGGACGGTCATAAACAATGTTTGCATCTTTTTCCACAGGAACACTTTCACCTGTAAGACTAGCTTCGCTAACCTTAAGGTTTGCGCTACTAATTAAGCGTAAGTCCGCGGGTATCGTACGACCATCTTCAATAATAACGATGTCACCTGGAACAAGTTCACTAGCCTTAATTTCTTTAAGTTCACCATCCCGTCGTACAACTGTTGTAGGGGCACTAAGTTTTTCTAGTGCTTCAAGTGCTTTATCCGCTTTTAACTCTTGAATAGCTCCAATTACTGCGTTAAGTAATACAATTGCTAAAATTAAAATAGGTTCAAAAAAGGAACTATCCCCTTCAATTAGCGCCATCACAAAAGAAATAACAGCAGCGACAAGTAATATATAAATCATCGCATTATTCATCTGCGAGAAAAAGACACCAACAATTGTTTTCTTTTTCGCTTTTGGTAATTCGTTTTTCCCGTGCACTTCTTGACGTTTAAGTGCTTCTTCCGTCGTTAAACCATTTTCGCGACACGAATTTAGTTGTTCGAGTGTTTGTTTAATTGATTTTTGTTCCATATGATCCTCCAGGACTAGTGACAATTCATCTAATAAGTCCAAAAATAGCGTACGTTGATATTTTACTACAAATGTAATCATTTGAGTAAATTAGTAAAAAATAAGCACCGACATGCAGTGCTTATTTGTAGTTTTAAATTGTTTTATTCTGTTTCTAGTACTTCTTTTTCACCATTCGTTTCCGCGCCGAGTTTCTTATTGCGTGATTTAGTAACAAAATGCAGCACTAAAATCATTGCGGCAAATAAGACGATTAGAAGGGCAAAAGACACCCAGAATCCGACCCACCCACGATAGACAACAGTAGTAATTAGAAGCATCGGTACACCAAATAGCGCAGCGGTTCCGCTGCCGTTAACTAAGTCTTCTGCTACTCCTGTTTCAAAATATGGATCAATTTCCCGTAGCAAGGCGACGCCTTCACTCATTGTTCCCGTTAACATCCCAAAGAAACCAAAGAAAGTATACCATCTCGTTTTTGGGAAATAACGCTTAGCAACAAAGTTAATATAGTAGTAAGCGACAATCGTGCCAAATACACTCATAAGCGCGAGTAACACCCAGAAACTTGGATCATTTAATTTACCAAAGTTAATTGACATAATACCTGCGGCAATCATCACATCAAAGGCTAAACCAGCAATTCTATTTTGCATAAAGTTATTAATGTATTTACGCTTCATAATCTTTTTCTTGCGTAATAAATTTAGTACTGCTTTAACAATCATTGTCGTAATAATCGCAAAAAGGAAATTGAAGCCCCAAATAATTCCGCGAATTGATGCAAATTTCGCTAAATCTACAACAAGAAAACTAACGAGTGACATAAGCCCAAACGCAATTAAATAAATAGCAATAACAAACGCTACTTGGATAGTAAATTTATCAACTGATTCCACAACTGGTATTTCTTCTGGATGATCTACCACCGCATATTGACTATCCGCTAAACCGCCAAAAGTTTCTGTAACTTCAGCTTTTCTTCGTGTTACTAGCCCTTTGCGAGCAACGACATTTAAGATTACCGTTCCAACAACAGCGGCGACAACAAAGCCCATTGCGGCAATACTTAGACCAAAGTCACGACCACCAGCAAGGGCATTATAATCCGTTAATTTTTCATAAACATCACCCATATTACCAGCTTGACCAGGGCCTTGACCAAAACCAAGCGGTAATAAGACACCAGCGTAAGGTGCTTTGCCAATAGCGTAATTAACAAAGATTAAACTAACACCCAAGCTCAAGATAAGTCCAACAATACCTTGGATCAGATATCCGCCAACAATTAATGCCCCGCTTTTTAGGGCTCTACCTTCTTTTTCAACTTTCTTTTCCGCAGTTACTAACCCTAAAGCAATAAATCCAATTGCTAAACTATGATAAGTTAGAAAATGCATATAACTTTCATCAACAATTGGAGTACCATAAATTTCTACACCAAGCCATTGGAATAAGTACTTTAAACCTAAACCAAGAAACCCAGCGATTAAACCTGTTGGCACTAAGTAGTTACGTAATAAAGGTGTTTTCCGTCTAATAGTGTTGGCAATTAAAATAAGTGCACCAACAACACCGATTTGAAAGATTGAAATCCAAAACGGATTAAAATCCCACGTATTAGCTAAAAATAATGTACGCATATCTCTTTTCCTCCTTTATTTTTACACTAACGACTATAGACCTAAATCCTGTGCAGAAAGACGCGGAACTTCATCAGGTTTTGCATCAGGATATTGTAAGATATTTTTTAAGATTTGTAAGGTAACTACAAACTGATAGGAACTAACAATTTCGGTTTTTGGAATCTTTAGCATTTTAGTTTGTTCATGGCGCGGGTAAATAACCAAAACTTCTTTTTGTTGCATCGCCATCGTATCTAATTCGTCAATCGTAAAATGCTGAGTAACATGTCGTTTCATTTTACGTTTAAATTTTATAGTTAAACCATCACGAGAAAGTGTTAATGTGGCAGGTCCAAAGTGTTTACGGCGCTTTCTAAAGACTTCCGTAAAATTGCCAGGGACACTAACACTAAAATTAGGATTATTAATGATATGTTCTTGATACGCTAAATTATTTGCTTTATCTAATTCAATTAAATTTTTGGGTTTATCCCACTTCGTGCTATGCAAATATCCATGTTCATCATAAGTTAATATTTCCCCGCATTTTGCGCATGAATAATTATTATATGCCGTTTTTGCAGTGTTCACACCGTGACAAATTGGGCATGTAAATAGTAAACGATGCAACCCTTCAGCGTTGCGTTTACCGCGATAAGTATATTGCGGACTTTCTTCATAAGCATTAATATTTATATTCTCAATGATGAGCTCATTAATCTCATCAGCCGTCATATCTTTATAATCTTCGTAATATAAAACCTTGCGAATTTTACCGCGTACATGTTTTTCTCTTTTGGTATAAGTTGCCCAGCGTGGAAGCGATAAGTATCCACCTTCAAAATTGAAAATCACCAGCGGAATTTTTAGTCTTAACACTAACTTTCCAATGGCCGCTGGCATACTACTTAGTCCCCCAGTCATCGTCGCATTTCCTTCAACATAAACACCAACACTGCCACCTTCTTTAACGATTTGCATAATGTTTTTAACCGTTGTTACATCCGCCATGCTTTTAGTCTTAGGAATAGGGGCAAAACAGTGCGTTAAAAGTCTTGATTTCCAACCAAGTGAAAAGATTAATTCACTAGCGACATAATATATTTGATGACCAAAAATTGATGTCATTAAAATCGGATCAAAAGTAAGGATATGATTACTGACAATTAAACATGGCTCATATTGCTTAATATCAATCTTTGCTTGTTTAACACCATAAGAACGACGAATTAATCTACCTAGTAAGAAGTTAGCGAGATTGACATAACGTTGATGACGTTTTTTAACAATCCGCTGCTTCTTCGGTTTTCTATTCCTCACCTTCAACCTCCGTGATAGGTTTTACATAACATATCCGGCGTTTATGATTAAAGTAATTTAGATGTTTCCAAAGCCGTTGGACAGGTTTATTATATTCAAGTTGCGGACCAGTTTCAGCATACTCAATCCCATCGGCAATCGCGCTTTTCATTGATTCATACATTATTACATTAGCAAGACCACTATTCTGCAATTCAGGTTCAACCGCAACAAGGAGTAAGTCTAATTGTTTTGATTTCTTAAGTGCGCGTAAAAAGCGAATAAATCCAAACGGGAATAATTTTCCTTTAATCTTTTTAAGGGCAAAAACAGGAGACGGAATTGAAAGCCCAAACGCTAATAATTCATCTTTTTCATCCACTACTAAAATAAGATATTTTAAGTTAATAAGCGGGACATATTGTCGCGCTAGCATATCCATGAGTTTTTCACTCATTGGTACATAACCATAAAGATGGTCGTATGCTCTATTTGTTAACGCTAAAGCTTTGCGGACATATGGTTGAATTTGTCGTTTTGATTTAAGTCTTCTAACTTTGACATTATATTTGCGTTTTACCATTTCACTAACGCGTTCAAAACGCTCATCGATTTCTTTCGGAATAATAATGCGGTGCTCAACCCATACAGCATCACTTACAAATCCTAATTCCTCTAAATGTTTCTTGTAATACGGGAAGTGATAAAATGTGGCAAACATATTTGAATATTCAAACCCTTCCACAAGTAGTCCTTCTTTATCTTGGTCACTATAACCTAAAGGACCAACAATTTCATTCATACCGCGTGAATAACCCCATTCTTCCACTGCTTTAATGAGTGCTTTTGTTACTTCAATATCATCAATCATATCGATTCGATTAAATCGGACACGTTTTTGATCATACTTCTTATTAGCGTAATGACTAATAATACCGCAAATGCGACCAACAATTTTCCGGTCTCTATATGCTAGAAACAGTTTAAAATCGCACCACGCTGAAGCCGGATTTTTACTTGGAGTTAAATTTGATATTTCGTCTTCAAAAATATACGGAGTAAATTGTTTTGAATTTTTATATAATTTGACGGGGAAGTTGATGAATTGTCTAAGTTTTCTTCCGCCGTACACAGGGACTATTTTTATCATAATACATTCCTCTACTTGATAATTTTAACATAATCAAATTTCATTTGAAGTAAAACATATTATGAATAATGAACGAAAATAAAAAAAACTCACGATTGCGTGAGCTATTTTTAAAAAAATGGTGGATGCTGAGGGAATCGAACCCCCGACCTTCTGTACGTCAAACAGATGCTCTCCCAGCTGAGCTAAACATCCAGCCACATAAGTATAACAAAGCGATTAACTTTGTCAATTCATATAATTGCGATTTATAAAAAAGAAAACCCCAGTTTGAAATATATTGAACTGGGGTTGTTTCGCTAAAATTTACTTACCTAATGTAGCGTTAAGCATCCATATGTGCTTATCAAATGATGTAACAGCACCAAGTAGTAAGTCAGTTGTTACTTCATCACCTTCATCTTGTGCTACTTTAATTAGTGCATTAAATTCATCTCTTAAGGTTTTAAAGTCTTGTTTAATTGCTGTTACCATTTCCGTAGCAGTTTCACCGCCACTAGCTTCAACAAGCGAACTATTAGCGAGATAATCTTTCATTGTCGAATATGGTTTACCACCAATCATTAAAAGACGTTCGGCTACAGCATCGTAAAGTTCATTAACTTCATCATAAAATTCTTCGAATTTAGCATGTAATCCGTAAAAATGTTGACCTTTAATATACCAGTGGTGGTGATGTAACTTAACAAAAAACATAGCTAAGTTTGCAACTTGTTTATTTAAGCCGTTATGTAATTTTGACATAATTTTTCCTCCTTTTTTCTTCAATACACATTATACCATTATTTGAAAATGTTAACTAAAATGATGCTCCCTTTAAAAAATATCAACATATAATCGCTATTATCACATATTATAAGTTTTATTTATGGGGTTTGAGTGTTTTTATTGCTTTTATTTATAATTGGTGTATAATGAGCCTGTAAGTAAGTTAACTTACTTGCCGCCCCCCTAAAAGAATAGCAACGTTAAGGAGGTGAAATTATGCGTAAATTCTTAAATAAACTAGCGAAGTTACTGCTTGATCAAGTAATCTTCAGCAATAACAAATAATCTTGCACACCTTGTGTAAGATTTTTTTTGCTCTTTTATCACTTAATCAATATAAATACTCCTAACAAGATTTCTTGTTTTAAAGTACAATGGATACAGGAGGATTTGTTATGAAAACTCGTAAACTTAAAATATTCGCACTCGCACTTACACTACCTTTACTAACTAGGTGTAAGTTAATCCATAATTTCATTTGTGGCATTGCTTTAAATGTCGCTTTTAATTCACCAGATTTATTAAGCAAAGTTAATGTTGTAGAAGGTGGTGCAAAGTTAACACCAATTGAAGATAAACCAACTTCCGCAGATAAACGCGCGAGTTTAACTTATGGTATCGAAGCACTCGTTCTTCCTAAACGAATCGAAACTGTTCAATATGGTTATGAAATAATCATTGACTTTACTTTTACTTTCAGTGAAGGAGCGCAAGATTATTTCTATATTCGTGATGTCGAAGACGCACAAGAAGGTGAATATAATGTTGATGGTACTATTCTCTATCCAACTGGCACTGTTGAAAATCCGAGTAACGAACAAGAAATAAGTGATTGGCTAACCGTATGGCGGATGTTTGATTTAAAAAACCAAGAATCAAAAGACATTACTATTACTTTAACAGGTAAGTCACTTAATAAAACAAAGTCTCAAACTTATTATTTTAATTTAAATAGCGACTTAATCGCGCTTCCTGAACAAGGTGATGTTGATATTGATCGCGAGTATGCCTTAGTTGTGGAGCAAGCTGGTGTTCCAAAATATCTTGATGTTGTAGTTCCTAAAGAAGAATTAGTGGTCGGAAAAAACATTCCGCTTAAAGTAATGTGGGTTGAATTTTTGCTTGAAGAAGGCACTGGAACATTAACAATTGATATTGAAACAGACTTAAGCGCTGATTATGATGTAACATTACCCACTGAAAATTCATACGCTGTTACAGTAAATGAAACACTTATTGATTATCCCGTTAATGTTAGATTAAAACTTGGTCATCCGCTTCCTTCTGAAGATCTCACCATTAGATTTAAGGCGGTTGTTACTAGTAATAACTAGAGTTTTAGTTAAGTGAATTAAATTTAAGTGTTAAAATTATTTTTCAATTATTTGCGATTTTTTTAACAATACGCTGATTTTATGTTGTCGTCACAATTTAAAATATATATGAACATATAATAACAAGGAGATTAACTATTCTTAATCAAGTTAAATAGTAAATATATATCAAAAA
>ENA-UPXM01003053-UPXM01003053.1-activated-sludge-metagenome-genome-assembly--contig:-NODE-3053-length-18806-cov-10.740707_pt1 | contig 18806 bp, 9 predicted proteins | sample MGYA00238178_ERZ772708 | MGnify/ENA primary metagenome ERZ772708 (study PRJEB29002, sample SAMN05720212) | activated sludge metagenome | isolation source: anaerobic digester from wastewater... | reverse complement strand
TTTATTTGCAAGGCTTTGTTTTTAATTTTAGATAATTAGTTGCGGATTTAAGGTATTATGAAACATGTAATTTTTACTTTTTTTGTTGTTTTATTTTCTTTAGCATTAAATGCTCAAATTTGTGATCCTAATTGTACTCCCGACCAATCTTGTGTCGAAAATTTTGAAGGTAATGGAATGATATGTCCTGTAGATCTTCCTGTTGCTACACAAAATGTTTTTTATGACGAAACAGTTACTGTTATTCCACCTAAAAATTTTGAAGGTCTTGCTTTGATTGGTGCTATTAGAATTGATGAGGTTAATGGATTGCCAGAAGGAATAGCTTGGTGTAAAAGTCAAGAAATATTTAATGTTACAACTCCGCTTACTCGCTATTGTGCACAATTAAAGGGAACTCCTACAACACCTGGCGAGTATCAATTAACATTAAAAATTACTCCTTATCTTAACTTTTTTGGTACACTCGTGGAACAAAGCCCTGTCTATGATGACACTTCTTTACTAATAGTAGTTCTTCCTTATGTTGAGCCTCCTGTAGCAGATTTTGAAGCTAATGTAACAACTATTGAGCAAGGTCAACAAGTTAGTTTTACTGATTTAAGCACAAATGATCCAACAAGTTGGTCTTGGATTTTTGAAGGAGGAACACCTGGTGCAAGTACAGAACAAAGTCCTACAGTTACTTATATGGTGCCTGGAACTTATAATGTTTCTCTTACCGTAGCAAACGCAGGTGGTGAGGATAATGTTGTAAAAAACGCATATATTACTGTTACTGCAACACCTACACCTCCAGTAGCAAATTTTGTTGGAAATCCTACAACTATTACAGTTGGTGGAACAGTTGCTTTTACGGACCAATCTACAAATAATCCTACATCTTGGGAATGGGTTTTTGATGGAGGAGAACCTGCTACAAGCACAGATCAAAACCCAACAGTAACCTACAACACAGCAGGAACATACACTGTAAAACTAACTGCAACAAATGTTGATGGTAGCGATGCAAAAACAAGAACAAACTATATTACAGTTGTAGAAGATGGCTCTTTTACAGCAGACTTTATCGGAAATCCAACAACTGTAGAAGAAGGCGACACTGTTTACTTTACAGACCAATCTTTAGGTAATGTAACTTCTTGGAATTGGGAATTTTCTGGAGGTAATCCAGCAACAAGCACAGAACAAAGCCCATCTGTAGTATATGAAATTGCTGGCGTTTATGATGTTAAGCTAACAATTAGCGATGGAACAAATCAAGATGAAGAAGTTAAAGTTGGATATGTTACAGTTATTCCACAACCAGAACCTGTAGTAGCTGACTTTACAGCAAATCCTACAAGTGTTGAAATTGGCGGAACAGTTAATTTTACAGACCAATCTACTGGTGGTGTTACTTCTTGGAATTGGCAATTCCCAGGCGGTAATCCAGCGACAAGTATTTTACCAAATCCATCTGTAGTTTATAATACTGTTGGTACTTATGATGTTACTCTAACAGTTGGCAATGGAACAAACCAAGACGAAGAAGTTAAAACAGGTTATATTACAGTTATCCCATCTGGAATTGAGGGAACAGAATTTGATTTTGTGAAAATTTATCCAAACCCAGCTCACGATAATATTGTTGTTGAAGCACAAGGTTTGGAAACAGTAAGTATTATTGATGTTTTAGGAAAAGTAGTATATACAAAAACAACTAATTCTGACAAAGAATTTATTAATGTTAGTAAATTACAAAAAGCTAATTATTTTATAAAAGTAAAAACTAATAGTAGAGAAATTGTAAAAACTATTAGTGTGAAATAAATAATCAGTTTGTTTATGTTTTTAAAATTAAAGCTCTATTCTTTGGGATAGAGCTTTTTTATTTTTTATTATTTGGGAATTGATAACTATTTGTTTATCAACATTACCTTTTCAATTTTGGTATCTTGAACTTTAAGAATTTTAAATTTATATTCTTGTTTATCGTCATTTACAGTAACAACGGTACCTTGTTTAGGAAAATTACCTGTATGGTGCAAAATATATCCAGCTATGGTTTCATATTCGTCTGATTCGCTTAAATCAAAACCATATTCATGATTAAATAAATCAACTTCTTGTCTTCCGTCCATAATATAATTACCATCAGAATTTATAATTACATCAGGCTCTGGGAAGTCGTGCTCGTCTTCAAATTCGCCAAAAATTTCTTCTAAAATATCTTCTAAAGTTACCATTCCACTGGTAGCACCAAACTCATCAACAACAACCGCCAAAGATTTGTTGCTTTGAATAAGTTTGTCGAAAAGTTTTTTTGCCGACATAGTTTCTGGAACAATTAAAATATCTCTTGAAATTTCGTCTATGTTTTTAGGATTTTTAAAAATGTCTTTAACGTTAATATATGATTCAATTTCATCAATACTATGATTATACACTAAGATATTTGAATGTCCAGATTCTATGAATTTGTCTCGTAAATCTGTCATTTCAATATTTGAAGCAACAGCAACAATTTCATTTCTTGGAATTATACATTCTCGTAATTTTATTGATGAAAAATCAATAGCTTTTTTAAAAAATTTTAATTCCTGTTGGTTTTGGTTATCAGCCTCATGAAAATTGCCAGTTTCTAACATTTCTTCTATATCAATTTTTGTAAAAGCCAATTGTTTTGTAGAAAAGTCAATTTTTTTGCCTGTAAATAATCTTATTAAAAGCGAAGAAATCCAAATTGTTAAACTACCGATAGGATATAGTAAGTAATAACAGATAATTAATGGTATAGAAAAAGCTTTTACTGCCGTATAATTTATTATTCTAAAAAATGCTTTTGGAATAAATTCACCAAAAATTAAAATTAACCCTGTTGATATTATTGTTTGTATCAGTAGAACATAAAAATCAGAATTAACATGTTGTACTATGGGTTCATATAAGAGTCTAGCCATAAAAATACCATAAATAGTATTTACTATATTGTTTCCGACTAACATTGTAGTGATATAACGCGAAGGATATGCGTTAAAAATAGTTAATATTCTAGAACTTAGACTAGATTCTTTTGATGCAAGTTCTAATCTTAATTTATTTGAAGAAACAAAAGCAATTTCTGAACCTGAAAAAAAGGCAGAACAAATCATCATTATGCCTATAATTAACCACTCCATAATTATTATCTATTTTCTCTTCTTTCTAAGTTTCTTCTTTGTATGCGGCGAACCCCAAACATTCCTAATGAAATAATTCCTATTCCATAAAATAACCATGATTTGTCAAAACCGTGTTTTATGTGGTAGTAAATACCCACGCCAACACAAAACATTGCTGTAATTATGTAAAGAACTTCAATTACAATCATTACAATTCTTCTATTTTTATTCATCTTTAATTTTTATTGATCCTGTAGGTTTTATAATTTTCCAATTTGTGAATTCTTGATTTGACTCAAAACCTTCACCATATAAAATTTCATCTTCAGTTGTTATTCTAACAAATTTATCCGAATAAATTCTCTCAGATTTCATGTCCCAGAACAACTGTTCAGTATTTATTTTTTCGTTATTATCATTATTATTAATTTCTACATTGCTTTTGGCTTCCCATAATTCTTCTTTGATTGAGTATTTAGCATAATTACATCTAAGTGTTCCGCTAACTAGCATTGCGCTATTATAAAATTCTACAAATACACCTTTTTCATAAATATCGCAAGGTTCTTCTCGTTTTTCGTATCTAACTAATGTTGGTGCATAAATTTTTAGTTTTATAACACCCGAATCGCTATATACTGTTTCTAAGCCAGTGAGGTCAAATGTAGGAAGGTCTTGAACTTCTGTTATTTTATTTATAGTGTCTATATCGTTTTTGCAAGCTGTAAATGTTGTGCTAAAAGCTATTATAGATACTAAAATTATTGTTAAAAAAGATATAGAAAGTTTTTTATTCACCTTTTTTAGCTCTTAATGTTGTAGATTCTCCTATCCAACAACCTATAGTAATAGTTTGACCTTCTTTGTAGTTTTCCCAGAATAATTCTTCGTTTGTTGGAAAAGCTGCAGAATATCTGTAAATCAGTTCGTTAGCCTCTTGAGCAACTGACTCATCTACGTTTTTAGCTTTAATAAATTGATCAACTATTAAGCAGTTTAAACTTTTCTTTTCTACTACAGTTTCGCCACAAGAACCGCCTGCTGCATATAGTTTTCCAATTAAAATATATGCTTTTCCATAATTAGAATTGTTTACTAAAGCATTTCGTGCAGCTTGTCTAGATTTAGCATAATTTTTATTGCTGTAATATAGTAAAGCTAGCTCATAATACATATCAGCTTTTTTTAGAGAATTTTCTTCTAAAGAAATTGCTTCTTCATAAAACTTTTCGGCATTTGCTACGTCGCTTCTTTTAAAATAGCTTTGAGCAATAGAGTGAGCAGAATTAGAAGTTTTTTCAGCATTATAAGTAGCAATAGCACACTTCATGTATAAATCTGAAAGTTTGCATTCATCAGATTGTCCACGATCTAACAAAGCAAGAATTTTTACTGCTAGTGATATATCCTCAGGATTTTCTTCAAATTTTGGTCCAAAAAGCTTGATTATTGTCGCACAATCAGCTGCACCACTATTTACAAACAATTCTTCAATGTTTTTAGCAGTTTCTTCTAATCTTGCTTTTTTAGATTCACTAGCTTCATTTTCTATTTGAGTATTAATAACATCAGATAGGTCAGAATAAGTTGTAACAACTTCTTCTTTAGTTACAGCTTCGCTACCATACAAAATTACTGTTGTTTGCATTAAATATTGAAGAACAAAATATTCTGAACTTTCTCTTCCAAGTTCGAATGATCTTCTTAATACTTTGTTAGCTTCTTTTACTTGTTCGTTTCTGTATTTTAACATAGAAATACCTTTGCGACCTAAAACTAAAGCTTCTTGGTTGTAATACTTTATTCTATTATCGAAAACCATCATTAAAGTGTCGATATAAGCTTCTCTAGCAGCATTATCTGTTTGTTGTTCGATAAAATATTCAACTATTGATGTGCCATGAATATAAATGTTTCTTGTTGCTGCTGGGCAATTTTTGAAACACCATCTCCATGCTGGCATTGCATCTTTATAATTTTGTTGGTTAACAAACTCATTATAAGTTGATAACATAATCATGCACTTGTCTGGATCGCTTCCCATATCTCCTTCTTGTGCCATTGCGCTGTTGCTAAACATAACAGCTAAAAAAATTCCGATAAAAAATACAAATGTTTTCATAATAAAAACTTTTAAAATGTTTAATCAAATTTACTTTTAATAAACCACATATCCGCTAAGTTAAGGCTGAAGCCGATGATAAAATAATTTTCTGTAATAAAATAATTTTTTGCACTTCCTCTTTGCCCAATTTGTAGCGATAAGTTATATGATGTCTTAGAACGTTTTGTTGGTAATCCTAATCCAAAACTTATGCCAAAATCAGAAATCTTTGTTTCTGTGTTGTTTAGGTTGATAAAATTTTGATTAGCATAAAACCCCGCTCTATAACTAACTCCTTGCCAATATTTATAATATAATTTACCTCTTCCGGCTGGTGTATATTCTGTTCCAACAGAGATAAATGTACTGTTTGCTAGTTGGTCGCTTAGTTCAAAATATTTTGCTTTTGACCAATCGTGTATAGTATAATCAACTCCTACATAAAGTTTGTTATCGTGGTTATAGCCTATTCCTACACCTATTTTTTGTGCTAAGCTAATTTTGCCTTTTTCGTTAATAGATTGAAAAACTGTATCTGTAATTGCTGAACTATGACTTAGAGTATTAAAAACCATTGTGTTGCGTACAGCATTTAATTGTGTGTTATAAGCATATTTTCCAGCAATACTAAGTTGGTTTTCGGGATTCAAATTTATGTTGTAATTCAAACCTAAGTCAAAGCTAAAATCGTTTATTCTTACTGTATTTTGCTCAATAACATTTAAAAAAGCACCTGTTTTGTCATCAAAATCAATAGAGTTGGAATTGTATATTTTACCAAAATAATAAAACGCATTAATTCCTATACTAAAGTTTTTGAAAGGTGTAAAGCCATTGCTCCACATAACTTGATTTAGTCCGCCATTGCCGCTGTATATATAATCTTTAGCTACGTTAAGCGACGAATCTCTATCAACAATTGAATAAGCAACATTACTATATGGCATAAAACCCACACATGATTTCCACCATTTTGTTATTGGAAAGCCAAATATTAAATGTGAAATTTGGAAATCGTAGTTTGACATATTTCCTTGAGTTGCTGTTTTGTAGGTGCGAACTCCACCATTAAAACCAAAATCAAAGATAAAAGTCATTGTATCAATTTGACTAACTAAAGCGGGATTTATAAAATTAATGCTATTATTGTATGGTAGAGTGTAGCTTGTTCTACCCATTGCATTGTTTCTAATCAAGGAATTTTGGTTTACATCTCCAAGTCCGTACCTTGTATAAGGCGAACCTACTCTTCCTTGTGCGAGACATATTATTGAGCTTATAATTAAAGCAAGAATAAGAATAATTCTTTTATGCATTTAGTTCCAAAATTTTATTTAATCCCAAAATTGTTAAATTTGGCTGTGCAAAAATGCGAAAATTTAATAACTTTTCAAAGAAAAAACTATCACCACCTGTAAAAATTATATTCAAATCAGAATATTTCATTTTAAAATCTTCGATAACGCCTTTAACTTCATGTAAAATTCCGTTCTGAACGCCATATCGTATAGCTTGTTCAGTATTTTGTCCAAATAAATTGTTATCTTCAGCATCAATATCTATTAACGGTAATTTTTTTGTAAAAGTATTTAGAGCTTTAAATCTAATTTTAATTCCAGGACTAATATTTCCTCCTTCATAAATTTTGCCATCTTTTAAAATGTCATAAGTAATGGCTGTGCCGGCATCTATTATTAAAGAATTTTTGTTAGGAAATAATTCCGAAGCTCCACAAACAGCAGCCAAACGGTCTTTTCCAAGTGTTTCTAAACTTTTATAATTTATTATAACAGGCAGTTTATTTGTGTGTGAAAAAAATATAGTCTTAAAATTTTTAGTTAAATAATTTTCAAATAAAGCATCGCTTTCTCTAACATTTGATAAAATACAGGCAGAAATTTTAAAGTTTTTTTGTAAAAGTTTTATGCTGTTTAATGCAGAATCCCAGTCTTTACAGTTTTCGGTAAAAACAATTTCTTTTTGCATTAAAACTCTAAGTTTTATAATTGTATTTCCAGCATCTATTATTAAATTATACATGTTTGTATTTTTATTTAACAAAAATAGAAATTTAATTCTCACATTTATTAGAAAGTGAAGTTAAATTATTTAAAAAAACTTTAAAATTGGCAAAACAGTTTAGTTTTTTGTGTTTTAGCATTAGTTTTTATCAAATTTTTGGTTGTTGTGAATAAAAAAATGAAAAAAGTTAATTTATAGAGAACAATTTTTTTTCTTATGTATTATTTTTGTGAGCAAAAATTAATTATGGAAAACACAAAATTAGCAGTTGTGGCTTTTGGCGGGAATGCTCTATTGCGAGCTGGTCAAAAAGGCAGAGTTGAGGAACAAGCAGCAAATGTTTATACTACTTGCGAAAGTTTGTTGAGTTTAGTAAAAAATGGTTACAATCTTGTTGTAAGCCATGGTAATGGTCCGCAAGTTGGGAATATTTTGTTGCAAGTAAATGCTGGGGAAAAACTTTATAATATTCCCGAAATGCCTCTTGATATTTGTGGTGCTTATTCTCAAGGTTTTATTGGTTATTTGATTGAGCAGCAGTTTAAAAATGTTTTAGTAAAAAACGGATTAGACAAAAATATTATTACTCTTGTAACTCAAGTTTTAGTTGACGAAAACGACAAAGCCTTTCAAAATCCAACAAAACCTATAGGTCCTTATTATACCGAAGAAGAAAAAGATGCTTTAAAATTAAAAAATCCTCAAGATAGTTTTGCGAAAGACCCAAAAGGTAAGGGTTGGCGTAAAATTGTAGCTTCTCCAAAACCTATTGATATTAGCAATAAAGAAATTATTGAAAGGCTTTCTCGCGAAGGAAATATTATAGTTGCTGTTGGTGGTGGTGGAATACCAGTTTTTTATCCCGAAAAAGGGCGTTTACAAGGAATTGATGCAGTAATAGATAAGGATTTAGCTTCATCTATGTTGGCTGTTTATATAAATGCTGATGAGTTTTACATTTTGACAGATGTTCCAAAAGTTTGCTTAAACTTTAATACAGCTTCTGAAAAAAGATTGGATACTATTACTGTTAGCGAGGCAAAGCAATATTTAGAACAAGGTCATTTTACCGAAGGAAGCATGGCACCAAAAATTAGAGCAGCTTTAAACTTTGTAGAAAATGGTGGTAAAGTTTGTATTATAACCGAAGCATCTCAACTCGGACAGCCAATGTCGGGGACAAGAGTTGTTAGGGGGTAGGGGAAGTTGTTTTGAAATTTGTTGATTTGTAGTTGATTTAGATGCGAATTTCATTGTATCATATAAAAGCTCACATAAAGTTAAAAAAGGTAATTTGTCGTAAATAATTCTGATTAAATTTAAAATTAAATTCAATTAGTATTTTTTTCAAAAAATACTCCAAAAAAATGCATCGTATGAAAAATATTTTCTTTATTTTTACAAAAGAGGTTTTTTAATTTTATTTATTAAAATATAGCATTATGAGAAAGAGGTTAAATTATTTATTAAGCATATTGTTGTTTACATTATGTTTTTCGTTAAATTTACGAAGTCAAGTTGATTTAGGTTTTGCACATCCAAAGCTTTGGCTTAGAGCAGATAGTATTTCTGAAGAAATAAATCAGAATTTATGGCGTGATGTTTCAGGTTATAATCATAATGCACAGATTCACGATTTTCAGTTTGAAAATTCCTTTGAAGGTTTTAACTACAATCCCAGTTTAAATTTATTAGGAGCTTCTTATGTTGAGGTTGATAATTTGAGTTTAAATTTGGATAAGTTAACAGTAATGATGGTTTATCAAATTGCTGATAGCCTTAACGAAAACAATCTTTGGCAATTATCTCTTGATAGTTCAGGTAATCACAATATAGGTATGACTACCCGAAGAATATTAGATTTTTATGGTGCAAGTCCTTTTTGTGAAAAAAATAATGTTTTGCCGTTAGTAAACACATTAACGCAAGGAGTATCAACATCTGAAAATGATGAATTAACACTTGTTATTGGTAGTAAAGATACTTTACCTTTTATTGGAAAAATTTCTGAAATTTTAGTTTTTACAGAGATGCCACATGATAGTATTATTAAGATTTGGGAAACATATCTTGGAATAAAATATGGTATAACACTAAATTCTAGAAGTTATTACAATAGTGTTCAAGACAGTATATGGAATTATTATGATAATAAGAAATTTTCAGGACAAATAATTGGAATTGGTAAGGATAAATATTTTGGATTAAATCAAAAACAAAGCAAAACGCCTGACAGTTTGTTAACTATTGGTTTTGGAGAGAAAGCAGATTCAAATTTAGAAAACCTTGCAGAATTAGATGATTTACAATTTATAGTATTAGGTATAGATACAATTGCCTTGAAAACACGCATGGAGTTAAACTTAGAAAACGGTTTTATTTTAACAACATATGGAAATTTTCGTGTTCAAAAAACAGGCAATCAAAACAATGCTACATTTTTAGAACTTAATTACACTGAATTAGAAACAGATACATCTTTTTTACAAAATATTCACCTATTAATTAATCGTTCTGCAGAAGATTCTTTAGAAGTTGGAAGTTTTGATTTTTATCCGCCTACTTATATTGATACGGCTAATAAAGTATTGTTTTTTAAAGATATATTCTGGGACACAGATCTTAATGGTAGCGATTTGTTTTGTTTAGCTATGTTAACTCCCGATTCAACATTAAATTACGCTTTACTAAATGAGCCAGAGCCAAATGTAGATTTAGTAAATTATTTTGAAACTTTTTATAGTAATAGCATATCTGATGAATTGCATAATAAGCTTAACAATAGTTTGGACGAAAATAAAAATTCTGATAATTTGACAAATGAATCTACTTTAGAAAATAATATTAAAAGCATAGTTTCAATTTTTCCAATTCCTAGTTATGACGGTCATTTTGAGCTTGAAATCCGACTAGCTGAAACGTCAAATATTACAATATCCTTAACAAATATTGAGGGAAAAACGCTTAAAACAAAGAGATTAAAAAACATATCTTATTATAAAGAAAGTTTTTTCATAAAAACAAAAGGCGAATACCAAATAAAAGTTGAAACTAAAGCTGAACAATATGTTTGCAAGGTTATTATTATTTAAAATTAAAAAAGGGAAATTAATTTAAAGTTTAACAGTTAATTATTTGAGCAATGCAAAAGAGGATTTTTAAAACATTATTGATTTTAGGTTTTTTAAGTTTATGTGTAAGTATTTTTGGCATAAATGAAATTAAAAAACTAATTTTTTCAGAACCATATGAAAGTGAAACAGAAAATTTAGCTTCTTTACCTCCTTCAATATCTGAAGATATAGAAACTAACCGAGTTTCATTAAAAATAGCAAGTACAAATTCTTTTAGTTTAAATTTAGGTAAAGCAAAAATAGAGGGTAAGTCTGGTGTTTTGGCTACTGATATTGAGCTATCAATCAGCGGTTTATCTTATGCAGACTTGCCAGATTTACCTCCACATTTAATAAATGTAACAGGTGAATATTCAGGTTTTCGTATGCTGCCACATAATACTCTTTTTAAAAGCGATATTGAAATTGAGTTACCTTACGACGAAACCAAAATTCCTGAAGGTTTTAGTGTAAATGATATAGAAACTTACTATTACGATGAGCAAGTTCAAGAATGGAAAACAATAAACTATATATCAGCAGATACTGCTCAAAAAATTATTATTTCTGGAGTTAATCATTTTACAGATTTTATAAATGCGATTACTCAAATGCCCGAAATGCCCGAAACGCAAAGTTTTGCTCCTACTCAATTTAGTGATATGCAAGCTGCAAATCCTCTATCTAGTTTTAATTTTATAGAGCCACCTCAAGCTAATAATAACGGTACAGTAAATTTAAGTTTTCCACTTTCTTTACCTAGTGGCAGGCAAGGTTTACAACCAAATTTAACTTTAAATTATAGTAGCGAAAGCGATTTAGGCTTATTTGGTTTGGGTTGGGATTTGACAATTCCAGAAATTAGTATAGAAACCCGTTGGGGAGTACCACGATACGACTCTATAAAAGAAAGCGAGACATATCTTTTAAATGGCGAGCAATTAATTCAAATGAGCAGTTCTAATTACACCAATTTACATGCTCTTACTCATCGCGAGGAATGGAGAGATAGGGATACAGTTTCTGGTATTACACAATTTTGTCGCAGAGTTGAAGGTAGTTTTGAAAAAATTATTCGCTATGGAACAAATCCTAAAAATTATTATTGGGAAGTTACCGATAAACATGGTGTAAAATATTATTACGGAAAACAAATAAATAATGACGCAGTAGATAATATGGCTGTTTTAAAAAATATTGATGGCGATATTGGGAAATGGAAACTTACTGAAATTAGAGATTTGAATGGAAATTTTGTAGAATTTACTTATAAGCATTCAGATCCTGCAAATCTTTACAAAGAAATTAGACCAGATACTATATATTATACTGGACATGGAACTGAGCGCGGTAAATATTCCGTTAGTTTTCATTATAAAGAAATAGCTAATGGCAAATATCAAAAGACAAATGCTAGATTAGGATTTTTAGAATTAAACAGACATCTTGTTACGAATATAATTATTAAGTATAACAATGATATAGTTAGGCAATATCGTTTTTGCTATGCGAATGACAATGCATTTGGAAAATTATTATTAAGTAAAATTTCTGAAGTTAAGCCTTCGGGTTTTGGTACACAATATGCAGATTATTACTGTTTAGATACAGATACTACTACAATAGTTTTACAAGAATTTAGTTATTATGGACTTCCCGATGCTATTTTTTCAGAACCTAAAAAAATTAATATAACTTCTGATCCTGTAGCCTCCTACTTACTTGCTCCTCCCGCTAGTTTTGAGTCTTTAGGACAATTGGGAGGCAATTCTGAAATTAGTTGGGGAGCAGGACTTGCTACTACGCTAGGACCAAATATTCTCCCTAAATTCACAAAAATAGCCAATGCAGGAGCTAATTATAATTTTTCTCGAAATACTTCTAAAGGGGTGAGAACTATAGTTGATTTGAATGGCGATGGTTTGCCAGATAGATTAACACGCAAATCAAACAAAGTTTATTTTGAAGCACTTAGTTATAATGAAGTAGAAAATATATATAAGTTTGAAGAGCCAGTTGTAATAAACGGTTTAAAGATTTTTTCTAAGGAAGTTTCGAATAACAATAGTTTTGGTGGCGAAGCACATTTTGGGCATACATTTTCAAAAGATTATAGTATTGCTAACAATAAAACCAAAGTTTACTTTACAGATATAAACGCTGACGGATTAATTGATGTTGTAAACAATGGATATGTATATTATAATAAATTGGATACCAATGGCATTCCTAGTTTTAGCGTAATTCCACCAAATAATATGGATGAGCAAAGTTTCGCAGGTGAAATTTGTGTTGATGCAGGAATGGGAAGCGATGGCGACAGTTTTGACGGAATACCTATAGTTGCTAATGAATTAGACTCGGAAATATTGTATAAAGAAGGAGATACAGTTTGGACTAGACATTGTGCAGACAAAGAAACTTTTATTTCACAAAATCCCGACAACTGGAATAATTTTTATGATTCTATCATTGCTACATATCCACATGAAATAACAAACGATAAATTTTGTTGGTACACTTACGAACTAATTCCTGGTGAATTAAAAATTTATCCACCTCATGATTTAGTAAAACTATGGATAGCACCTTATGATGGCATTATAACTTTTAGTAATGAAGCAGTTTTAACAGATAATTTAATGTCTAAAAGAGATTTTTCAGATTCATTAAAAATTTCAATTCAAATAAAAGATGACATTATATATGACAAAATATTAACAAAAACAGATACTATAACATCTATTCCTGGTACTCATTTTGCAGTTAATCGTGGCGACCATATATATTTTAGAGTAGAGTCCATGGATAAAAAACGTTATGATAAAGTTGCGTGGACACCCCAAATAAATTATACTAATTATGGGAATAATACTCTAAGTACAAATGAGCAAAATAGTTTAGATGCAAATGGAAAACATATTTATAAATTTAATGCTTCAGATGATTTTTTAATAAATCCATGCACAAAATACGAAATGCCATTTGATGGTAAAATCAATATAATATCAACAAGGAAAATTTCCGAATATTTAAGTGATAATGTTGATTTTATTATAAAGAAAAATAACATCCCTTTATTTTTATTTGCTGATGAAAGAGATATAGTTGATGAAACAAATGAAATAAGCTCTATATCTGTAGAAGCAGGTGATTCAATAGAGTTTAGGGTCGAATGTCTTTCTAATGTAAATTGGCAAGCAATAAGTTGGGATATATCTCTTTATTATGACAGTATTGCACCTATTGACACTTTAACGATAGCTGCTTACGACACTAATTTTAATCCTCCAAAACCAAATGTTAAATTTGATATTATTCCATTTTTTACAACTTATCCAAAACCAGTTCGTCCTAGTATATTTGTTGAGCAGTTAAATTATCTTACAAATTATATCGATACTCTTAAAATATTTTCTAACGATGAGTTTACTGGTTTTTTGTCAATAAAGGGTGATGATGGTAGTGTTCAAAATGTATTTATTTGTCATCTACTTGTTGGTAACAACTACATACATCCTATTAACCCAGCAATACAAACTACAAATGGTGTTGGTTATTTTGTTGATTTTTACACAATGGACACAACTGAACTTGGTACTATGATGATTAGTTTTGGAAATACTGGTGCTACTGGTTATAAATATGTAGGTATTCATGGTCAGCATCGCCCCGAAGATTTAAAATTTGGTAATTTATATAACAATTGGGGGCAATTTAATTATAAAAATACTTCAACTGCTTATACAGATTTAATTGTAAAAGACTCATTGTGTCAATCGGCAGGATTACGAGCTGCATTGGCTATGTCAAATGCTTTAGCAGAAACAGACCCAGAGCAAGCGAATGAAATCATAACAAATTGGCTTGAGACACATCCTTATGAACAAGAAAAGTTTTTGCCAATGTCTCCCGACTATAAGTACAACCAATGGGTTGGTCATGGAAATGTAAGTTATGTAAATGCTGATACATTAAGCAACACATTGCCTTGTGTTTTAGGCATTATGCCTGAAACAGAATATTCTTTAGAGGCAATGGGTATGCCAGGCGAAGATGAAGACGACATTTTAGATGATTTGCCACCTGGAGCTGTAAAACAAGCACCAATATTAAAAAGCAAAAGTAAAAGTAAATCTTCCAACATATCTGCTTTTGTATTAATTGGAAACGGAAGTTCTAGCACAGAAATTACAACCACTACAGCTTTTCAAGATATGAATGGTGACCGCTATCCAGACGAGATTTCCGAAAAAGAAGTAAAATATAGCAATCCACAAGGAGGTACTTCTAATTTTGTAAAAGCTCATAATTCTTTTGATTATGGAAGTGAAATTAAAAATTCAAGCGGTGTAATATTCAATTTTGGAGCTGCAATACCAAGTATAAGCCAAATACGCTCATTTTGCACAGACAATAAAATTGAAACACAAGGCTCTATAGGTTCTGTTGGCTATGGAGAGAGTAATATGGATACAAAATCAACTTTAAGTTTTATCGATTATAATGGAGACGGACTGCCAGACAAAATTACAGACGATGGAAAAGTTTTATACAACTTAGGTTATGGGTTTGCTATGCCAATAAATATTTCAAATTTTTCTACAAAAAAAGATTTCTCAGAAACAGATAATGCTACGTTGGGAGTAAATATTGGAGGAACTAGTATTGCAGCAGGATATGGGCTAAGTGATAGTAAAAACAACACAAAAATTGATATTATAGACATTAACGGAGATGGACTGCCTGACAAAGTGCGTAACGTATCTGATAATTTAAAATTTTATTTTAACATAGGCAAATCATTTGTTAGTAATGAAAATGCCATTATTGACGGAGTTAACTCAATTTTTAAAACAACAAATAGAAACAATAGTTTGAATGTAGCTGTCTCATTTGGATTATTTGGTTTGGTAGTTAACCCAAAAACATTTATGAGCTGGGGAGCTAGCGATGTAAAAGGAATGTTTAGTGATATAAATGCAGATGGATTAGTTGATTATGTTTATGATAGTGATAATGATGAATATATAAATGTTCGATACAATCAATTAGGTAAAACAAATTTATTAAAAACAGTAACAAATCTTGTTGGTAGCGAATTTGAAATAAGCTACTCTTTATCAAAACACGGCGGATTTGATTGTCCAAATAGAACTATGGTAATGGATAGCTTAAAAATATTTGATGGATATACAGAAGATGGTGCTAACTATCAATATTTTGCATTTGAGTATGACTCTTGCATGTATCAAAGATTTGATAGAGAAAATCTTGGATTTAAAATTGTTAAAACAAAAACATTAGACCAAGAATTAGAAGCATATAAAATTTTTACCGAACATTATCACAACGATAAAGTTTTGCTTAAAGGATTAAAATACAAAGATTTGATTGCAGATAAAGATGGAAATAAATATATTGAAAATGAATATATTTATGGACTTTGTGCTTTAAATAATGGACAATATATTTCTTCAAGCGATGAGTGTAGATGTGACGCATTCCCAGCTTTAAGTGAGCAAGTTAGAAAATATTATGAAACACAAACAGAACCACAAATAATAATAAGTCAAACATTTGAATATGGCAAATATGGTAATATAACCAAATATACACAAGAAGGTGATATTACAGACAATGATGATAATTTTACTGCAACAATCTCATATATGGGATATTCGCCACAGTATATAGTTGGAAAGCGAAGAAATATTACTGTAAAAAACACTAATAATCAAACTATTAGACGAACTGTTTTTTCATATAATAGTACTAATGGAAATTTAGTACAAATTAACAAATATAACAACAATCTTATTTCGTACTTTAACTATTCCTATGATGTTTATGGTAATATAACCCAAGTACGTTTACCTCACAATGCCATAAATCAACGCATGAGATATAATTATATTTATGATGATCAAATTTTTTCTTTACCAATTCAGGTAACAAGTGTATTGGGGTATAGCTCCAGTACAACTTATGATTATAAACTACAAGTTCCTCTAAGCAATACAGATATAAATAACAACACAATATCCTTTGAATATGATTGGAGAGGGCGACTTACAAAAGTTGTTTCGCCAAATGAAACAAACTTTACTATAAAATACGCATATTCTTTAGGAATCACAAATGATAATATTGCTTGGGCAAAGACTATGCATAATGATGGATTTAATGCTAACAACACAATAAATACTGTTTTATTTTGCGATGGTTTAGGTAGAGTTATTCAAACTAAAAAAGATATAGAAATTAATAATGAAGAAAAACGTGTTGTTAGTGGAAAAGTGATTTATGACATATTTGGTAGAGTTATTTCGGAGCATTATCCTAAAGTAGAAGAGCTTTCCTCTGATGAAACAACTTTAAGCACTGCACCCGAAGACAATACACCACCAACCGAATATAGATATGATGTTTTAGATCGTGTTACAAAAACCATATATCCTGATGGCACTAGCGATAGCATAGTATATGATATTTCTGATGGCAAATTTAGAACACAACATATAGATGCTTTGAGTAATACAGTAAGCACATTTTCCGACTATAGAAATTTAACAACAAAAATTACTAATTGCTATGGCAGTAGTACTACAATTGTTTATGACCAATTAGGACAAAAAATTTCAACTACCGACCCTAACAATATACAGACATCATATACTTATGATATGCTAGGCAGACTAACAAGCAGAAACCACCCCGATGCAGGTGTACATACTCGCAGTTATGATAAAGCAAATAATTTAACAATGTTAGATAAAAATGGATTGCAAATACAATATAAATACCATTACAATCGTTTAACACAAATGGAGTATTCTGATAACCCGGAACTTAAAGTTACTTATACTTATGGTGCAGTAGGTGCTTCGGCTAATGCAGCAGGAAGAGTTGTAAAAGTTGAAGACATAAATGGCTGGACATATTTTGAGTACGATAAACTTGGAAATGTATCAAAAGAAACAAAAACTGTAGTATTACCTAACGAAGATACTGTATGGCAATTATCAATGTATTATATGTATGACTACTGGGGAAGAATAGGGTTTATGGGATACCCTGATGGAGAAATTATCTTTTATAATTACGATAAAGGTGGTAATTTAAAAGCAGTTCAAGGTTTTAAATATTTTGGTTGGCCAGGTACAGGACAACTTTACCCATATGTTCAGGATATTAAATACAATAAATTTGGAAAACGAACTGAAATAAAATATGGCAATGATATTATATCAACATATCAATACGATGATATGCAAAGATTAAGCAATTTGCAATCTGGCAATAATACTGAAGTTTTACAAATATTAAATTACCAATATGATGATGTAGGAAATATTACATCAATAAACAATACTGCTCAAACATTACCTAATGGATTGGGTGGTGTATATACTAACACTTATAGCTATGATGATATTTACAGGTTGACAAATGCAAGCAACCAATACACTAAAGACAGTACAGTTTTAACCAAAACTACACAAATGCAATATATGGCAAATGGACGAATTACAGAAAAAAGACATGTATCATCAAGTCATAATATTGGTTCGCCTCCACCAGTATTAGCGCAAAATTCAGGCTTTAATAATTATACATATAATAACAATAAAATTATGTCAAATAATGTTATTTTGTCTGGCCTCGTACTATTTATAGTTTACAACAACTATCAATATGATGCCAACGGTAATATGAAAGATATAGTAACATTTAATACTACTTTAACAATTCCACCATCACAACCAACAATAACAGCACAACGCAATTTATATTGGAATGTGGAAGACCAGTTACTAGCTATGATTGATTTTAATAATTCTGCATATTATTTTTATAATTATACAGGAGAAAGAACTTGGAAGGTAGTTGGACCAAAAATAACACAAACAATGAGTGGGACAACAATAAAATACAATAAATTTAATAAAAGTACTTATTATTTATTTCCACAAGTTAGTGTTACTAATACAAATTATACCAAGCATATTTTTGCAGGCGAAGAGAGAATTTGTAGTAAAATTGGTAATGGCAGATCTAACTTTAATCCAGAACCCATAACTCCTACACAAGCTGAAATTAGTGCAAAAAGAAGTAATCAAATAAACTTAATGAAAAAAGTTTTTCCTAATTTGTGTATCCCATATTATCCACATCTTTTGTGTGTATTAGAAAATAATGCTAATATCTTGAATTCTAATCTTTTAAAATCAAGTATGAAAAAAATCACAACACTTTCCACAGTTTATGAAGACAACCAATATTTTTATGTTTCCGACCACTTAGGCAGCTCTGCTTGGATAACCAACAAAGCAGGCAATGCCATACAACATATGCAATATTTACCATTTGGAGAAATTTTTGTAAATCAAAAAGTATCAGGTTCTACTTACGATAGTGAGT
>ENA-UPXM01003051-UPXM01003051.1-activated-sludge-metagenome-genome-assembly--contig:-NODE-3051-length-18818-cov-5.093215_pt1 | contig 18818 bp, 17 predicted proteins | sample MGYA00238178_ERZ772708 | MGnify/ENA primary metagenome ERZ772708 (study PRJEB29002, sample SAMN05720212) | activated sludge metagenome | isolation source: anaerobic digester from wastewater... | reverse complement strand
GCAATGTCTCCTTTTTTGTTTCTCAATAATTGCGTTTCGAATTTGAACCCGCGCCCTTCCTGCCGCTGGACATGAGCAGGCATAAGCAAGTACAATAAGCGCCTCATCGAGCCTTTGCAGGAGGGTTAGCATAATTGGTAATGCACCGGTCTTGAAAACCGGCGGCTTCGGCCTTGAGGGTTCGAGTCCCTCACCCTCCGCCACTTTCCTGCTGCCTGTTCCGCTATCTCCCGGCTCTTACTCCGGCAGTCTGAAGCCGCTCCCCCGTTTCCCAAAAACATTCCGGAAAAGTTCGTCGCTGAAAAGGAATTGCTTATGGCCTGGTTACTTCTGGCTGCCGCCGGTATACTGGAAGCCGTCTGGGCCTATTACATGAAGCTGTCGGAGGGCTTTTCCCGTCCCTGTCCCATTGCGGTAACACTCATAACCATGATTGCCAGTTTTGCACTGCTGTCGTGGGCAATGAAAAGCCTGCCGCTGGGCAGCGCTTATGTTATCTGGACAGGCATCGGCGCCGTGGGCACTTTTGTCATAGGGATTATCGTGCTGGGCGAAGAAGCCGGTTTTCTCCGGATCTTTGCGGCACTCCTGATACTTTCCGGACTGGTGCTGATGAAAGTGGCAAGCCCGCAATAAGGTCGGAGCAGGCGCTGATCAGCGCAAAGGGGCACGCCGGAAAATTGCAGCGACCCCGTGTCGAAATGATTTTTCGCAGGACTGCCGGCCGAAGCGTGCCGCTTCATATTTCCGGACAAACTGCAGCGCCGCTTTGTAATCGACGGTATCCCGACCCTGGAGCTGTCCGAGCACTTCATCCGGTGTGGCATTATCAGTTTCGAATCCGGCACGCCTGCTTTCCTGCAGAAAAAGGAGGTACACCTGGCGTGCCCGTTGCTGATCGGAAGTAAGGAACAGTTTTTCCCGGTTCCTCCACTTCTGGTACAGAATGAAAAATATGCCTGCAAATGCAATAACCAGCGCCGTTCCGTAATAGGTGGGATTAAAAAGAAAATAGGTTCTCGTCTCTTTTGCTGTCTGCGTTTTCTCGGCACCTGACTGATGGGGCTCCGGTTTTTTGAAGAGACTGCGCCCCTTCCAGGGCCAGGGGAAATTATCCAGCCTGACGCCGCCCTGAAAACCCACCACGTCCTGAAACCAGAACATTTTCGCACGCAGCATATAGAGCGACCACGCCATACGCATCCGTCCGAAAACAGCCAGCGTATCATCTGAGCGTGGAGACGGATCAAAACGCACCCAGCCGCTCTCAGGGAAAAGTACTTCGACCCACAGATGAGACATGCTCGCCCGAATCAGGTAGGCATCGTCTGCTGCGGAATAATCTCCGCCCCGGTAGCCGGAAACCACACGGGCAGGCACGCCCAGAGATCGAACCATCAGCGCCAGAGCCGTCGCATACAATTCGCAATGACCCCGCCGGAATTCAAGGATGAAAGCATCAATGCCATGCTTTTCCGGAAGGGGCGGCAAGGTGAGCGAATAGAGAAAGTCCTCGCCGCTGAGCCAGCGGTTCAGTGCCTGAATACGGTCGTACATGGTTGAAGCGGATGCGGTCACTGCCCGGACTTTTTCCAGCGTTTCCGGGAGCAGATCCTGATAGGTCAGCATGTTGAAGTCACGGGAATCCATATAACTGTAATCCAGAGAGGAAGCCCGCAATTGATCCGGAGACGGCAGTTTGAGCTCGGATATTGCCCGGTACTGGAGCCGCCTGCTTCCTGTTGTCTGCAGATGAACCGTAAAATCCTCTCCGCCGTCCCAGGCTACCAGTGCACGGGAACCTGGATCCTCCACAGTCAGCGACATGACAGTATCAAAGACAGGAACCCCCTGTTCCGGAACTTCATCCATAAAAATGACCTGCTGCACCAGCGGTCTATCCGCAATATGTTCGCGCACCAGTTCCCGCCCCCCCAGTGCCTGAGCGAACATACGCTTTCGGGAAATGCTTTCCTCGACACCCGGCTCATAATTGGACTGCAGACCCCGGCGTGACCACTCATCCTCCTGGAAGCGGGACAGAGTTGTGATCCGCCAGTACATACCACCCCGCTGTGCTGTCTGCCTGTCTTCCTCTTCGGGCAGCTGCACATGCATAACAACGCTGGGATCCTCATAGATGGAGGTGGCGCCTTTAATGCGTACCGTTTCCGAAATACCTGTAAAAGCGGGGCGGAAATCCTGACGGCCCAGCCAACCCGCTTCTACACGAGGCGTGAAAAGAAAGGACAGGATGGTAATGACAAGAGACAGAACGGACAAAGCCGTCATGGAGATCAGAAAACCGCTGTCCAGAAGACCGCCTCTTTCCGGGCGCGCTGTTTTTCGACCTTTCCTATACAATTCCACCAGCGGTGAAACCGGCGCACTGATCTGATCGTGATACATCTTGACAAGAGAAAATGCCCAGACAGATGCTACAGAAAAGAGGAAAAAAGCAATGGCAATCAACGGTTCGGGCGATTGCACCACAGCGCCCAGCAACAGGAAAAAAGCCATCAGATAGATTTCATAATAAATTCGGGCGCTCTTCTCCCCTGTAATCAGATAAAACTGGATAAAAATGACCAGAAAAATCACGGCATCCAGAAGACCGTAGATCTGAAGGGAAAAGGGAATGAAGAGAAGCCATGCCAGTGCAACCAGTTTCCGAAAAAGCCGAAAGCGGCTGCTCTTCCGTTCAAGCCATTCACCCAGTGGCATGGCAGGCAGAAAAGCGGCGGGGAAAAAGAGAAAAGCCAGACCGTACCGACGTACCGAAGCCAGCGCAAGATATCCGGCCAAGACCAGAAACATGGTTGCGATACGCAGGACGAAGTGGAGCCGTTTATCCATAGACCACCTCGGCGAGGTTTAAAGCCGTCACATTCTGATGCAGTGCGCCGGAGAAGTTCAGATCCTCATTCATGGAAATCAGAAAAACCCGAAGAGGCTCGGATAGGAGTTTTCTCACTTCCTGATCATAATCCCGCCATGCCGGTTCCCGTGATGCGGTGATCCGGGCAAGGCCGTCCAGAATGCGCTGCTGCTGCCCGCTGCCTCTGCCTGGCGGCACCTTCATGTCCGGTGTCAGAAAGCCGACGCTGTACTGCCGCCCGAGCAGCGTGATCATAAGGGAAGCGGCAACCTCAATCATCTCCTCAAAAGGCTCATCGGCACCTTCCTGTCCGCGCCACCGGGTGTCCAGCAGAAACACAAGCGTTCTGGAATGCCCCGCCCCTGTTTCTTTTACCATTAATTTGCCCATCCGTGCGGTGACACGCCAGGCAATGGTGCGCATATCGTCACCGGGGAGGTACTCACGGATGGTAAAAAATTCATCACCCTCACCGCGTATGAGCCGGGGCGGTCCCGCTGTATGCATACTCTGTTCCACACCGCCCGTTCGTGCCAGCACAACACGGGGATAAACGAGGATCTCATGGGGATCCGCAAAAGCCTTTCTGTACTGGATAAAGCCGAAAGGAAAAGCGCTTTTTACTTCCAGCGGCGGCAATGTATAGACACCCCGCCGCGGAAGCACATGCTGCGCCGAAAATGACACGGTGGAAGAGGGGGGGATGCGCAACAGATAGCCTGCCGCATCTCCGCCGCTCTCCAGCCGCAGCGAAAAGGAAGAAAGGAAACGCTTGGTGTTTTTTATCTGCATCGTATAGACAAAAGGGGTGTTGCGGTATACCGCATGGGGCATTTGCCGGTGAACAGTAAGCCCCTGAAGGACACGCAGCCCTGCAGCAAGGGAGAGAACAAACATACCCAGCACGGCACTGAAAACAATGTAAAGAAGATTTTCCCCCGTATTCCAAGCCGCAAGCAGCAGGACTACCAGGATTCCCGCCAGCACCACACCCGCCAGGGTAAAGCGCGGAAAACATCGCTTCCCGGAAAAAAAGCGCATGTTTATACGGGCACCCTGATCTGGCTGATTATCTCACGGATAATCCGCTCCCGTTCCCGGGCAGCCGATGCAAGATCTGCGCCCCGGGACTTCACCAGCAGACGATGCGCCAACGTCGGCGCCGCCAGCGTGTGCACATCATCGGGCACGACATAATCCCTCCCTGAAATCATCGCCAACGCCTGGCTGGATTCGTAAAGTGCCTGTGCTCCGCGGGGACTGGCGCCAAGACGCACCTGTTCATGGCTTCGGGTAGCCCGGACAATCTGGAGAATATAGTTTTCCAGAGTGGGATCGACATGGATTGTGCCGACCATGCGCTGCAGCGCAACCAGCTGCTCCGCGTCCAATGCCGGCTCCAGTGCTGCAATGGCATCCACAGGATCGTGGCGCCGCATGATTTTCAGTTCGTCGTCCTGCGGCGGGTATCCGATATCCACGCGCAGCATGAAGCGGTCAAGCTGCGACTCGGGCAGTACATAGGTGCCCTCGTGTTCGATGGGATTCTGTGTCGCAATAACCATAAAAGGGGCGGGCAGCTGGTGCGTGATCCCGTCCACCGAAACCGTATTTTCGCTCATTGCCTCCAGAAGGGCACTCTGGGTTTTCGGCGGCGTCCGGTTGATTTCATCCGCCAGTACAATATGGGCAAATATCGGGCCCCGGCGAAATACGAATTCATTGCTCCGCGTATCCAGAATTGAAATACCGAGCACATCGGACGGAAGCATGTCGCTGGTAAACTGGATCCTGGCGAAGGAGCATTTCACCGATTTCGCCAGACTTTGCGCCAGCGTCGTCTTGCCGATGCCGGGTACATCTTCGATCAGAAGATGTCCGCGGGCAAGAAGGGCGACAGCGCAGAGCGTCACCACATCGCGCTTGCCGTAAACAACCTGTTCCACCGTATCAATCAGCCGCTGGATACTCTCATGGGGATGGGAATTCATACGCAACCTTTCAATGGGCTGTTATGTCGCAGGTTATACAGGGACGGTACGCTCAGAGCCAGCGCTCAAACCATTCATCGGCGACTTCCAGCGTTTCCGGCGCCATCGCATGACCGTCACGGTGCATAAAATGATCGATTGCGTCGGAAGCGCCCAGGAGTTTGTAGATTTTGGCGGCACTGGTCACAGCCTTCTGGCAGCTTTTCGGCTTATCGTGCAGTGCGTTGCAAGTGGAGGTGATGATTTGCACAGGAGTCGGTGCGGCAAGCGCAAGAATATGCTCCCAGTCAAAGGGAAACTGACCATCATCGTCTTTACATTTCTGGATTTTAGGAAGAAGGCTCAAGTTTTCCAGCCCTGCCCACCCGCCGGCATAACGGTCACCGGCAAAACGGGTAAAGCCGCAGCTCGACACACAGGCCTGGATCCGGTCATCACATGCCGCAAGCAGCAGGGCATTGAACCCCCCCAGCCCGTGCCCGATCACGCCGACACGGGTCGGATCAACCCGTTTGATCTCTGCCAGCATATCCAGTACGCGCACATGATCGGCAAGCACTTTTCCGGCAAAACTCATCTTTTTATGCTCTTTGTAAAACGGCTGTGTATCATAGGGCTCGTGCTTGCCCGTCTGACGCCTGTTGACGGTGGGCATATCTATCGCCAGCGTAATATAGCCTCTTTCCGCATAGTGCAGCGCAAAATCGAGCTGGGAACTGTCTTCAATCCCCGCCGCCTCATCTTTCCCCATCGGGCTTTCATGATGGCAGCAGAGAATTGCGGGAACTTCATCACGTCCATCAGGTATAAAGACCCAGGCATGAACCAGTTCGTTTTCGGTCAGGTTAAAAACTATAAGACGCCGGGTAACCCCGCAGACCTCCTGTTCATCATGAAGGCGCATCTGCAGTTCCGGAACTTCTGTCTTCTGATAACAGAGCGCATCATAAAATAAATCTTCAATGTTTTTCCGGATCGTCGGCCATTCGACCAGGTTAGAAATTTTGTCGAGATCAAGCATGTTTATTTATTCCACTCATGAGTGTTCTGTTATTTATTTTGGGCAAATCCTGCCTTGCATGGTAAACTAATTTAACACAAAGAGGATGTGTCATAACATACTCGCAGGTTTGATATCATATCAAGTTGAGTAACACATGACAAAGAAAACTGCACAGGCGTTTCAGCCCTTTCCTGTGCTTTCCGAAGGTACGGCTTTCAACCCGGGAAACCACTATGGCAAACAGAAAAGAAACGGCACCTGCCGATGCGGCGGCAAGGCATCACGAACTGGCAGCTGCAATCGATGAACACAGTTACCGGTATTATGTGCTTGCGGACCCGGTCATTTCCGACCGGGAATTTGACCGACTGCTGGAACAGCTGAAAAAGCTGGAAGAACAGTATCCCGATCTTGTCCGCCCGGACTCGCCGACCCAGCGAGTGGGCGGCACTCCTGTGGAAGGCTTCACCAATGTGCACCATGAAGTGCCCATGCTTTCCATAGACAACACTTACAATGAAAATGAAATCCGTGCCTTTGACCGGCGCACCCGCAAACTGCTGGGCAGCGAACCCGTCACTTATGTAGTGGAACTGAAGATGGACGGCGTGTCTCTCAGTCTGCGTTATGAAGCGGGCAGTCTTGTGCGTGCCGCAACCCGCGGCGACGGCGCAACGGGCGACGATGTTACAGAAAATGCGCGCACCATCCGTGCCTGTCCCCTGCGGCTGAGAGAGACCGGGGCAATGCCTGAAACGCTGGAAGTGCGCGGTGAAGTCTATATGACAGTGGCGACGCTGGCGCAGCTGAACGAGGAGCGGGAAGCAGAGGGACAGGAACTGTTCCGCAATCCCCGCAATACTGCGGCAGGCAGTTTGAAACTGCTTGATCCGCGGGCTGTTGCCAAAAGACAGCTGCAGTTTGTTGCGTATGATGTGGTCACCGGGCTGCCGGAGTCAGTCGTGACCCATGACGGCGTACTTCAATATTTAAAAACATTGGGCTTCCCGGTAAATCCTAATTACCGGCACTGCAGAGATATTGAGGAAGTCATTGCCTTCTGCAATCACTGGAACACGGCACGCCATGATCTGGGCTATGAAATTGACGGGATGGTCATTAAGGTGGATCTGCTGGCACAGCACAAGCGCCTGGGACGTACTGCCAAATCACCGCGGTGGCTTATCGCCTACAAATTCCCTGCGGAAACAGCCCGCTCCGTTCTCCGCAACATCGAGATTTCCGTGGGCAAAAGCGGTGTCTTTACGCCTGTTGCCGAACTGGATCCCGTAGCTTTGGGCGGTTCTATTGTGCGCCGTGCAAGCCTCCACAACTTTGACGAGCTGCAGCGCAAGGATCTGCGTATCGGCGACCTGGTGGAAGTGGAGAAAGCCGGTGAGATCATTCCCCAGGTGCTCCGTTTCGTCCCGGAGGCGCGCCCGGCCGATGCCGTCCCCTACCGGATACCTGAACAATGTCCCGCCTGCGGCAGTCCGGGCGTGAAAGATCCGGAGGGCGTTTACTACCGATGCCTGAATACGGCATGCCCGGCACAGGTTCGCGAGCGCCTGCGTTTTTTTGCAGGAAAAAGCGCACTGGATATTGCGGGTATGGGTCCGGCAGTGGTGGAGCAGCTGGTCGACAAAGGGCTGGTGGTAAATCCCGCCGACCTTTATATGCTGACGCTATCTGATTTCATGCAGCTGGAACGCCTGGGCGAAAAATCGGCGCAGAAGCTGATTGCCGCCATCGATGCTTCCCGGAAACGGCCGCTGAACAGATTGATTGTGGGACTGGGCATCCGCCATGTGGGAAGCCGGATCGCAAGCTCTCTGGCCGAGCACTTCGGAAGCCTTCACGCGCTGGCGGAAGCGGATCGGGCGGCCCTGACACAGGTGCAGGACGTGGGCGACATCATCGCTGACAGCATCCTGGGCTATTTCAGTGTTGCTGAAAACCGGCATATGCTGGAACGGCTGGAAAAGTATGGGCTGACCTTTGCCGCCGCACCGGTGCAGGAAGGCGGCACATCATCGCTCCTCGCCGGGAAATCCTTTGTCGTTACCGGAACGCTGATCTCCGGTACCCGGGAAGAAATTCACAGCCAGATTGAAGCAGCAGGCGGGCGCATCGCCTCCTCAGTCAGCAAAAAAACAGATTTTCTCATTGCCGGGGAAAATGCCGGATCAAAACTTACCAAAGCACAAGCGCTGGGTGTACCCATTCTTACCGAAGCTCTGTTTAAAGAGATGCTTGAAAACGGGAAATAAGCCGTTATGAACGAATGTACCGTCCTTTGTCCGGAAGTTCTGGATCAGGATGGCGGTGCCGCCATGTACAAGTCACTGCTCAAACAGTGGAGCCGGCGGAGCACCGCCATTGTCCTCGACTTTGCTTCCACCGACAGCATCGATTCTTTGGGCGGCGCCTGGATCATGAAAGCAGCGGGGTACGCCCGGCAGAAAGGCGTTGATTTTTCCTGGAAAGGACAGCACGACGCCCTTAGCGATTTTCTGGAAATGCTGGCGCCCTCCCTGCAGGCATCGCCTCCTGCACGCCCGAAAATGCCCGGGCCACTGGAAAAGCTGGGTGAAGTCATTATCTCCGTCACGAAAGAATGCGGCGAGTTTCTCTCTCTTACTGTGGACACAATCTACTGGACGCTGATTGCACCCTTTGAAGGCAGAGGTTTCCGCTTCAACGCTTTTATTGATGAGGTTCATGAAATGGGGGTGCGTGCCGTGCGCATCGTATGTCTCATGAACTTTCTGCTCGGTCTGATTATTGCCATGCTTTCCGCCAAACAGGTGGAAGCATTCGGCATTCAGATCTATGTTGCCAACCTGATTTTCATCGGTTTCGCCCGGGAACTGGCTGCCGTCATGACGGCTGTGGTTGTATCGGCACGCAGCGGCGCCGCCATTGCAGCGGAACTGGCAACGATGACCGTGCAGGAGGAAATAGATGCACTGCGCGGCATGGGCATCAGCCCGGCGCAGTATCTGGTCACGCCGAAACTGCTTGCCATGCTGGTGGCGCTGCCCTGCCTTGCCACGTTGGGCCTGATCTCGGGTGTGCTGGGCGGTGCCGTCTGGGGCATTTTTGTTCTCGGGTTCCGCCCCTTTATGTGGTACAACCAGACACTGGAAGCAGCAGCCATGGACGATATCATGCAGGGCATGCTGAAAACCTTCTTCTTCGCCATCGCCATTGTAATGATCGGCTGCCACAACGGCTTCCGGGTAAAAGGCGGATCCAGAGGCGTAGGGCTTATGACCACCCGTGCTGTGGTCATGGACATCTTTTCTCTGATCTGCATTGATATTGTATTTGCAAGTATTTTCTACTATCTGCTGGGCTAAACATGCCGGACTTTTCTATGAGTGAAACCATGATCAGCGTTGAAAATCTAGTCTCCCACTACGGACCGGTCAAAGTGCTGGACGGTGTGACTTTTGACGTCAAAAAAGGAGAGATATTCATGGTCATCGGCGGCAGCGGATGCGGCAAAAGCACGCTGCTCAAACAAATGTGCGGCCTGCTGAAACCCACCAGCGGACATATCATATACCGGGGCAAAGATCTTGCCGCCATGGATGAAGATGAGTTGAGCGCCATGCAGCGCACCATCGGCATTGCATTTCAGTCCAGCGGTCTTTTCAACTCCATGACTGTGGGTGAAAACGTCGCCATGCCCATGCGGGAATTCGGCGGTGTGGATCCGAAGTTAATTGATGAGCTGGTTCGCTACAAACTCAGTCTGGTGGGGCTTGCCCATGCGCAGCACCTTATGCCTTCCGAACTGTCGGGAGGCATGCGGAAAAGGGCGGGTCTCGCCCGCGCCATTGCGCTGGATCCGGATCTGGTTTATTTCGATGAGCCTTCCGCCGGTCTTGACCCCATCATGGCGGCCGGGCTTGACAACATGATTCTCAAATTGAAATCGCTGCTGAATACAACCTTTGTCATCGTGACCCATGAACTGGATTCCATCCGTCTGGCGGCAGATCGTATCCTGATGCTGGACATGGGCGAAGTAATTTTCTGCGGGACACTGGAAGAGGCGGCAGCCTCACCAGTCGACCGGCTGAGGCAGTTTTTTGACCGTCGTGCCGATGACTTCATTGTCCAACGCAATATCACCAGCTGAATACAGGCAAAGAAAAGGAAAACAGACAGGTGGCTACTCGCAAACAGAAAATCAAAGTCAGCCTCTTCCTGATTATCTGCGTCGCCATCATGGCGGTGTCCGCTGCGGTCATTTCGGGATTCTACAAAGAACCCGGCATCTCGTACTGGATGGAATTCAATGAATCCATTCTGGGGCTCTACGAGGGCGGCATGGTCGAATATCTGGGCGTGCCGGTCGGTAAAATCACCGACATCTATGTAACCTCCGATCAAGTCGCCCATGTGGAAATCATCATCAATCCGCAGAAAGTAACCCTCCATGAGGGCGTACAGGGCCAGCTGGTCATCTACAGCATCGCTTCCGGCACCATGGCGATTTCACTGAGCGGCGGAAACAAGGAGGGTGAACGCCTTCATGAATATGCACAAATTCCGACCAAGACCAGCACGATAGAAGCCTTCAGCACCCAGCTGTCTGAAATTCTTTCAGATGTCTCTGAAATTTCCGGATCCATCAAAGGACAACTGGCGCATCTGGACGAAACTGCTGTGAAGAATGTCGTTGATCAGGTACAGACGCTTCTGGGCAAAGGGGAAACTTTTGTTGAAGACACCACCACGCTGGTGAAGGAAAGCACAGAAACGGTGCAGGACATCCGCAGCCATGCAAGCAGTCTCGTTTCCAGTCTGGAGACCAGAAGCACCGAAGTCGCCAGCCTAATCAAAAAGCTGGAGCAGCTGGTGGAAGTGTCCACTGTCCGGGCAGAACAGCTGGATGTGCAGAAGCTGCAGGAGCAGTTCAGTGAACTGCTGGCGCAGGTCACCAATGCAGCCACACAGTTGGATACAACTGTGGCAAATATGGACTTGATCGCTCAGGATATTGTCCATCAGGCAGGCAATGTTGAGTATTCACTGCGGGGCACGCTGGCTGAATTCAGAGATTCCCTGGAAAGCGTTCGCATCATGATCAATCAAATTAAGGACGACCCTTCCTCCCTGATCCGGGGACGGGGCAGAATTAAAGAGCAGGATTAATTCGGGAGACACACCATGTCAGCCAAATCGCTTATTCGTACAGGCACGAACATCGCCGCCGGAATGCTTCTGCTGCTCATTTTGCAGGGATGTCTTTCCACCCCGGTTGTGCAGAAGACCCTCTATTATTCGCTGACGCCTCATCTGGAAATGGAAAAAAAACCGCCGCTGGAGTACACGCTGGGGATCCGGCCGCTGCCCAATGCAAAGTCTTACGGACTGCCCATTGCCTATCTGGACAACAGCTTCCAGATCGGATACCGGTCGCGGGAAGAGTGGGTGGAGCAGCCGGCGCTGGTGGTCACCCGGGCTATTCAGGATGCCATCGCCTCTACAGGGCGTTTTGCTGATTCGGGCAATGCCGCCGATATGGTACGGCCCGACCTGATTATGACCGGTGAGCTGCGCGCTTTCCATGAAAACCGGACGGAAGAAAAGCCGAAAGTCGAAATCACCGTACATTTTCAGGTGCGGCCCTCCACCGTGAAAGGGCTGCTGTGGTCCGGCACCCTGACAGAATCGGAATACCTTGAATCGGGCAGTGCCCTCGATGTCGCCCGCGCCATGAACAGGGTACTGGAACGCCTTGCGAGAAACGTTGCCGATGCCGTATGCTCCATTGAGCTGCCGCCCCGGGAAGAATTTTTCAAAAACCCGTGAGTAAAGCCATCAGCCTTTGATTACTTTGCGATAGCGTGCCCGCCTGTTTTCGAAAAGGCGGGTGCCGAATTCGCGGAGGCGCCACGCTTCATAGTCCTGATAATTGCCCTGGAACCACCGCACCTGCCCTTCGCCTTCGAACACAAGCAGGTGGGTGCAGATCCGATCCAGGAAGAAACGGTCGTGGCTGATCACCAGCACACAGCCGCTGAAATTAAGCAATGCCTCTTCCAGAAGCCGCAGCGTGTTCACGTCCAGATCATTGGTCGGTTCGTCCAGCAGCAGCACATTGCCGCCTTCTTTCAGCAGTTTGGCGAGATTGCACCGGTTCCGTTCTCCGCCGGAAAGCTGCCCCGCCATTTTCTGCTGATCGGCACCCCGGAACCCGAACTGTGCCAGATATTTTCGCAGAGGAATGCGCACTTTCCCCAATTCTATTTCGTCCAGCCCCCCGCCCACTTCATCCAGAAGGCTTACATCATCTTTCAGGGAAGAGCGTTCCTGATCCACATAGGAGAAGCGCACGGAACTGCCTGCTTTAATGCTGCCTGAGTCCGGTTTTTCATGATCCAGCAGCATGCGGAGGAGCGTGGTTTTTCCTGTGCCGTTAGGCCCGATGATGCCGACCAGTGCCGCCCTCGGCACAATAAAGTCAAGATCTTTAAAAAGCATCTGGCCGCCGAAGCTCTTGCTTACGCCCTTCACTTCTATCACCTGATCGCCCAGCGGCGGCCCGGGCGCTATATGGATCACCGCGCTGTCCCCTCTTGCCTCCGCGCTTTCCCGGGCAATCAGCTGCTCATATGCGCCCAGTCGTGCCTGGCTCAGGTCTTTGCGCGCTTTATTGCTCATCCGTATCCAGTCAAGTTCACGCTGCAGTGCACGCCCCCGGGGCGTGGAAGCCTTTTCGTTTTCCGCCAGCAGACTCAGTTTCTGCTCGAGCCAGGACGAATAATTTCCTTCCCAGGGAATTCCTCTGCCGCCTTCCAGTTCAAGAATCCAGCGGGTCACGTTGTCCAGAAAATATCTGTCATGGGTCACAATCAGCACAGTACCCGGATACTCTTTCAACTGGGTTTCCAGCCAGTCCACCGTTTCCGCATCAAGATGGTTGGTGGGTTCATCCAGAAGCAGCAGATCCGGTTTTTCGAGCAGCGCTCTGCACAAGGCAACCCGGCGCTTTTCACCGCCGCTCAGTGTGCCCACTAGCCGGTCGTCTTCAGGCAGGCACAATGCCTCGCTCGCCTGATTCAACCGCTGATCAAGATTCCAGGCGTCAGCGGCATCCAATTTATCCTGCAGGACGCCCATACGATCGAGTGCCTTCTGCATCTCGTCATCCTCTGTGATTTCCGCCATACTCATGGACAAAGCGTCAAACTCGGCGAGGAGCGCCTGTATCTCTCCGAAGGCTTCCTCCAGGGTCGCCCGCACCGTTTTGTCCGGATCCAAGGCAGGTTCCTGGGCAACCATCCGCGCTGTATACCCTCTGGAAAGTTCCGCCCTGCCCCTGAAATCGTCGTCAAGTCCTGCCATAATTCTAAGGATGGTGGATTTACCCGAGCCGTTCTCCCCCACAATCCCTATTTTTGCACCAGGGAAAAAACACAGATTGATATCCTTCAGCACCTGTTTCTGACCATAAAATTTATTGAGCCCGAGCATGGTGAAAATATATTGTTCCGCCATCGACAGATCCTCCGAAAAAAAAAACTGATGTAAAGGAGACGCCCCTTATTATACCGAATCTGTGCCGTGCCGCAAGGGCAGCCCTTCCGGAGGGCATCTTTCCCCCTGCGCTGCAGGAGCAAAAAAGGGTTTTTGCGTGTATCCGCTTCAGATATGCTATTATATGTAGCGATGATTGGGGCAGGGGAAGGCTTATTAACACAACTTTTTGCCTGAAAATCAGGCGGACCCGGCTTATTAAATATGACAGCACCGATGAAAAATATCAGAAATTTCTGTATTATCGCTCACATTGATCATGGGAAGTCCACACTTGCCGACCGCTTGATCGAGTTCACCAAAACGGTGGACGAACGCAAAATGACCGAGCAGACCCTTGATAATATGGATATTGAACGGGAACGGGGCATTACCATTAAATCGGTAGCGGTCCGTATGGAATACCTTGCGGACAACGGTGAAAATTACATTCTGAACCTCATTGACACGCCCGGTCATGTGGATTTTGCCTACGAAGTATCCCGCTCCATGGCAGCCTGTGAAGGCGCACTTCTGGTAGTGGATGCCGCACAGGGCGTGGAAGCGCAGACACTCGCCAACGCTTACAAAGCCATTGAACAGGATCTTGAAATTATTCCTGTTATCAATAAGGTGGATCTCCCGGCCGCCGATGTGGAAGGCGTCCGGCGTCAGATTGAAGAAATCATCGGGCTGGATGCACAGAATGCCGTTCTGGTCAGTGCGAAAACCGGGCTGGGCACTAAAGATACTCTGGAATCCATCATAGAGCGTATTCCGCCGCCCGAAGGACAGCGCGAAGGGCCTTTGCGCTGTCTGATTTTCGATGCCGTATACAACACCTACAGAGGCGTGATCGTCTATCTGCGTGTGGTGGACGGATCCATCGCACCGGGCGATAAAATCGTTTTCATGGCAACAGGCATCAGGCACGAAGTGTCGGAAGTCGGCGCGCTCCAGCCTCATCTTGTGCCCCGGGACGCACTCCATGCCGGAGAGGCAGGCTATCTCATCTGCAATATCAAAACGCTGAGCGACACCAAAATCGGCGACACAGTCACCCATGCCGACCGGCCCGCAAAAACACCGCTCCCGGGATATGAAGAAGCTAAGCCGGTTGTTTTTTCAGGGCTCTATCCGGCTGTTTCCACCGACTATGAAGAGCTGCGGGAAGCGCTGGAAAAGCTGCAGCTGAACGACGCCTCCTTTCAGTTTCATGCCGACAGTTCCGATGCATTGGGACTGGGGTTCCGGCTGGGCTTTCTCGGACTGCTCCACATGGAAATTGTGCAGGAACGGCTGGAGCGGGAATTCGGGCTGACCCTGGTCACCACCATGCCCAACGTAGCCTACGACATCACCCTGACGAAGGGCGAGAAAATTACTATTGAAAAAGCGTCGCAGATGCCGCCGCCCGGTGAAATTGCCGTTATAGAAGAGCCTTATATCGAGGCGGATATCCTCTGCCCCACCCAGTATCTCAGTGCCATCATTGAGCTCTGCAAGCGAAAGAGAGGCGTGCACGTGCGGGTGGACTACATCGACGGTAACCGGTGCATGGCCATATACCGCATGCCTCTGGCGGAAATCGTGCTCGACTTCTACGACAAACTTAAAAGCATTACCCGCGGCTACGGCTCTCTGGATTACAAACTCATCGGCAACCAGCCCGGCGATCTCGTCAAACTGGATATTCTCCTGAATGGTGAACACGTGGATGCTCTGTCCACCATCGTTCACCGGGAGCATGCTGTCAGGCTGGGCAGAGCATTGGCACAGAAACTGCGCAAACTTATTCCGCGCCAGCAGTATGAAGTCGCTATTCAGGCCGCCATCCATAATAAAATTATTGTCAGGGAAAGTATTTCGGCGTTACGTAAAAACGTGACCGCCAAATGCTACGGTGGCGATATTTCACGCAAAAGAAAGCTGCTGGAAAAGCAGCGGGAAGGCAAAAAGCGCATGAAGCAGATCGGCACGGTTGAGGTGCCGCAGGAAGCGTTCATGGCGCTGCTCCGGGTAAATGAAGATGACAACACCTGAGGCGCTCCCCGGAAAAACGCTGCGGTTCTTTCGCCGGCTGCTGGAGCAGATCACAGGTCCCTGGACCTGGAAAAATCTGGGCGGATGGATAATCATTATTCTGCTGCTGCTCTTTGTAAAAGGCTGCATCATCGACCAGTACACCATTCCGACCGGGTCCATGGATCCCACATTGCACGGCGATCCCCGGCTTTTTCACGGCGACCGGGTGCTGGTCAATAAATGGCGTTTCGGCCCGCGTATTCCTTTTACCACGCACCGCCTTGCCCGATGGGATACACCCGACCGCTGGGACATCGTCGTTTTCCGATCCCTGGAAAAAGAAACACAGCAGCCTGTCCTGATCAAGCGGGTTATCGGGCTGCCCGGCGAAAGAGTCCGTATCAGAGACGGCAGTATTTTTATTAATGGAGAAAAATGCCCTCCCCCCGAACAACTCAAAGATACACTGCATTACTACACGGAGCTGAAGTTCACGGATGTGGAGAAAAAACGGCAGTTCCTGAAACTGGCGCAGAAAAACCAGCCTCTGGCAATTCTGAACCCCGAAGAGCCGCCGGTGAAGCACTTCTACCAGGAAATGAAGAGGTTTCATGAGAAGGCGGAAAAACTGGACGTTGATGCACTCAGCGATGAAAAGGTGCTTGATTTCTGCAGAGAGCTAGACCCCAGGACACTGCAGCTCATTGATCAGGTCTATGTTTTCTATCAGCCGCCCATGCCCTACGGGTGCAGAGATGAAGACGAATATACGCTGGTGCCGGAAGGGCACTATTTCCTGCTCGGCGACAACAGCGCTGCCAGTCTGGACGGACGCATGTACGGATGGGTGCCCCATAACCACCTTTATGGAAGCGCCTTTGCCGTGTGGTGGCCCTGGGCGCGCCGTCAGGATTTCACTGGCTTTTCACATACCTGGTGGGGCATGGCACTGCTCTACGGCATACCGGCGCTGCTGCTCCTTTGGGAATTGTCCGGTTATGTCCGCAAAAGGAAAAAAGAAAACAAATAAAGAAAGGAAAAAAGAAAATGTCCTTTTTTAATGAATTGCACTGGCGCGGTTTTGTCAATCAGATGACCCATCCGGAACTGCCGGATATTCTGGATAAAGAATCCGTCACCCTCTATTGCGGCTTTGATCCCACCGCATACAGCCTCCACATCGGAAGCCTGCTGCCCATTATGGGACTGGCGCATTTTCAGCGTGCCGGACACACACCCATCGCGCTGGTTGGCGGCGGCACAGGCCTTATCGGCGATCCCAGCGGAAAAGCGCAGGAACGCACCATGCTCAGCCGTGAAGAAGTGGAGCATAATTGCGAAGGCATCCGTGCGCAGCTGGAACGTTTTCTGGATTTTAAAGGCTCCCACGCGGCAATCATGGTCAATAATGCGGACTGGCTGTGCGAAGTGAAACTGCTTGACTTCATGCGGATATCGGAAAGTTTTTCTCTGTCAATGCCCTGCTCAACCGCGATAGTGTCCGTGCCCGGCTGGAAGATCGGGAGTCAGGCATTTCCTTCACCGAGTTCTCCTACATCCTGCTGCAGGCCTATGATTACCTCTACCTCAATAAAAAATACAACTGCCGGCTGCAGATCGGCGGTGCCGATCAGTGGGGCAATATCGTATCGGGCATGGATATCACACGCCGCCTGAACAACGCCTCCACTTTCGGACTGACCTTTCCTCTCGTAACCAAATCAGACGGCGCCAAATTCGGCAAGTCGGAAAAAGGAAATATCTGGCTCGACAGCACCCGCACCTCGCCCTACCAGTTCTACCAGTTCTGGATCAATCAGGCGGATGCCGATGTATCCCGCTTCCTCCGCTACTTCACTTTCCTCCCCGAAACGGAGATTCTCGCGCTGGATGAACAGATCAGAGAAGCACCTCAGGAAAGAGCGGCGCAGAAACGGCTTGCCGAAGAAGTGACCCGCCTCGTTCATGGGGAAACCGCACTCGCCAACGCCGTAACCGCCAGCAATGCCATGTTTGGAGGCGACTGGACTGCACTGGACGCACAGACGCTCCTTGACGTCTTTTCCGAAGTGCCTCATACAGAAATGCCGCTGGAAACATTGCAGCGGACAGAACTGCTGAACGACCTGCTGGTGCACGCCGAAGTGTTCGCCAGTAAAGGCGAGGCACGGCGCCTCATTCGCAACGGCGGTCTCTATGTGAACAACATGCGCATCGAAAAAGAAGACGTCACCTGCAATGCACTTCCCCTGCTTGCCGGCAATCTTATGGTTGCCCGAATCGGAAAGAAATCATACCATCTGATCAGGTTTGTGTGATCGGATCGGCAGGCTGCATAAAAAAAGCGCCGGACTGCATGGGCTGTCCGGCACCTGAATGGAGAAAAAAAGATGGTGCCCGAGGCGAGAATCGAACTCGCACCCCATCGCTGGGACTAGATCCTTAGTCTAGCGTGTCTGCCATTTCCACCACCCGGGCGTGAGAGGAACGGTGAAACTTTACCAAAAAAGTGCAGGAAAAATCAAACCGATTCTCTTCGCGGTTCCTGAAAAAAATGGTATGATTGAAAAGAAACCCTGTTCTTCCTTCGTGACTGATTTATCCCGGCATCTGAAAACCCATGCAGGCCTTCAATGGACAGTTCGCCCATCCTTGAAATCCGCGATCTTGACGGCATGGCAGGAAACATCTGCCTTTTCCGTAAACTCCATTTAACATTGGATCCCGGCGAAAAATGCACATTGAGCGGAGCATCGGGCTCCGGGAAAAGCACGCTCCTGAAAATGATTATGGGCTTTCTGCCTGTGCCTGCAGACACCATTTTTATTACGGGAGAAGAGTTGACCGCAAAAAGCTGCTGGAGGCTCAGAAAATGCGTGGCATGTGTCTCCCAGGAACCGGAAATCGGCAAAGGAAAGGTATGCGATATTCTTGCGGCTCCCTTTCAGTACCGGAGCAACAGAAGCCTCTCTTTTGAGCTGAAAGAGGCACAGCAGCTTTTTGAATGCTTTCTGCTTCCTGCGGACACATTACAGAAAGATATGGAAGTGCTGTCAGGCGGCGAAAAACAGCGGGTCGCGTTAACCGCCGCCCTGCTGCTGAAACGGAAGCTGCTCCTTCTGGATGAAGTTGCCGCCGCCCTTGATGCCCGTTCCAAAGAAGCGGTGCGGGCTTATCTTGCCTCTCTGAAAAACACCGCCATTCTGTCTGTCTCTCATGATGTCGGGGATTTCCTGCTGTCTTCACGACTCGAATGGATGGAAGACCTGCAGAAAGGAGGCGGCAATGCCCGTGACTGATATTGATGTCGTCCGCCTGGCAGCCGGGTACGGACTCCTGCTGATCCCGCTGGGTATTTTAGATCGGAAGAGCGTCGTGTAGGGAA